>Ga0315284_10006440_pt1 | contig 16707 bp, 31 predicted proteins | sample YL17G09_16_MG_FD_203696 | JGI IMG/M metagenome (GOLD analysis project Ga0315284, IMG submission 203696) | Sediment microbial communities from Yellowstone Lake, YNP, Wyoming, USA - YL17G09_16 | ecosystem: Environmental > Aquatic > Freshwater > Lake > Sediment | place: USA: Wyoming | collected...
ACCGAGGCCGCGTCCGACGTATTTCTTGTCTGCAGGTGTTACATTGTTCATCTTGTTCGTGACCGGCTCACGGCTTCCATCCGTCTGATACACGGGCTGACCGAATGGAAAACGAGTTCCATTAGGTACGACGTCCGCGAAACTTGGTGCAATATCTTTCGGTGGAAGACGGAACCCTCCTGAAAACCCACGTCCCGTGTTCGGCTCGAGATTCAGTGGGTCGAGGGGTGGGTCCTGCTGAGCAAACTTGTACTGAACGAGATCAAATTTAGTAATCTGTTCTGGCTGTGAAGGCATCACCGCCTGCTCCTCCTTGACGTCGCTGAGTTTCTTTCCGGCAAATACCAGACCGACAACGGCGGCAAGACTGAAGGGGTCCATCTATTATTTAGATGTTATTTTTTATCCGCGAGTCCAAGAGGCGATCCGCGCCTCTTGTCCAGTTTCCACCTGCGGCGGAAAGGACTTACTGCTTGTCTGTAGGGTAACGCTTCGCGTAAGACGCCGACTGGTACATTGCGTACGTGCTCGCCGGGTCCCACGACATGAATTTGTTCACTGGTTTTTCAATGTACAGCTCAGGGAAGTCGTACGGCTTGTCAGCGTAGTACTTGTTGTTGCGGGACGTCGTCTGTGAACGCAGAGCATCGTCCGTCATGACAATGTCGACGTAGTTCGTGTTCTTGGGACCAAAGTACATTCCATCCTCAACCATGAGGAGGCCGGGCTGAAGCACACTGCTCGGCATTATTACTTGTAGTTGATATTTTTATCCAACGGGCGAAGCCCGTTGTCTAGCGTCCGTTACCACCACGGATCTGGACACGCTCTGGTCCGCGGGCATATGGACCGTCGGGGTTGCATGATGCTGGGTCGTCGCGGCACATGGGGGCGAATGGTTTCCCGAACGCAGCATTTGTAAAAGCCGCCTGGTCGTTCGGCCACGTCGTCACTGCCGTAGTATAGAAGTTGCGCTCAGCGTCGCGTTTACGCTCGAACGGGTGAATCGACTTCCACTCGTTCTGGACCTCCTCCTTCATTGAAGGGTACCACGGAGCCTGCTGCGCGTAGCTTGGGTCGTCGCCGAGCAGGTAATTTGCCATGGGGTTGTCGCGCGTCGGCATGCGCAGACCGCTCATCACCTTTGGGCCAGTCGAAACGACACGCTTACCGTCTGGAATCATGTTCATGGTGTACAGTACATAAAGAGCGGCAATGACAAGAGCACCGAGAGCAACGATGCGAGCATCGCGACGAATCAGGTACGTGAGCACAACGGCGTACACGATGAAACGAGTCGTTGCGAGAACTCGCTGTTCCGCCGTCTGACGAGACGTGGGCCAAAAATCCAGCAGTTGATCTTTTGCAATGAGTTCACGCAGGTCAATCGTCATCTTCTATTTTACGTGGAGATTTTTTACTCCAAGTCCGAAGGACTTGTCCGTCGACTGGTGGCAACTTTCCACCTGCGGTGGAAAGGACTTGCTGTTTCAGATCAGAGGACCACCCTTACCACCCTTGAGTAGAGATGACATCAGACCATTCATGCTGTTCATCAGAGCCGCCTCGTCAATGGTACCGTCGGGGCCGGTTGCCGTATCCTGGAGCTGGCTGGCACACTTCTGCGCCACAGACTCGATCATGTTGAGCGTCTCGGCTGGAAGAGCGGAGATGGTCGTACCCAGAATGTACAGCGTCTGAAGGTACTGCCAGATGGCACCCTTCGTCGCATCGGACAGATCGGAGTTCCACAGACGAGGAATGTCCAGGTCGTTCAGAAAAGGCACCTCTGACGCATGCGTCTGGAAAAACTCCTCATCCTTCTGCATCAGGTGGTTTGCAAAAGGACCTACAGTCTCCATAAACTCCTTCAGAGGCTTCTTCTGGTTCGCCTTGCGCAGAAGGATGAACGTGTTCTGGTACTTTACCAGCTTCTTCTCAGTGGGAAACGTGAGAACAAGCTCGTCAAGAAACTGCTGCATCATGTCGTTGAAAGCGTTGGTGGTGGTCGCCATTGAGAAAATATACTTTTTTTGCTTTAAGCCAAAAGTCCAGCCGGCACGTAGTGCCCCCCGTCCGCCGCGAATTCCGACGGACAAGTCACTACGTGACTTGGATTTAAGCCCTAAAAGGCGTGGTTGAAATAGTCTCTTGGTGTCCACTGCCCTGGTGAACGATGATGTACACGAGCAAACCGACGAGAAATGCCGGCTTGAAGTACGCTGAGTTGGTGAGGACTTTTTCGTTGTTCAGTGATGCGCGAATGTGAATGTAAGCAATGGTCGCTGCGGCTGCAATCAGAGCAGCGCTCATAGGGTCACGAAAATAGTGATCAGCCATCTACTGTAGGTTACGAAAATTTCCGCTGCGCGACCTCTTGGACTTTTACTTGTCCGGAGCATCGTCGAATAGTGTCTCGTGATGAACTTTGACTGGAACCTGTTTAATACCAGTGGGAAGAGGTGGACGACCGGGCTCGGGGTTATCATCCGGCATCGGCGTTCCTGCCTCATCTGGTACCACTGGAGTATCCGCTTCAGGCGCTGCAGGTGTCCCAGCCTCCGGTGTACCTGGCAACGGTGTTGCAACCGGTGTTGACTCTTCTTCGTCGCCGGCCATCTCGGGGTCGGTGGGATCCGTGGGGTCCTCGTTGGCACCGCCCATGTCCAAGTCACCTGTAAAGTTGGGGATGTACGTATCAAGGATCTGTTGTACCGGAATAAAATCATCGATAACCTCTTTGATCAGTTCGTTGAAACGAGCCGCCATCTTGATGCGACGATCCTGGTCAGACATTTTGTCCACGACGACATACGGATCCTCGTACAGGCTCTTGGCGGCTGCTATGTAGCACGAGTGCACAAACACGTCGTTGGATGGCAGCTTGATGTTGATCTTCTTCGAGTCGGATGAAATGCGCACTGCCGACATGATCTTGACTGAAATGACGAAAACGGCGGCGAGCAGATTGGGAAACATCGAACAGGACTTGATGATTGCGTCCGCGTGCTGCTTCACGATCGTGTTGTTCCAGTGAGGCACCTCCTGGAGCAGCGTCTGGTAGTGAATAAGCGTCTGACGTCCCTTGGACACCTCGATCGCCTTTTTGTACATGTCGTAGAAGGCGTCAATCATCACGGGTGTCATGGCGTTGCACAGCTTGATCATAAACTTGCGTTCGGCCTCGACGAGGATAGCGGTCGAATCCATTGATGTTAGCGGGTTTATTTTTTTCCACGCAATTTCGCAGCCGTTTTCTGTAAGTTGGCAAGCGATGGCAGTGAAATACTCCGAGTCGATTCTTCTTCAACAGAGTGGTCGATGACCACGGGCCCTTTGGGTTTCGCACACCAGCTGACACCCAGCGTCCCCTGCGCCACCTTGATCACCTTGTAGCCCAGTCGATCCAGTTGACGCTGAATGTACACAGTTGTGCTCTCAATGTCGTATGCAGGGTAGCCGATCGTGAACGGCGGAATTGTCAAAAATAACGAACGCTCGCCAAGTTCTGACGCAGATTTGATTTTGCGACAGAGCTGTTCGAGGATGGCTCTATAGGTCGCCTTGCGAACCTCGAGCCTTTTGTGCTCTCGCTCAGCAAGATTTTGTGCTGATACTAACATTCCTAATTAGCGCATAGAAACAACGGTGCCGTTCCGTGCCGCAGCGTCGGCGTTGTTTCTTTCCGATTGACGCATTTGCTCCAGCCAAATGTCGAGCTTGCCCTGGTAGCCTGGAACCTGAGTCTTCAGATCCGCAAACTGTTTGTCCAGGACAACCTGGGTGTCCTCGAACGTGGTGTACGAATCACTGGGACCGAATGGCTCGAAAACATCAGCAGCGCCGATGCCGGGCTGGGGCTGTTCGGACATTTCCAGGATGTTGCCGTCACCGTCCGCCTTGATGTCATACTGGACACCAAAGTAGCCACGTGTGTTGACGAACATGATACGGGCATCATACATCGATGAACCCTGTTCACCCTGCATCGAGTTGATGTAGATGGTCTGAACTGGGTACACGTCGGGGTTCTTGGCCTGAATGGCATTGATGATGGTCTGGATCGTCGCAGGGCTCACCGGCTTCTGGTCACTGACGTTCACAAACGCCTCGCCGTTCATGAACACACCGCGGTTCCACAGCAAAAATCCCAAAATTGCCAGAAGGAGAAATACGACAATGTCCTTCATATTACCATCAGACGAGAAAAAAGTCCTTTCCGCCGTGGTGGAAAGTCCTTTCCGTGGAAAGTCCGCCGCGTCGCCTTCCTGGGTACAAAAAGTTATCCAATACTAGGATGGCCACTCTGGTCTACAGTGACAAGTGTCCGTATTGTTCTCAAGTGATCCAGGAGATTCGGGAAAACCCAGCGCTCATTCATATGATCCGTTTTCATAACGTGTCGACTCAGGGGGTTCCGTCGAGACAGATCACTCGAGTGCCTACACTGGTGACAAACGACGGGCAGCTTCTCGTCGGCAATGACGTTCGAAAGTGGATCGAGTCGATGAAACCAGAGGAACGTGTCGAAGAGTTTGACCAGTCGGTGCTTTCTGGTGCCATGCTCGATGACACCCATGATAACGACGCGGGGGACTATTTCGACATTGAACACTTCAACATGCCGCTTGCACCTCCTATGACACGCGAGCTTGAAGAAAAGGTGAACAGAAAGGTATCCGATGCATACCAAAAGGGTATAAAGTGAGTCTGCGTTCTATAGGTATGGTTCGTCTCAAGACGATTCAGGCGAGTGCCTTTCGCACCGTCTTTGAGGTGCTCAAGGATATCATCAACGATGTCAACCTCGTGTTCCGCCCAGAGGGTCTCGTGGTTGTCACGCTCGACACGGCACGTGTGACGCTCGTCCATCTGGTCATGCCAGCGGAAAACTTTGAAGAGTACCACTGTGAAGGAGAACACACGGCTGGACTTAACGTTTCAAACACGTACAAGCTGCTCAAGTCCGTGACAAACACGGATACCCTGAGTATGTCTATCGACGATTCGTACCTCCTTCATATTCACATTGAGAATGCAGCGAAAAAGTCGTCGACATCGTTCGACTTCAAACTCTTGGACATTAACGACGATGAACTCTCCGTACCTGAGATTGAGATGAACGTCCTGACAACCATCCCGAGCGTCGATTTCCAGCGTGTGACACGTGACATGAACAACTTGGCTCAGGATATTCGAATCACGCGCAAGAAGAATACACTCGAGCTCGAGTGCGAAGGTGGGTTCGCCAACCAAAAGACGGTCATTGAGTGCGTCGAACCTGGAAAGGACAAGGCGCTCGGAAACGTGTTTTCACTCAAGTACATCAACATGTTCACGAGAGCGACGAGTCTGTGCTCGAGCGTCCAACTGATGCAGCATGAGGATGAAGACAACATGCCCATCGTGTTCCGGTACACGGTTGCAAACCTCGGTGAACTCAAGTTTTACTTGGCACCGAAGGTGGATGGTTAAACACAACCAGCACTTTGTATGTATGGCGGGTGTTATCTTCGTAGTAGCGATTGTCACATTCTCCTTGATTGGCATTGTTACAGCGTTTACCACTGCCAGTCTACTCTTACATGAGAGACCAATGGGGTATGCCATGATTTAAACGTCCATGCGCGTCATCTGTCCAAGAACGTTCTGAATACGAACTGTACCGGACACTTTTTTTACGAGGATCCATTTGATTCCCAAGGAGATTCTCAACCCTCCTGAGAATGAAACTGTGAAATGTGGCCGAGGGGCGTACACGTCGAACGACACTGGTGATTGCGTCGGGCCTGAATGGCGCCTGACGATTTCAGTACAGATTATCGGTTTCCTGTCTTCGTCGTTGACGAAAATAGCACTGTGTACTGGCACTGAAAAGCGAGGGACGATGTTCTGAATAGGCCAACGGCCGATGTGTGTGTACATCTGACCCCCAAAGTAGTAATCGACGTGTCCATGTTCTCCTGGTTTGAATTCATCGACTGGTATCAACTCATCACCGTCATGCCTGAACATTTGATACACCTGAAAATTCTTGGGTCGACACTGTTCGATGACATTTAGGACCCACATTAACTAAAAGAATCAGACATAATAAAAAGAATGGAAGGACGCTATCAAGAACGCTTAGCAGAATTTCAAAAAAGAATATCTAAAGGGGATTCGGTTGCACAACAGGAAATGTATGATTACATGGCGGAATGTATTCCTTTATTGATGGAGTTTGAGTCCGCCGGGGGAAAGAAGAAGGATGTCTACGAAAAGTACATGGCAACCGTCGAGGGAAATCACGTCACGCCGATGCAAAAGAAAAACCCTGGGTATTTACCCAAATGCAAAGGGTGTGGTTCGATCGACTATACCCTCGATGACATGACGAGTGATATGATATGCCTGAAATGTGGGCTGACAGATTACGTACAATGTCAAGAAGTGGGTTTCAAGGAGGAACAGGACATGGAACGCCACGTCGTCTATTCGTACCGGCGTGAAAACCATTTCAACGAATGGGTCAATCAGTTCCAAGCGAAGGAGTACACGAGTGTCCCCCAAGAACTGATTGATCAAATACAACTCGAGGTTAAAAAGCAGCGCATCAAGGAAAAATCAGACCTGACGCATCGAAAGGTGCGCGAAATGCTCAAGAAGATTCACATGAATAAATACTACGAACACGCACCCTATATCACAACGATTCTCAACGGGGTGAAACCGCCAACCATGCCTCAAGCCCTAGAAGACCGCCTTCGACTCATGTTTGGACAGATTCAAAAGCCTTTTGAGAAACATTGTCCCGAAAACCGTAAGAACTTTTTGAGTTACAGCTACGTGTTGTACAAATTTTGTGAACTCCTCGGCGAAGATGAATACCTACCGTGTTTTCCTCTGCTCAAGTCGAAAGAAAAGCTGTACAAGCACGACATTATATGGAAGAAAATCACGACTGACCTCGGGTGGCAATACATCGGTACTTGCTGATCCTAATTTTCCTTTTTCGTAACCTTTACCGGGAACCACCAGTCGATAACCTCACACACCCGGATAGTCAAATAGTACAGGACAGACAGGACCCGCGTCGACATTTTCGAATCAGTATCCTTGACCACGGTAGCAGCCGCTTTTTTCATCTCTGGCGTGAACATTTGAGTTTAAAATGTCGGGTGTTTTTAAATGATGAAATTTATAGTCGCACTTTTGGGCTATAAACCCAAGGATGTGACATGTAAAAAGGCGAGTCCGCCCAAAAAGTCGGCAACCAATATCGAAAAGAAATTCAAACGTCTGTTGAAGAATGGGTACTCGATAAATCGAGCACGTTACCTTTCGAAGATGTGAGATCCTCAACCTCCAGATCACTTCCCGAGTTGGGAAAGTTGATGAGGACAGCTTCATGAAGACCAAGCAGCTTCATGTACATGCGCGTCTGAATACGGTGCTCATCCTTGAGCGCCTTGACGGATTTCAATTCGACGATAATACGTGAATCCACAATGAGGTCAGCGCGAATGTTTCCAATTGCGTGTTCATCAAACATGATTGGAACGATTCTCTCCGTTTGGTACGGGATGTTCAATTTTCGCAAGCCAACCTCCATGGCGTTATGGTATACGCGCTCCGAAAACCCAGGTCCGAGCGAATGCCAGACTCGAGTCGCCACAGACCGTATGTGATCCTTCATACTGAAGATTCTGCGGGGGGAGGGTTTAGGTTAAAAATAGGCATACTTGACTGCTGGATGTTCTCGGAGCTCGAACGTTTGTAAAAACGCTTCTCAAGGATGGGGCTTCCGCGGTACACGATCGGGAACATCATGGCATCAAACTTTGATGCGTCGAGCGTCGCCTGGATCGAAGCGATGATTTGTACCGGGAGAACATCACCCGGCTTGAGCTCAAAGACCCAATCGTTCTTGGCTACCTCGAGCATGTCGACAATCTCATCCTCGGGTGCCACGAGGCGATTGAGTTGGTCATGCTGGTATGCATTTGCAGTGACAAAACTCACAGGCACGACCGTCACGTCAGTCGGGCCTTCGTTGATACGGGCACGGTCAAGCCAATACTGCACCATTTCTACTGTTTCTTTTAATGTTGGTTTTAAGTCCTTCCCGCCGCAGGTGGGAAGTCCTCTTCGCGGCGCTGTCCAATGGACAGTTATTTAATGTTGGATTTAGGTAGATGGAGACGACGTTGTACGTCGATTCCAGACAGAGAGACACGAAGCTGTATCCTTCGGGGAACTCGTACACACTGTTTCTTCAGTCACCAGTCCACAACATCAGCCAGATTGATCTCATTTCAGCTAAAATCCCAAACACAATGTACAACCTGACGACGAAATCGAACGTCATAGCCGTGAACACATCCAACGTGAATCTCAATCCCGGATTTTACTCGACATGTTCGCTCGTTGATACATTCAACAACACGTCACAGGTGTCGAACGTGGCACTGAGTTACCTTGACGCTGAAGGCAAGTTCCTCTTCACTGGTAATTTGACGTCGGTGACAACTCTGACACAGGAAATTGCAGACATTCTCGGTCTGCCGCTCGGTGCGACACAGGCGAGTCCGATTGCTACAAACACCGTTTACAAAGGACTCTATCCGAGTGCCAATGCATACGTCGTGTCAAACAACATCGTGAGTCTCGAAATGAATGACTATATATGGCTTGATATTGAAGAGTTTCGGACTCCATTCACGACAGATGCACGCAAACTGGTTCTCAACCCCCAAGGCGTGTACACAACGACGAGCAATACGTCGGCACGTTCATTCGCCATCATACCTATGGATGTTCCATCCGGTGGTATCAAATCGTTCAAAGAGGCGAATGATTACCCTGTGTACGTTTCGTTTCCTTCACGGCTCGACTCGCTCGACCGACTCACGGTTAAATGGCTCGACCGAAACGGCAAACCATTGGACTTTCACGGACTCGATGTCAATTCATTCACGCTACGACTTCATACGGTACACGTACCGGATCAAGTCGAACGCCCTGAAAGTTTACCACCACCCGTTCCTTTCGAAAAGGACAATCAGAAGATTGTATGGGGTGCGTTTCTTGCGCTCGTTATTGGTCTCATGTTGATTATTCTTGCTGGGAAGAAGAGGGTATAAGGTCTGGGGCACGCGTGCCCCAGCTCGCCGTTAGACACTCTTCGTGAGGTGTCGCAGGTCTGGTCGAAGCCATACGAGCGTCCACGTCGCACAGAACGTGTCTTCTTCGTGTTTCTGAGGATGGTCACGACACACAACGACTCGTCTTCCTGACAATTTTGAAATGAGATTACGGTTAAGGTGTCCGTTGTACCGGCTCAATTTGTGTGCAGGGTCAAACACACGTATGATTCCGGACCCAATAAATTCATAGGCCATAAAATGACCTTCTTCATCCGATACGGGAGTATACAATGTCCCTTTTGGATGAATAATTCGGCGACACTTTGATATGTCATAGTCACCCTGACATCCTGTAAACTTTCGACGAAATGCCGGGTCGTTCACGAGATTGTCCCATCTGGTTTTCAATTGCTCCATACATGTTTAGATGTTTTAGGCTATAACTAAACACTCTTCCAACCGATGAGGCACTTCACAATCTGTTCTTTCGTCATATCCTTTGTGACTTTGATGCTTTGCGCTCTGGCTCTTTTAAGAAGGCTCTCTTTGGTCTGACGCATTTCAAATTTGAAAGCGATGTTTCTGCGTCTGATGTAATCACGCTTTGCAACAGGGTTCATTTAATGTACAAGGAGATTTAAAGACCGTGACGGCGGTCATCGCTACGCGATAACCTTACAGATCCTCGACTATAACTGACATACCCTTGATGCGACGCTGCTCAGCCTGTGTCGTCTGACCTGGGACGCGCCAAACGCCGGTGCGGCTGAACGCGAGGATGGCGAGGACGAGCAGCAGAATAAGAATGATGGTCGAGCGCTTCATTTGTTACTAGGGCTTGAGAAAATTATGTGACGCTCTATTATGTCGTACTATACGGCGATCAGACACGCGACGCCGAGAAATATATCTGGAATGTACGCACCGGGTCGAGAGTACCAAAGGACGATCCGGAAAGCTTCTCCTACGACGGCTCGCAGGATGATCAAGGAGGAGAATACGAGGCTCAGATACTTGTCACTTCATTCAGTGGACAAGAGAGCGAAACAAATTGCAAATTTTACAGCCAGAAACAGAAACATAAAAAGTGTCCAGAATTCAATCAACAACTACACGACAACACTCTCAATCGCTCGAGCCCAAAACTGGTCGAATCACGACATGCGTCTTATAAGTTACTTTCCTTATCCACGTACTTACCTCAGAAAGCTCATCTACTACCTGAAGCAACACATGAAACGTCTCGAGTTTGCAAAGTTTCTCGCCGGGAGAAAAGTTGCCGAGATGATGATGCCCAAAGCAAAGGCACATTTCATGAAGGCTCAGATGTAGACCCCCTCTGAAGCTTGCTTCCAATATTCGACATCTGATTCAAGTTGGCGAATCCGGTTCAGGAGTTCAATCTCAACCTGTTCTTTGTGTTCGAGTCTGTTCTTGAGACGTTCGATTTCATTTTCAAAATGCTTCGACTGAACACGAACATCTTTCACTTCCCTGGATGTTTCCCATGCCTGGTGCATTTTAGACTTTTTGTGTTGCGCCAAGTTTTTATACGTAAAGTTGGGGCGACACGGGCACGTCAAAAGTGTAGAAACGTCCATATCTACGAATAGGATTCAAACTTTAGAACTGGGGTCTTCGCTGCGCGGCGGTCATCTACGATGATGACCTTAAAACTTTGTACGCACCCACGCCGCGTTCTTGAGCACGGTTCTCTGTGCAGTCGGCGACGTACGCTTGAGGTAACGCGCCAGAATCTGAAGGCGACGAAACACCGCCAGCGGCGAGTTGCTCTTCATGGCAAAGGTCAGGGATTTGTAACGGTTCGGCACGTTGGCAGACACGGTGTAGCCGTACAGCTTGCCGGGTGATAGGGGTGGAAGCGTGTACGGACCCTTGCCTGGAAGACCACGGTTGACGACACGAGCAGACTTGACTCGGACGGTGCCACCTGAAATGCGACGCGTGTACGCGCGGTGATTAGGGCTGGCTGGGACGCGGATCGTCCGCGGTTTGCGACGGAACGTGTATGCGCGGCGAAGAATGGTTGGCATTGTTACTACTAGTGCCAGATAAAAAATACAGACTCCCACACTGTAAATGAAGTATGTCGTCGGTGATTTTGAGTCCACGGCTCAAAAAATTATACACTCGATCAGCTTCGCCCCTGTGAACGTCACCGAGAAAAAGACGTGGGTATCACACGGACGTCATCAAACCCCCGAGTACCGCAAGAATCGTTCCGTGACGCACGGTGAGTTGCGAACCATCTTCATCAAAGAGGCGCTCGACGACCCGCTCGTTGCCGAGAATGATCGTGTCCAATCAAAGCTCGGTCGGACGATCATCCACGGGCAGGAGGCGGTCGTCCTTCCGTTTCGCGACGCCATTTGTGAGTTTATGCACACGGTGTGGGAGCAGGGGGATGGTAACTGGCTCGCACACTCGATGGATAACGAGCTTGAGATTCTACAGGTGACGGATGCACACTTCAAGACGGGTCTGTTTCCGAAGCCTCTCCGAGCGTTCCCAGACTGTTCGACGATTCCTGGATGGTCGAAGCTCGCCAAGGTGTGTACGCAACACGTGCTCACGACGCGCTGTCCAGAGTTTTTTGCGCGATACGAGGCGTGGATGACGATGAATGGGTGGACGCCGACAAAGTTTTCGGCTCGTCTCGAGGATTTTGTTCGGTTTGTTCGAGACGATCGAGAGTACTCTCAGAAGCATATTGCTCCGTGTGACGTGGTTGATCTGCGTGAGGTTCTTGCGGTTGTAAACCCTCACCTGGATGGCAAATCGTACATGATTTCGACACCTGTGTACGCGTGGAATGGTATCCAAACGAAAACAGTTTCAGCTTCGTCTCTGTAGAGACTCCAAAATCAAACAACTCAAAATTGGACATGTCAACGTCGACAGTTGGATACGTATACCGTGGTCTCAGACACATCGTCGTGTTTAATATGCTCATGATGTACGACTTGAGATTGCGCGTGTCGTATTCGACTGAATCCTTTGCCCACATGGATCTCATCGTCTTTACATCCCCTTTTCCTACAAAAATTCCACCCGGTGTCTCTTCCATCGTCCCGCCGTCGATGTACCGGCGTCCCTGGTGTTCCACCGACGCAAACAGAAACGGCACGGCGATGGTCATGCAGAGGGCATCCACCACGGACATGTTCGGCGTCGAGTCACACGAAAAGTATTCGGTACGCGCCAAGTTGACACAGTATGCGCTGATGTGTACTTTGGGCATTGTCGGGCGAAGGGCTTGGAACTCGCGAAACGTCAGGTCCTCTTTACTGAAAAAGACACGGATAATGTCGATGATGACGTTTCGAATCTTCTTTTGACTGACGAGTCCGAAATGTTTTAAAAACTGGCGGATGTTGGGTTTCATGATATCCTTTATCGGAATGTCCACCGAGTAGTCCAGTATCGTTTTGATGTTCCCTTCAGCGACGACGTAGAAAAAAGCGAGAAGCCCGCCGGCACTCGCACCGGAAATGTCTTCGAGATTGTCAAGTTCGTGACAATCTCGAAGGGCGCCCATCGCGCCAAGGAATGCAAAATATGTCATCGCACCTGGACCTATCGCCAGATGTTTCATTAGTGTGTCAGTGACTTTTCACTTTAGGCTCAGCATATAAAGTGTCGAACGTACCAGTGCTGTAATTTCATCCTGAATGTTCTTGAGGTACGAGTCTCGTGGAAGGCGCATGCGGCGAAGCTGTGTCAGAAGCGAACGGAAATACAACTTCGGATTGCGGGCAATCGTGCGGCGGCCGACGATGATGCGGCGGAATCGACCATACTTACCCATATATGCCTCGGCGTAACTATCGAAAAGAGGTACAATGCCTTCATAGTACGCCTGGAGCGCCTTGTGTTGTGCGAAAGAGTTTGTAGTCAAGTGAAAGGCGTGTGCCTGTGTACGGGAATTCATGAGAAGACCGACGTACTTCTGACCGTTCATTTAATAGTAGGCGGCGAAATTCTTACGCATGAAGGAAAACACCAGGGCGAAAACCAGCGTGTGCACACCGACAGCCAGCAGGGAGGACTGACCAGACATAAAGACGCCCTTGCCTGCTGGGGGGATCGTCAGAAGGACGCCTGGGGTCAGGAGCACGAACAGCACAGCGGGCACGATCAGGTCAGCGGGGCGCAGGGACACCTTGAGCACAAACTTGGCAATCAGGTAGTACACCAGGGACAGCACCAGGGCGTGCACCAGCACCGGGCTGGGGCCCACGCGCAGGAGCAGGCCCGGACTGAGCAGGGCGAACAGGATGGCTGGGGTCAGAATCTTGGGTCCGGTGATATCCATGAGAGCAGATACTATCTACCGAGAAAATTGTCGGACAAACTCGGCAAAGTTGTGGAAGGACGCGTTGTTCATCAACGTGTTGTTGAGATGGTTATCCTCGAGGTATTGACGAAGGGACATCCACATGTTGAGGACATCCTCCGAGTGCCAGTCGTGCCAGTCCGTCGGATTGAGCACGAGCTCATGGTCCTCCTGCTCGTCGTAAGCCTCGTCGACGTCGTCGCCGTTGAAGAGAGCGTTATCACTGTACTCGTTGTTGACACCCATTTTTACTTGTTCTTTCTGTGGCTCGTCTCCTTAGTTAGGTGGAGGCGTGCGAAGCACGTCTCCTTCGCCGCGTAACCTGTTGTGTCTACGGCGAACACTGGTCACTTCGCGACCAGTGACATTTAAGCGGCTTTCTTGACAGTGATAGTATTGCGCTCCTTGACTGGAGCGTGGTCGACTATAATCTGGTAAACCTGTTCGACCTTCGTATCATCGCCGCCGAAATAGGCACGCAGACCCGCCAGAATTACATTCTTGGTGATGCTTCCACGGGACTCTTTGGTGTGCAGAGAAACCTTCTCCTGATTCACCTTGACCGTGTCGACGTCCTGGGTCTCCTTAATCTCCTTCATGTGACCCTGGACCTGTGCCCGGAGCTCCTTCTCGCGCTTATTCAGTACAGCCATGTCTTTCCTCGCAGCAGCAAGCTGGTGCTTCAGGGAGAGCCATTCGGTCATGACGGCCTTAAAGTCGTCCATTTGTTAGTTAAAGGTGTTTATTTTTTAAGTGCGATTCGGCTTGATCTCTACTTCTCGTAGCTGTTCTCAATCTCAAACTTGGGGCGCATCGTGTCCGGGGGAATGGTGGACAGGTTAAAGATGCTGACCGCCTCACGTGGGTTGGGTGGCTCGGAGCGGAAGTCGCGGTTGGCGTTACGCAGGTTACCACCGATCGTCTCGGGGAAACCAATCTGGGCACGCGGGTCCAGGAAGTTCTGACCAGACAGGATGGCGTCTGGAGAAAACTGACCGAAATCCTCGGTCGTCACCACCTCCTTGGGAATCAGACCCACGTTGGTGTTGTCGTACACTGGCATATCGACCGTGCGCACACCGGAGCCACCCATGTCGAAAGGGGCTGGGTCGTCAACTGACGTGAAGGTGCCACCTGGAGCAGAGATGTGGCCACCGCCCTGCATGACACGGGCACCATCGCTCGCCACATTGGTTTCGTTTGGAGTTATACCAACGGGGTCGTCGCCTGTTGGGGTGTAGCCGCTACGCTGAGGATAAAATACCATCATGGCAATCAGGAACAGAAGAATCAAAATCGCCAGACCTTTGCCGTCCATGTTATACTAGTATACGACTTTTTTTTTCAGTCCAGGTAATCGGTCGGGTCATCCTCCTCCTCGGCTTCTGGCTCGTCCGCAAATTGGAACTCGACTGGGTATCCCTTCGTCTTTGGCTTTGGTGCCGACCGCTGACGAACCTGGACGACGCGCCAGATGGGACCAAAGGAGCGCTTGAGGAACCAGAGACCAGCCAACTCAAACAGGAAATCACACGCTCCTGAAATCTCGTCAACTGGGTTCTTCTGAGCGTCAAAGAACGTCGTCACCACCTTCCCCTTGATGGAAGCCAGTGAAGCGGAAAGCTCACCGTCAGTAGACAAGCTCGCCTGGTAAGCGGACCGAATCGTCTCGGCTGAAACATCCTTGCCAAACCACTCGAGCTTGCTCACCTCCGCCTGACTCAGAAGCTCGTTATCAATAGACTCGAACAAAGTTTTTGAGGGGATGCGGAGATTCACCTGACGCGTCTCCTTCGTCAGCGTCCCGTCAACCTGGACGTTATTCACCTGGTGGAACACGCGAGCGTCACCCTTTGCGGAAACCTTCAGAAAGTAACGGCCGTCTGGAATCTTTACGGGAGTTCCGTACTCCATGGTACTGCTCAAAAAACAAACCTAAGCTCTAAGTAGATGGATCCAGTGGCGACATGTCCGACTGGATACTATCCAATTCCCGGAGATTCTTCCAACTGTGCCACGTCGACGAGTTCGATCATTGTCACAAAAACGTGCCCGATTGGGTACACACTTCAGGCAAATGGACTCTGTGGAACAGGAAACACGTACGTGACAACGGGACCGACGTATTGCGGGCCACAATACACTGGTAAGAACTGTAAACAGATGGCTCAGGTGACGCCTGGTGTAACCGTCGCCACAGGAACAGAATCTGGCCCGAATATGATTTGTGCATTCCAGGAAGGTGATGCACAGTTTCCATGTGACCCAGGATGTTGTACAGTTCCGACTGGTGACGGAGCGGCAGCGGGAGGCGATGGAACGACGGGCGCCGGTGATGCACTGATAAGTAATTGGTTTCCAATTTGGGCAATCATCCTTTTGATTGTCGTAGGGACTATTTTGATGGCTGTGTTAATCGCATTCTCTGTCAAAAAAATGTCCAAGAATAAGTAGAGATGAGTACCAGTAACGTATTCGCAATGTACACAGACTACTCCATGGCTTACAAATTTGTAAAGGATACACCCGTGTATGGTGGTTTCATGGTATGGCATCTCATTCTTTTCATGATCCTCGGCCCCATGCTAACGTGGCCGATGCTGACCCTTCTTTTGCTCGTGTTCAGTACTCAGACCATGAAGCTAGTTAAAGATGTGAAGAGCTCAACAAGTATCAATGGCTGACACTACCACCATCACCCTGCAGACTGTTATCGACGAGATCAAGCTCCTGCGCAAGGACCTGCGCAAGGTGAAGAGCCTGATTGAGGACCCTCTGGGTGAGAAGGCCAAGGCCCGTTCGACCAGCAACGGCTTCAACAAGCCCCTGGATATCTCCGAGGAGCTGCGTAAGTTTCTGAAGCTGGCTGCCGGTGAGCAGATTTCCCGCTCCCAGGTGACCAAGAAGGTGAATGAGTACGTGACCGAGAAGGGTCTGAAGCAGGGTCAGAACATTAACATGGATGCTACTCTGAAGGCGATCCTGGACCCCCCTGCCGACGTGCAGGTGACGTTCCTGAACATCCAGAAGTACATCAACAAGCACTACATCAAGTCTGAGGTGCCAGCCAAGCCCAAGAAGGCTGCTGCTGTCGCAGCCCCAGTAGAGGCTGCTACCGAGCCAAAGGTGGCTGCCAAGCGCCCGACCGTGAAGAAGGCTTGAAACAGAGGATGTTGTCTCTGGATTTTTCTCCACTAAACAGTAATGAACACAGTACTTGCT
>Ga0315284_10006442_pt1 | contig 16707 bp, 14 predicted proteins | sample YL17G09_16_MG_FD_203696 | JGI IMG/M metagenome (GOLD analysis project Ga0315284, IMG submission 203696) | Sediment microbial communities from Yellowstone Lake, YNP, Wyoming, USA - YL17G09_16 | ecosystem: Environmental > Aquatic > Freshwater > Lake > Sediment | place: USA: Wyoming | collected...
CCTCTTGGCTTCCGTCAGGGCGGCCACGAGTTCCCTCTCCGTGAGGGAGAGCTTCAGGTCTGCTCGGAGTCCCTCGATGAAAACGTGGAACTCAGGAGGCCCGATGGCCTCGCTGTCGACGACGTATGCTTCGTCTTGGTTTGACCTGTAGGTCCTTCGGTTATCGGTGACGAGCCGGAGTTTCCCGGAGGACTCCTCGATCTTAGGGTCCGCGACCGGATCGTTGAGATGGCCCAAGAAGTCGGCAATCGACACCTTTCCCCCGGTCGCATGGCTGAGACCCTTCTCCAGATGTGCCATCTCCTTGTCACGCTTGGCGACTTCGGTTTCGAGTTCCTTCAGGAGACGCTCGGATGTCTCGTAGGCGTTGCTCCACGTCTTGAAGGCGGGACGGGACTTCAGGGCCTCGATGGCCTTCTCCCGGTAGCCGAGGGACACGATGCACTTCTCGACCAGTGTGTCGAACAGGCCGAGGAGTTGCGTCTGCCTGGTGACGGAGAGTCCCATTAGTTCCTCCCGTCGGACAGCAGCCTTGCGGCCTCCGGCTTCACCGTGATCTTGTCGAGCTCGAGGATCTTCACGGCCTCGGGCGGGAGGCTCAGGGCCAGCAGCTTGAACTCGCGCTCCGCGTTCTTGGCACCGATGTGCGCGAGGGAGTCCGCCTTCTTGTCCTGGAGCTGGGCGATGCGCTCGGACATCGCGTCGCACATCTTCTCGCCAGCCTCCTCGAGATTCTCCTGGGCCTCGTTGTACATCCGCTCGGCCTCGCGGGCCTTGGCCTTGAGATCCTCGATCTTGAACTTCTTCTTGAACTCCGTCTCGATGCGGGCCCTCTCCGCGTTGAAGCGTGCGGAGGCTTCCGCCTCCTCGAGGCGGCTGCGCCTGGTGGACCCGGACATGGCCTCGCGGAGGAGGCCCGTGTTGAGGATCGGGGTGTTCGCCTTGATTGCCGGCATGTTCCTGCTCCTTCCTTTGGTCTACTGACTGGACCCAACCTGCCTTCCTACCCCTGCGCCGGGGGCTGTCCCTGAGGCTGCGCCAGAGCCGGGGCAGCCGCGGCCGCGATCTGCTGGGAACCCCAGATCGCCTTGAACCCGGAACCCTGGGCGATCAGGTTCATGGTGGACTGGATCTTCATGACGATGCGGGGCAGTACCTGGTCGATCTGCCCCTCGAACTTCGCGGGGTCTCCCGGGATCTTGAGGCCGATTCCGACCTCGAGCGAGCTGTACTGCCCGAAGACCTCGGGAAGCTTCTCGCCGATGTAGAACGTGATCTCGCCCTTCTTCTCCAGGTCGGGCGTCTTTCCTTCTTCTTTCTTGGTGGTCACATCATCCTCCTTGATGAACGTCAGGACTCCCAGGACGAACACCTTGTTCGCCAGGATCTGGTCCGGTTGCCCTCTGATGACCTTGGTGGCACGCAGCCAGCCAATGATCGGCTCCTTGTGGGTCAGTTCTGATGACGACATAGTTCTCCTTCCTGTAGAAGGAACAGTGCCCCCAGAAGATCCTCGCGAGGGGCTCCACGTTGGCGAGGACCGGCTCGATGAGAACCGTCTGGATCTTGCCCGGCAGGTATCGCTCGATCCTTCCCATAGGCTGCTGGGCGTCGCTGATCGGCATGGCAAACAGCGCCGCGTCCTTGTGAGGAAGATCGACGGCTTTCTGCACCTTGCCGTACGTGGCGAAGGTGATCTGCGGAGTGGTGGATTTCTCCTTGTCCATCCCGGCGAAGTAGAGCGCCGTGTGTTCCCTGGGCACGCCGATCTTGATGGTCTCTTCCCGTAGGCGCTTCAGGTGCGCCTTGTACTTGCCGAACACCACAGCGTGCCGGCCGTACCTGTACAGCATCGAGACGAGGTTGACGATCCACCCGTTGTACTGCTCGTCCTCCGAGATACGTTGCCACACGGAGGAGTAGTCGATCTTCGTTCCATCCCCTCTGAGGAAGACGCATGGCGCGGTGGGATTGCACCGCTGGGAGCACCGCCACTGCGACGTGACCTCCCTGTACTGGTCGCAGAAGTACATTCGGTGCTCGTCCTTTGTGATCTTGACGGAGGGTGCGGCGAGCGCGAGGACGGCGGCCTGGATCCTCTTTCCTTCGAGGTGCGCCACCTCCGTTCCGAGAAGGGACTGGAAGATCCACTCGAGGCCGTCGGACCTGCGCTCCGTAGCCGTGAGGGCCACGGAGTACCTGAAGTTGAAGTGGTAGATGGTGGCGGAGAATCTCTCCGCCGAGAACGAGTGGGCCTCGTCCACGATGAGAAGCACGGCGTCGATCGGCTTCGCGAGTGGAACCCGCATCAGTGTTTCCGCCATGACGATGACCACCCTGCCGTCGAAGTCGATGTTCTGGCGCCCGGATGTCGGCAGGTTCAACTTCTTGCAGATCGCCTTCTGGCTATCCATCGGCATGACGAACGAGATCGTAGCCGACGGGAGGTGAGCCCTTATCTGTTCCGCCCACTGCGCGGCGATCTCGGTCTGGTCCACCATGATCACCGTTCGTCCCCCCGGGATCTTGGAGATCAGGAACGTACCGACGACGGTCTTTCCGCTACCGCACCTGCCCTGTAGGAATACCCCGTGCCTGGCCTTCAGGATGGCGAGCGCGTCCCTGGTCCCCTTCATCTGATCCGGCTGTAGTTTTCCCACGAAGGGAACCTGGAATGCGGCGTCGATCCTCGGCTCCGCGCTCTCCGTCGGCGATCCGATCCCGTACCTGTGGAGATAGAACTTAGGTACGAGGGCGTTGCCGCCGTACTCCTGGTACACGGGGAACACCTTCCTCTTGCCTGGAGTTTCCCTGGACGAGCGAGGAACCGCCGTCAAGGATCCCATCATCTCGTCGGTAAGATGAGACTTCGGGACCCATAGGGATCCTCGCAGCACGAGGCGAGCAGGTCGATCATCGGTACGCATATTCTTCCCTCTTTCTTGAGGATCTTGGCGTCGATCTGCTGGCAGATCGAGAGGAAGTGCGGGTTCTCCCCGAGGCATCCCGACTGCCTTCGCCAGCCGATCGTGCATTTGCTGTCGTCGTCGAGCAGGGGACACTGGATCATCAGGGTAGGCCACTCGGTCCCTGCGATGTCGTATGGAACGGATCTCCGGCCGCCGGCTTGGCCTTGGCAGAAGTCCTTCCAGCTGCCGAGGGTGTCGACGGTCCTCTTCTTGATCTTTGTGCATTCCGACGGCCACATCTTCGAGAGGGCCGTCTTGACGTAGAACTCCTGGATGCGCGCCTGCACGTAGGGCATGATCCGGCAATCCGGGATGGCCGAGAGACCCCACGGATCCATCAGGGGGAACAGTTCCTTGAACTCCTTGAACAGGTGCCCTTCCTTGGTCGCCCCGGCGATCCCGCGGATCACCTTCTGGATCACGCGCATCTGGTCGTCCAGCGGTTCGTCGTCGTGGATCATATGGGTTCCTTTCGTATTGACTGGGGGAGGTTTCCCTCCCCCAGTACGTGGATCAGTTCTTCGCCGGCTCCCTGGTGAAGACGCCGAAGGCGTCGGGTTTCAGGGTGAGAATCTTCGAGCCGGCGTCCTCGAAGGCGAGCGACTTCTGGAAGTCTTCTCCCCGGTACTTGTGGGCTTCCGCCGTGAAGGCCTGGCTCAGGCCGAACCGGCAGTTCCGCCCCTCCTGGATGAACCGGTCGAGGACGGACTTGGTGGAGTCCTTGTCGAGGCCGAACTTGTCGGTCACGTTCTCGATGACCGTCTGGGCCTTCTCGACCTTTTCCCCCGCGAACATGAACATCCGCTCGGAGAGCTTCTTCAGACCGTCGATGGTCAGGGTCGCGGAGATGATGTCCTTCATCCTGGCGAAGATCGCCATGCTCATCTTCTTGACGGTCTCGTCGGAGAGCATCCCCATGTCGTCGTACTCCTTGCCCAGGTGGATCTGGGTCAAGGCCTCGCTCGATCTGGCGAGGTTCGAGCAGACGAAGAACTCGATCTCCGGCGCCACCACGATGGAGCCCATCCCGGTCTCGCTCCCCTGGAGGAGCAGGCTGGCGCCGCACGGGATCTTGACCATCTCGTGCCCGACGCCCTTGTTCTTGAACTGGACCTCGTTCGCGATGTCGGGGCACTTGAACCTGACGTGCATGTTGTCGTCCGTCAGCGTCCCGTGCGCCGTGACCTTGAGCTTCCGGCGCTCGATGACCGTGATGGCCTCGGCCAGGATGTCCGTGTTGTTCACGATCAGGTACTTCGAACTGAGGATCGCGCGCAGGACTCCGGGGGTGTTCTCGCCCTTCTTGAACGTGCGGACCAGCTGCTTCTGGCCCATGGCGTCGACCTTGACGCGGCGTTCCCTGGACGTCCCGATCATGTTGACGACCTCGTCATCCTTGAGCCACTTGTTGACCATCGTGGCCGCGAGGTCCGGGTACTTCCTGATGTTCTCGCGGAGGAAGTCCACGGGGATCTTCGCCTTCTCCGCGATCTGACGGACGGCCCCCTGCGTGGGGAAGAACCTTCCGCAGTTGCCGAAGTTGAAGACGAGCCGATTCGTCTCGGCGTCGAGCCCCGCGTCGATCTGCCCGCGCTGTACGACCATGTCCTGTCGGAGCTGGTCGTGGGAGGTCATGATCTTGACGATCGTCGGCATGTCGAGGAGCCTGTTCGTGTAGGCCCCGTACGGCTTCACGACGCCGGCCTCCATGAGCATGCCAAGGGGATTCTCTTCATTGGAGTTCATGGGAGTCCTTTCAGTTCAGATCTTTCTTCCACTCGTTGGTCTGCTTGTCTCTGGCGAACATGATGGAACAGAGCCGGTCGATGATGTTCTTGAACGCGTCCTTGTCTCTGCCGATCACGATCCTCAGGAACGACATGTCGATCTTGAGGAACCGCCACGTCGTCCCCGTGTCCTCGTGACAGCTCGGGTAGAAGACGACGTTGTCCAGACTGATCTTCCGCTTCTTGAGATCGTTGATGAGCGTGAAGACGCAGGGTTCCGCCTCGGAGTAGGACTTCAGATTCTTTCCGAGATTGGTGATCCCGTAGGTGCTTCCTCCGTCTTCGTAGCGGCGTAGGTACTTTCCTCCGCACTCGATGGCGCCCTTCATCTCGAGCACGGTGCAGGCAAGGAGCAGGAACAGGTTCTGTTCTGTCTGGTCCATGGTCACACCGAATAGCACTCCACTTCCGGCAGAAACTGCGCCGCCCAGGCTTCCTCGTCCGGGGTCAACATGGCGACTGCCGGCTTGATCTTGGCTTCCTCTGGCGGCATCGTTCCGATCTCCGGAACGGTATCGTCGTCCTTCTGGCTCCAGTCGTCGCACACCTTGACGGAGGCGAGTACCGGGACGTCGAGATTGAACCACGGTCTTTCCATGATGTACTTGACCATGACGCCGACCGCTTGAGCGAGTTCCTCCGGGACCTCCAGGCCTACTTCGTCGTGTACCTGTAGGACGAGCCTGGTTCCTTCGAACGTGGGGTCCAGGACGATCGTCTTGTAGATGTTCCAGACGATGATCTTGATGAGGTCGGCCGCGCTTCCCTGGATGATGGAGTTGAACGCTTTTCCTCCGTAGAGGTTCTCGTTCTTGCTGAAGTGGCGATAGCGGCCGGTCAGCATCTTGAAGTTCCTGGTCTTGAACCGCTGGTCTCTCCCATCGATCATGTCCTGGAGTGTTCCGATCGTCTCCGGTATCCCCTGGTAACGATCCATGAACTTGTCTTTGAACGTCCTGGCCGTCGAGACGTCCCACTCCCTGGTCCCGGGGATGAACAGCCTCGCATAGCGGGCGAACTTGGCCGCTCCCATACCGTATGACAACCCGAAGTTACAGTTCTTGGCCGGCTTCCTCGGTATGCCGAGGGCTTCGCTGGTGGCCTTGTGGATGTCCCCCGTATAGAACTTCAGGCCATCGTAGACCGTGTGCTCGTTGTAGATCTCCAGGAGATGATTGTCCCCGGTCACCTGGGCGATGAGCCTCAGCTCGATCTGCGAGAGGTCGGCGCAGACCAGTTTCTTTCCCTTCGGAGCGCAGAAGGCCCACCGGATCCGCGGTCCCAGATCCTGCACCCTCTCGTCGTACTCACTCGGCTTCGCCCTGCTCGGGATATTTTGTAGGTTGGGATCATGACTCGCATACCTGCCCGTCACGGTCCCCGTGCTATTGAAGATGCAGTGGATCCTCCACTCCGGGTCCAGCAACGCTCGCTGACGCAGCGACACCACGTATGTGGAATGGAGCTTGGAGATGGCCCGGTAGTTCAGCAGGGCCTGCACGAACGGATGGTCGATCCTGGCGAGCGTCTTCTCGTTGGTGTTCTTTACTTCCTTGATGACGACTTCCATCTCCCCGGTCTGCGGGTTTCGCTGGCGCGTCGTTTCCCTCACCGGAGGGACGCCGAGAGTTTCGAAGATCAGCGTATTCATCTGCTTCGACGACCGAGGATTGAAGTCGCACTTCGCCATGTCGTAGAGTCTGGACTCGAGTTCCTTGACCAACGGGATCAGTTCCTTGTCGAGGGATTCGAGCCTGTCCGCGTCTACGCGCATCCCCGCCAGCTGCATCGCCGTACAGGCGATCTTGTTCTTGATCTCCATGTCGGCCCAGCGCAGGAGGTTTCTCTTTCCGAGGATGCCGCGGACACGGCCGTAGAGTTGAAGGGATCTCCGAGAGTCGTCGGCGGCGTAGCGCACCTTGTCGGCTATCCATGCCTTGTCGAGTTCGACGATCTTCTCGTCGATCTTCTTCACTTCCTCTTCCGCGGAGATTCTTATGCCGGTCTGAACGACTTCACCGAACGTCGTGTCGATGTATCGGTCGATGTTTGCCGAGGACCGCTTCTTCTTTGCCCTGCTTTCCTTGTCCCGCTTGTCCTCGTATTTCTTCTTCAGTTCTTCGGTGAGCCTCTTCTTCTCCGCGATCCTCGTCTGTTTGAGGATCTTCAGCCTGGTCTCCGTCGTCTTCGCGACGGACTTCTTGATGTGCGTCAGTCGCCGTATCTCCAGGGCGTTCGGGGACGAGATGAAGGCTTCCTCGAACGTCGTCATGTTGACGCCGAGGAACTTCCTGGCCGACGCTTTCAGTCCTCGGTCCGTCGTCTTGGCCTCGTCGATCATCCATACCAAGGGAAGCGTGTCGACGAGCCGGGCCTGGATCTCCTCGAACCGTATCACCTTGTTGTAGTGGAGCACTTCGATGTCGTAGTTGATCAAGTTGTGCCCCACCACTCGCACGTATTTCTTCTTCAGATAGTCCTGGACGAACTCCAGAACCTCCGCGGTCGGCGGCAGAGCGTAGGACTTCAGGGAAGCCCCACGCCCCGCCGCCAGGGCCACGAGGTAGAGTTGCGCCTTGTCGGTTTCCAGCGCCTCGTCGGCTGGTCTTCCTTCCGGCGCCTTCGTCTCGAGGTCGAGCGCGAGCACCGGATCGAAGATCAGCAAGCGCTTGAGTTCCTCGAGTTCTTGCATGGGTTACACCTTAGGGTCCGAGGGTGCCGGGTAATCCGGGTCCTGGTCGCCCGGAGTGACGTCTTCGAAGTTGTCCAGATCCTCGAGCGTGGGCCCGGGTCCGCGCGGGACGTCAGGAGACATCTGCTGCGGGGGAGCCGCAGGGGCCTGCGACACGAAGTTCCCCTGAGGCTGGGGAGGCGCCACCTGCATCATGGGAGGAGCCTGCGGAGGGGGCGGCGGCGTGAACTGGGGCTGCGGAGGGAACCCTCCCGTGGTGGACGGGATGTTGGCGGCGGGTCCCCACATCGGACCGGGCATTCCGGGCGCCGGCGCCGGAGCCGTCATGGACGGAGCGGGCCCGGGTGCGGGCTGGTTGATCATCGGCTGCGGCTGCGGCTGCGGCTGCGGCGCCATCTGCGGAGGAGGCGTCTGCGGTGCCACCGGCGGATGGTACGTGGGGCCCATCGGCTGCGGGAATCCGGGATAGGGGGCAGCCGTCTGGAAGTTGGGCTGGACCTGGGGCTGCTGGGGCTGGGGCTGGAACTGGGGCTGGGGCTGGAACTGTGGCTGGGGCTGGAACTGGGGCTGGGGCTGGAACTGAGGAGGACCGAACTGCGCCGGCATCTGGGGAACCGCCGGCTGCGTGGTAGGCATCCCGAGCTTGGTCATTCCTTCGACGTTGTACTCGGGTTCCTCTCCCATGCGGTGCGTGTCCGCGACGTGCTTGTGGCTGGCGAGCATCCGGATCGCGGTGGCATCGTCGACGAGGGGGTAGAACTTGTTCAGGTCGGGGAGGCTCTTGATCAGACCATCGACCTCGGGGCCCTTGTGGAATCCCTTGAAGATCCACATGTCCCCGATCCGCGAGGCGTTCTTCTGGGGGCCGCGGTAGACGTCGAAGTACGACTTGACCGCGGAGACCGGCATTCCCCACACCGGGGCCTGCGCCTCGATGGACTGGGTGATGCTGGCGCGTACCGCGTCTCTCCAGGCGGGCAGCACCTCGAGGCGGCCGCCCTGGACCCACTGTCCGTTCGTCCCCTGGTAGAGCGCGTAATTCCAGAGGAGGTAGAACGCGATGAAGTTCGGCGCCTTCCCGAGGCCGACGCAGATCGGGCAATCTTGCTGCCGGAGCCTGACCCACTGCGCCTGCTCGTTCATGGACCACGTCAGGCAGCGCACGTTCTCGCGGATGGGGTAGCTGCCCTTCTTCGACCAGCTGCTGATGATGTTGTGGCACAGGGCGCCCCATCCGTCCGAGAGCAGCAGGGCCGTCGTGTTGGCGTTCCCGGGGGCTCCGTTGGGACCGTTGTTGGGCCTGCGGACCGCGAACTCCGGAAGCTGCTTCCGCATCTCCCAGATCGCGGACCAGATCGACCGGCCTCCTCCGTGCTTGGCCGATTCCTGTTCCGCCCGCTTCATGAATTCGATGTTCATGTAACGCTCCTTGTCAGACAAAGAAGTTCTTCCGACGTCAGGGTTCTCGGATCCTTCGGTGTCACGAGTTTCTTCGACGGTATCCCGGCGTATGAGAGCGCGTTCAGGACTCGTCCCGAATTCTCGCTTCCGGCTTTGTCGGGATCGAGCAGCACGTAGACCATGGCTGGTGCCGCCTGCTTCAGTTTCTCCACCTTTTCCTTTTGGAGTGCGATGCCGAACAGCCCGAGGGCCCAACTCCCGACGCTCAGCAGGTGGATGGCGTCGAGCGGGCCCTCGAGCAGGAAGACTTCCCTTCCGGAGATCTTGCCGAGCAAGTGGTCCCCGTAGAAGAACTTGCTGGAGTGGAATCTAAAGGCCATGACGTACTTCGGCATCGTGGGACTCTGGTTGATCTCCCGGGCCTGAGCTCCGACACACACGACCTTTCCGTTGATCGGAGCGAATACCGGAAACAGGATCGCCCTGCGGAGTTCGTAGAAGTCGCCGTCGGCTTTCTCCGCCATCATCGTGTCAATCCAGCGGAGCCTCATCTTCTCGGCGTAGGACGCGGGGCACCCCTTGGAAGCCAGGAAATCGAACGCCTCCGGAGGCAACGGCTTCCCCACCGATGCGAGATCGGAATCGTAGATCCGGATGGAGTCCTTCGACTTGGACGACGCCATCGTTGGGAAGGGCGGAAGCGACATGTACTCCGCCTCCACTACTGGAACGATCAGGTGACCGATCCGTCCCGGGTACAGCGCGTGGACTTCGGCGACCATGTCGGCCAGGCACCCATCGTACCCGCAGGAGAAGCAGTGGGCCCTGGACGCTTCCCCTTCCCCGAAGCTGATCGTCATGGACGGCGTGGCGTCTTTTCCTTTCTCGTGACGCCATGGGGCGAACACGCATGAGATGCTTGCGTAGCGTTCTCCGCTCTTTCTGATCGGTCCCGTTAGTACCGCGTGGCTTCTGAGGGTCTCCATCAAGTTGACGAGGGACTCGTAATTCATGGTTCACCTGTTACCCGCCGCACGTTCCCGAGCCGATGCCGGGGCATCCTTGCGGGCAGTAGACGCAGTTCCCGAGGCGGACCAGGATCGATCCGCATACCGGGCACATGTTGTACGTCGGGATCGCCGATGTCTTCCGTTCCGTCCTCGCGATCTTCTTCTCTTCTCCCGAGGTGACCGCGTCGACTTCCTCGCGGCTATCGGGGTCGTACTTCGCCAGGTACCGGAAGACGTAGTCGATGATGGAAGAACATACCCGGACGTCCGGGTTGCTCGTTATGCCCCACGGCTCGAACTTCGTGTTCTTGAACTTCTCCACGAAGACGGACAGCGGGACGTGGTACTGGAGAGCGATCGAGATCGCCGTGGCGAAGGCATCCATCAGGCCCCTGAGGGTCGATCCTTCCTTGGCGATCGTGATGAACAGTTCGAGTGGTCTCCCTTCGTCGGAGAAGCCCGTGTGTAGGTAGCCTTCCACCCCGCTGATCTCGAACTTGTGACGAATCGACGGCACGGTGAACGGGAGCTTCTCCCGACCTTGCCTGGGCTTCTTGGCGATGGCCTTCTGGCCTCCCAGTGGCTCGAATATCTTCGAGCCTTCCCTGAAGATCGTCACGGACTTGATCCCCATCTTCCACGCCGCGACGATGATGTCCTTGATTTCCTGGGCGGAGACCGTGTTCGGCTGACCGATGGTCTTGCTGATCCCTCCGCTGATGAACGGTTGGATGGCCGCCAGCATGGAAAGATGTGCCATCGCCGACAGACAGCGAGTTCTCCCCTGAATGGGATAGGCCGCGTCGAAGACCGGAAGGTCTTTGTCCAGGACTCCGGAACCCTCCGCTGTTCCTGTCTCTGTGATCTTCTTTATGATCTTATCGATGTCCGCGTAGCCCAACGCCTCCAGCGCCGGCTTCACCGCTCCGATCGTGAGTTTGATCGTCCCTCCACCGGTGAGGTGCTTGTTCACCGACAGCATCATAGCCGGTTCCACTCCACCGGTATCGCTGTCCATCATGACCCCGATGGTCCCGGTGGGGGCCATCAGAGTGACTTGGGAATTACGGAGGATCATGTCCTGGGACTTCGACATGAGGTTCGTCCAGATGGAGTGCGCGTCCTCGATTATGGTCTCCGTCATCGGAGAGATGGAGTCAGACGCTTGGAGATTATCCAAGGCGGACTTGTGTTTCCTGAGGACCGCGATGACGTGCTTCTTGTTGCGTTCGAATTCTGGAAAGGGCCCCAGCATCTTCGCGAGTTCCATGGACGTGGTGAAGGCCTGACCGGTCATGAGGGCCGTTAGTGCAGAGGCCAGCTTCCTGCCGTTGTCGCTGTCGTAGGGAATGCCGAGAGACATGAGGAGCCCGCCCAGATTGGCGAAGCCGAGGCCCAGAGGACGGAGTTGCTTTGCTGCGGTGTCGAGGCGAGGCAGCGGATAGGACGAAAGGTCGACCAAGATGTCCTGGGCCACGATGGCGAGCCGTACCGCGTGCAGGAATTCCTTCGTGAAGAAGCAGGATTCAGGAGATCCGAAGAATTTCGAGAGGTTGATGGAGAGGAGGTTGCAAGCGCCTTCACCTGGAGGCAGAAATTCCGAACACGGGTTGCTGCTGATGATCTTTCCGTACTTGGGGCAGGAGTTCCACTCGTTGATCTTGTCGTCGAACTGGACCCCTGGGTCACCGCATTCCCAGATGTTGTGCGCGAGCGAATCCAGCATCTCGGCTGCCTTCACCTTCTTAGCGGTGGAACCCGCCCTGCTCTTCAGGATCCACTCTCCACCCTCCATCGCCGCCTTCATGAAGGCGTTGGAGATTCCGACGCTGAGGTTGCAGTTCTGCCCCGACACGGTGCCGTAGGCGTCTCCCGCGGTTAAGCCGGCGTCGAATAGGGCTATCGCCTTCTTCTCCTCCGAGGCCTTGAAAGAGATGAAGTCGCTTCCATCCTCTTTTCCGTTGAACACGTCCTGGTGGTCGTCGTCCAGCCGCATGAACTTCGACGCGCGCCTGAGCACGCCACCGGACCGGATAATCCCGGCCCAGGAATCGTAGGCCTTCAGGAACGAAAGCGGACCGGAGGCCCATCCTCCGCGGGACAGTTTCTCGCCGGCTCCACGAAGAGTAGAGAGGTTGGTGCCGCTCCCGGAACCCATCGAGAAGAGCTTCGTCTCTGCGCTCTGGAGTTCGGCGATGGACTCCAGGTTGTCCTCGACGGCGAGAACGAAGCACGCTGAGCATTGGGGTTTCGCCTCGAGTCCCACGTTGAAGAATACCGGGGAGTTGAAGGCGAGACGCTGCTCGATGAGCAGTTTCTTGAGCTCTGTGTTGAAGATCTTTCCGTTCGCCTTGTCGAAGTAGCCGAGTTCGATTCCCTTCTGGGAGATCGTGTCGACGACGCGTTCGAAGAGTTGCTTGATGCTCTTCTCGCGGCCAGGTTGTCCGGCGTGTCCCCGGAAGTATTTCGACGCCGCGATCATCACCGCTCGGTCGCTCCACTCCGTCGGAGCCTCGATTCCGTCCTGCTTGAACACGACGGAGGTCTCTGACTTCAGTTCGATGTTCCGAAAGCCCCAGTGAGTCTCGAGGTACGGGTTTCCCTTCGAGAACACGCGATCGAAGGTGAGCCCCTTCTTCTTACGCATCGTCGCTCCTTCCGGTGTCACGAATAGATCTTCTGGTCCTGCACCTTATCACGCTCGTGGATCGCCCGGATTGGTTCCCAAGTCGGAACGAAGAAGTTCCAGTGGTGCTCGTACATCGGCTGCGGGGAAGCCTTCCTCCCCTTGCTCAGCTTGAAGGTCACCTTCCGGGACTGCTTCTGGATCTTGGATTGCACCATCATGATCACGTTGTTCGAGATCTTGTTGAAGTAGTCCGTGCCTCCCATGGCGAACTCGTCGGAGTCGTAGGCCGTCTTGGCCGACCGATTGAACTGCGCGGTGAGCATCCAGTGACGCTTCGTCGAGAGCGAGAACCTGCGTACCGCCCTGAGGTTCTCGTTGATCTGCTCGTACTCCTTCTCCCGCGTCTTCTCCGGGATGTCGTAGAAGGCGTCCGCGAGGACGAAGTGCGCACCGAATGCGTCGGCCTGGGCTTCCACCGCTTCTACGCTCTTGATGGAGTCGGGGTTCATGAGGCGGATGTTGTTCCACGGAGGAGCGTCCGCTCGGATGTCCGCCCGGCACTGGTTGTACCGTTCGAACTGGTCCCTGGCGAGTTTTCCTTTGATCAGATCGTCGAAGTTGATCCTGGCGTGGATCGAGATCAGCCGCTCGTAGACGTCCTCCGCGATCATCTCCATCGACGCGCCGAGCACCCGGTATCCCATGCACGCCGCGTTCAGCCCGTTGATGAGCATGAACCAGGTCTTCCCGACTCCGCTTCTGGAAACCACCGTGGTGATCGACGCCGGGGCCCACGTCACGATCCCGTTCGCGAGGCTCGGGAACAGGGGGCTGATGGGGATGCCGGGCTTCTTCCCCTCGGCCGCGAGCTGGTACTCGTTCCAGAGGATGGGCTCCACGAGCTTCCCCGGGATCAGCTGGGTATCCCCCGTCCCGTAGTCCACGTAGATCTTGCGGAGCTTGGCGGCCGCCTCCAGGCAGAGTTCCGTAGCGGGCACGGTCTTGTCGTTGTACCTCTCTGCGATCTCCCGCATGGTCCCGATGAAGTTCTGCTTCATCACGAAGTCGGAGATCTGCTCCCAGTAGACGGTGCCGACGCTGACCGCCTGCTCCTTCGGCGCGATCTCGAACCCGCTGACGTCCTGGCACATGTCCAGGAACCTCTTGTCGCCGGGGAGCTGGTTGTGCTTCTGGTAGAAATCGATGAGACGGGGGAACACCTTGTCGTACGGGGGCCTGAGCATCTCCGTCTTCAGGCCAGATCTCAGGAGGACGGTCAGATCCCCGTCGAGCGCCCGGCGCAGCATCTTCGCTTCCGGCATCATGGGATAGATCTCCTATTTCCCCATATCGGTTATTCGCCCTTCGTAGGCGCCTGTCGTCACCTTGAAAGCCGACCCGAGGTCTCCCATCAAGATCGTGATCTTGCCCGGATGCTCCGCCCGGATTGCGAGCCATCTGTCGAGGTCTCTGACTTCGTCTCCGTTCAGCCCTTCGAGCTGGCTCACTCCGAGGATGTCGGCGTATTCGACGATCTCCAAGGTGCGCATCTCGCGCAGTTCACTCCAGCTGTTCTTCTTGATCGAGTGGAGGAGCTTCGAGGCCGGATAGGAGATCGCCTCGTCCACGTAGGGGGATGCCGCCTTGAGCACCGATCCGACCAAGTCCCACGCCTTCGGTTTGTCCCCCCGGGCCAGCAACAACAGGCCTTTTCTCAGCTTCTCCGGATCGATCACTACCGTGGTCGATAACACGATGTCGACGATACCAGGAGGAAAGGTCCACCCCTCCAGAAAGGACGCCATGTCCTCCCGCGTCGTCCGCTTGTTCACTTCCTTCTCGTAGAACATCGAGCGTCCCTTTCAAGTCGACTCCGACCGCCATCCCCATGGCTTCGAGGAGGAGGAGGTCCGCCGGGGAGGTGTCTCCTCTCCCGGCGGCGGCCTCCATCCTCGCGCTGACGTAGGCGTTGACCAGCCATCGGACGGCTTTCGGAGGGTTTGGTCCAGTCACTGGACCCAAGGGTCACCTCCTACTTCAGGTTCGGGTTCTTCACCAGCGAGAAGAGGACCGACTGGTCCACGCCTTCGATGAGGAAGCCGGTGGTATCCTTCGTGTCGAGCAGCTCGCCCTTCTCGTTCAGACCGAAGGAGTAGGTCCTGTTGTTCACGTCGATCTTCCCGCTGGGATCGAAGGTCGCCGTGTGCCGGGCCACCATGACCGTCCAGCCGTCGCGCTTCGGTGACATCTTCGGCCAGACCACGATCACGTCCTTGGTGTCCTTCTCGTGGGCGTAATCCCGCAGGGACTCGATGTCCACCTGCTTCTGCTTCCCACCGGAGTGGGCGACGAAGTTGATGACGGAGTAGTGGCTCCCCACGCTGCCGAGGATCACCGTGACGGACATCGGGTACGGGTGCGCCTTGAGGAACTTGGGCATGACGTCGTTGCGGAGCATGTCGTCGCTGAGGCTGACGTCGAGTTCCACGGGCTGGAACTGGTGATCGAGTTCGATGGCTCCATCGATCTTGGTCCTCGTCTTGTCGCCGTTGGCAAGGGCGAAGGCCAGCGTCCGCTGCTCCGCGAGGGACGTGAGCATGGTGGCGTCGAGGGCCGTGGCGACCGTGTAGTTCAGGGACTCGCCCGTGTTCCGCGGACGGACCGTGATCTTCGTCAGTTCCTGGTTGATGGTGAGGGGAAGGCGCCCGCCCATCCTGACGGCGATCCCCATGACGAACAGCGGGATCCTCACCTTGAGCGCGGTCCCCATGAACCCCATGGAGTGGACCATGCTCTGGATCTCCGGGATGAAAGTCTTGTCCGTCGTGTGGATGATGTTGATGAGGTCCTGGCGGAGTTTGCGGAGCTTCGCGTCCGCTTCCCTGATCTCGTCGAGAGAGGCCTTCTCCTCCGGGGTGAGGTCGATCACCTCGTCGGCGACGTACGTCTTGTCGCCGATCATGAAGGTCTTCTCGTCCACGATGTTGGTGAACAGCTGGTACGGTTCCTTCGGAAAGTCCAGGTTCATGCGTTGTCCTCCTTCTTCACTTCGGTCTCGGGTTTCTTGAGATAGAGTTCGTCCAGCGGAATGGTCTCGATCTCGACCTCGGGGACGGACTGCTTCTTCGGTCCGTACATCGAGACGAGACGATCGATCTTTTCCCTGAGGGCGTTGGTGTAAAGTTTGCCGTCCCCGGAGAAGGAGCCGGAGGCTCCACACTTCCACTCCGAGGTGAGCCCCTCGAGCATCCGAGCGAGGTCCTGCTTGGAGAGTTGACGACGGTTGCAGAGTTCGATGATGTCGTTCATCGTCCTCGCGTACTTCTCGGGTGGGTTCTTGGAGAGTTCGGTCATGTCCCCGATGGTGATTTCGAACTTAGAACAGAGGTGTTGAAGATACTCGTAGAACCTCGTTCCCTTCCATCTTTCGATCCCCGTGATCTTGTTGGAAGTGTTGACCGCCTGAAGGCGGTCTTGTTTCTTCTTGAAGCTCCTGTCCCTGGCTTCGCGGGAGAGCTTCGTAGCCTTCGATCTTGCATCGAGGATCGAGGAAGGATCTGGTCTGTGCGGGACTTCCTTCGGAAGTCCCACACCATTCTCATTCATTTGATCTCCTTCCTTACTATCATTAGTGTGGCAGATTTGCAACATACCATGTTGCAGATCTGCTACATTGGATGTAGCAGATTTGCCACAATGGAAGATCTCCTTCAAGCTCGGATTTGAACCGAAAATCTCGAGTCTGATCCTCGTGAGGTAGAGTCCGTTCTTGTTGATCCGGTCGACGATTCCGTGCTTGGTGAGTTCTTCCGCGTACCGACTGATCGACCACCGACTCACCCCGAGCATCTCCCCTGCCTTCTCCTGGGAGTACCAGGAAACACCGTTGTTGGAGAAGGAGACGGAGAACAGGAAGGCGAGGTAGACTTTTGAACCGTCCGACAGTTCGCGATTGACGATGACCCCTAACGGCAAGATACCGTAGAGGCCCTTCATCTTGATGGAAGGACCCATGGTTGCTCTCTCGATTGTTCCGGTCGTCGGCGCCGGCGAGCGTCGACAGGCCTCAGTATGACTCTCCGTAAAACAGAGTCAAGCCTTTTCCGCCTTTTTCTCCGAGCGACGATCGTGCAGGACCACCGTGATCCCGTTGGAGTCGGTGAGCAGCAGGTTGGGACCGTAGACGATCGGACCCACGGACTTCCCGAAGAAGACGACT
>Ga0315284_10006443_pt1 | contig 16705 bp, 15 predicted proteins | sample YL17G09_16_MG_FD_203696 | JGI IMG/M metagenome (GOLD analysis project Ga0315284, IMG submission 203696) | Sediment microbial communities from Yellowstone Lake, YNP, Wyoming, USA - YL17G09_16 | ecosystem: Environmental > Aquatic > Freshwater > Lake > Sediment | place: USA: Wyoming | collected...
CGTGACGGCGCTGGGCGCCGGCGGCGGCACACTGCAGGCGCATTACGAGCTGAAGGAGCAGATTGAGCAGGTAGTTGAGACAGCTGCCCCGCCCCCTCCGGAGGAATCCGCGCGCCCCAAGCCGCGGCTGACCAGCCCGATCCCCGATCGCCGGCGGCGCAAGCCGGAGCCCTCCCTCCCACCCCCCGTGGTCGAGACCAAGAGCGTAACGCGCATCCGCCGGGGTGAGATCACCGCACTGCGGCTGGACAGCGCGCGCTACATCGAGAGCCCGCTGATGTGGGGTGATGGGGACTGGCGAACGGACTCGGGGCTGCTCTGGCTGAGCACTGAGACGTTCCGCGCGCTTAAGACGGAGGCGCAGGCGCCCTGGGACGCGGCGGGGGGAGGGGGGCCGGATGACGCGGCGCGCAGTGCGCTCACCGCCGCCGTGGCGAAGCACGCCGAGCAGCTCGGCCTGGCGGCGGACGCGCCGTGCCATCTCCAGCTGACAGGGCGGGCGGAGTATCCGTGCGTGGTGAACGGCGAGCGGACGCGGGTGCCGGCGCTGCGGTGCGCGGACAGCCTGGGCGTGGCGGAGTATTGGGTGCTCGACGACGAAGAGAACCCGCTGGTGCTGGAGGCGACGTACCTGGGACTGGAGCCCGCCATCGCCGCCGCCAGCGGCTTCGCGATCACCGAGATCGACTTCTCGTAGGGTTTTGCAGGCGCGCCTGTGGGGCCCCCGCTTGCAGCGCCTAGAATAGCGCCCAGTGGTGCGGCATCGCATTTCAGATCATGCGCTCTTTGAGATGGCCCGCAGGCGGATACCGCGGGACGCCGTGGAGCAGCTGCTCGCCTCGCGTGAGCAGGTTGTCGGCGGTTCGCGAGGCCGCGCAATCTACCAGTCGCAAGTTACCCGGGCAGACGGTACGGTATGCTTGTTGCGAGCGGTTGTAGATGAGCGCGTGGACCCGCCGGTGGTCATCACCGCATACTTCACCGCCAACGTCGCCAAGTACTGGAGGCAGTGATGAAACTTGTGTACGACCAGGAAGTTGATGTGCTGACCATCCTGCTGGGCGACGCCGCGGTGGCGGTGAGCGACGAGGACAAGCCGGGCGTGATCATCGACTACGACGCGGCGGGGAACGTGGTCAGCCTGGAGATACTCGACGCCTCCACCCGCGTCGCGGATCCGCGCTCCGTTGAGTACGCCCTGCGAGGGTAGCTGCCGGCGGCAGGGACGCCGCCGCCACGGGGCGGGGACGGTGCCCCGCCCCTATCGCTGACCCCTGCCCCTGTTGCATCGGCCCCTGATGCGATTCCCCAAGCAGCCGGTATAAGCACGATTCAGCCGGTGTCCGCGCTGCCTTCGCAGCGGGACACACTGCAAGACGCCCCCGCGCGAGGCAGGTTACAGCGCTGCGCCTTCTTCGCAATGCCTCCCTCGACCCTCCCGGTGCGCCCCTCGGACGAGGCACACTCCACCACGCCTCCCCCTTAGGCGGAACGCCGTTTAGATTCTCCATCTTCGATTCCGAAATGAGACTGAGACTCAGTCTCAGGACAACTCATTCTGCAAACAACGAGGATACGCTGCGCGCGCCGGGGAAGTGGCAAGCCGCGGCTGATGCGCGGGGCTGAAGCCCCGCCTACCCCTGTGGCGCGCTCGCTGGCCGCGCTACAATACGGCCATGCCCGTTATCGGCATAAGCGTGGACCGCCTGCACCGGCTGCTGCGCGCGCCGGTCAGCCCGGGACAGGTGGAGCGGCTGCTGGACGAGATCGGCTGCGACGTGGAGGGCGCAGTGCAGATCCGGCGCTACATGAGCCGCCACTCCGACTACAGCATCGAGGTCACGCCAACTGAGGCGCTGCCGCTCAGCGACCCGCTGTCCGGCGCGAGCGGCGCGACGTGGGAGGAGGTGTGGCAGTTCAGCGGCGAGGAGACGGTGGTGCGCCTCGATTTGCTGCCGGTGCGCCCCGACCTGTTCGACGCCGGCGGCCTGGCGCGCGCGCTGCGCGGCTACCTCGGCGTGGAGCTGGGCCTGCCGCAGTACGCCGCAGCGCCCGCCACATGGCGCGTGGAGGTGGACCCGCGCATCGTGGACCCGGCGTTCCGCCGCCCCTACATCCAGTGCGCCATCGTGCGCAACCTGGCGATAGACGAGGAGCTGCTGCGCGCGATCATGCGGCTGCAGGAGAACCTGCACTGGGCGCTGTGCCGCGACCGCAAGTTCGCCAGCATCGGCGCCTACGACCTGGACACGCTGCTGAGTCCGATCCAGTACACCCTCGTCGACCCAGAGAACTTCCGCTTCACGCCGCTGTTCTGGGGGAAGCGCGAGAAGGTCAGCCCGCGCACCATGCTCGCCGAGCATCCGAAAGGCGTGGCCTATGCGCACCTCGTGGAAGGCCTGGCGCTGCTGCCGGCGCTGCTCAGCGCGAACGGCAACACTCTCAGCCTGCCGCCGATCATCAACGCCGAGGAGACGAAGTTGACGTGCGCCACGCGCCACGTGCTCATCGACGTGACGGGCTCGAACCTGCCCGTCGTAGGGAAGGCGCTGGCGATCCTCGCCACAGCGCTGGTCGAGCTGGACCCGGAGGGCAACGCGGTGATCGAGCGCGTCGAGATGGCCTACCCCGACCGCGTGGAGATGACGCCAGCCCTCGAAATCGAGAGTTTCACGGTGGACCCGGAGCGTGCGGCAAGCCGGCTCGGAGTAAGCGTTTCACGCGCCGATTGCGTCGAGCTGCTGAGGCGGATGCGGCACGGCGTAGAGGACTCTGGCGGCGGGCCGCTGAGCGTGACCGTGGCGCCCTACCGCAACGACATCATGCACGAAGTGGACCTGATCGAGGACATCGGCATCGCCTACGGCTACCACAACGTGCCCTGCACGCTGGTGCCGACGTTCACCGCGGGCGAGAGCCTGAGCATCAACCGGCTGGGACGGGTGGCGGCGCAGGCGCTTACGGGGCTTGGTTTCACGGAGGTGCTGAGCCTGGTTCTCACCAGCGAGAAAGACCAGTATGAAAAGCTGCGGCGCAGGGTGATGGAGCGGCGCGTGATGGTGGCCAACCCGGCGAGCGTGGAGCAGACGATGCTGCGGGAGAACCTGTACGCGTCACTGCTGGAGCAGCTCAGCATGAACACCGACCACCCGCTACCGCAGCGCATCTTCGAGGTGGGCGACGCGGCGACCTACGGCTGGCCGGTGAGCGGCGGCGAGGGCACGGCTGGTGCGGCGGGAGGGGAGGCGGCAGCGGGTGCGGGCGTGGCAGGCGAGGCGCCCTGCGAGCTGCGCGTGGCGGCGGGGGCGATCTGCGCAGTGCGCGCGGGCTACAGCGACGGGCGCAGCGTGCTCGACGCGCTGTTCGCTGAGCTACAGCTTGCGGGCGTGTACCGCGCGCTCAAGCCTGAGGACAACCCCACGGCGCTGCCCGGGCGCAGTGCGGCGGTGTACCCGAAGCCGCCGGCGGAGGAGGAGGAAGGCACGCTCCAAGGCAATGCCGCGGCGCCACAGGCAGAGGCCGCGCAGCCCTTCGCCGAGGTGTTCGAGGTGCACCCCGAGGTGCTGGAGCGCTGGGGCCTCGGCAACCCGGTGGTGCTGTTCAGCGTCGTGCTGGGCGAGAGCTGCCGGTAGGCGCCGCGCGTGCGCGGCGCGGGCCGCATTTCTGCGGCCCTACGAAGCGGGCGAAGCACGGCTTCGCCCCTACTCCCGGCGGCGGGGACGCCGCCGCTACGGGGCGCTGAGCGGGGCACTGTCCCCACCCTGCCGCCGATTCGGTATAATCTCTTCCGTCAGTACAATTCCGCCATCCCGCCCGGCGGGAGGCGAATGAAGGGTGGTGTGATGAGCAATTTTGACTACTTCTCGACGGTGAAGTACGAGCCTCCGGAGAAGCGGGGGCCGAGCCCGGGGGTGTTTATCGCCATCGGGGTGGTGGCGCTGGGCCTGATCGGGGGCGCGGCGTGGTACTTCCTCATGGGCCCGGGCGCGCCGAAGGAAGACACGGGCGGGTTCCTCGGCTTCGCGCCGGCGGCGGTGAGCGTGGGCAAGCCGATGGCCTGGCGCACGCTGGACACCTACGACTGGCTGGTGAGCGGGGACCATCCGCGGCCGACGGTGACCGTGGCGGACTTCAACCGCGATGGCGCTGGCGACATCCTGCAGGTGGACTTCAAGGCCAAGACCAACATCATCGAGCCCAACGGCGGGAAGCAGCAGGTGCGCAAGGCCCGCTGGCTGGTGATGTCGCGCTTCACGCCCTGGGACTTCAACAGCGACGGCGTGTCGGAGCTCGTGCCGGAGGGCTATCTCTACGCCTATCTGCCGACGGCCAGCGGGACCTACACCACGCAGCGCCTGCGAGGCGGCTGAGGGGGCGGCGGTGGCTCGTGCAGCTACACCCCCAAAGCAGACGCCCCGGTGGAGATGCAGGCGATTTCGCGCGGCCTATACACGCCGGTGGTCAGCCTCACCGGCAGCGTCAGCCTCTACCTGCCGCCCGGCGATGACGACGGCCGCGTCTTCGCCGGCGACATGAACGGCGATGGGCGCAACGACCTGATCGTCGAGAAGCGCGGGATCATCCCCACCTGGCAGGCCTTCGCGCCGCCCGGATTGCGCTTCGCGTCGTTCCTGATGGACTTCTCCACCCGCAGCCCGGTGGTCGGCGACGTGGACGGCGACCGCCGCGCTGACCTGGTGAACTATGAGCCGCCGTTCCTCGGCGTGTACGGCTACGAGAAGAAGCGCTACGAGCTTGGCGGCTGGCCGGAGGGACAGGAGCCGTCGGCGGCCTTCGACATCGACGGCGACGGGCGCGACGAGGTATTCAGCTGCCACAGCGCGCTGGCCAACCGCGACTTCTATGACAAGCGCGGGATGCTGAAGCCGGAGTGCTCGCCCAAGCTCGGGGACAAGCGCGCCCTGAAGGCCTGGCAGGCGCAGATGTGCCTGCCGACGGGCGGGCTGTACTTCGCCAAGTCCGGCAAGTTCGTGCGGCTGCAGTTCCCCAAGGCCGACTTCCGGCGCAACATCTTCACCGGCAGCAGCGGGGAGATTGGCTTCGGCGACCCTGACGGCGACGGCGAGAAGCTGGTCTACGTCATGCCCAGCCTGGGAAGCATGCTGCTGGCCTTCGACCGCAACGGGAAGCTGCGCTACTACGAGGAGTTCGGCGAGGCGGGGCTGAGCATCAACATGCTCAAGCGCGGCAGGAAGGACTACCTCGTGCTGCAGCTCGAGAAGAAGCTGGTGATCTTTCCGTAGGAGCGCTCGCGATGGTGGCGCAGGCGGCTCGCCTTCGTAGGCGCCGCTGAGAAGCGGCGCGGCGGACGCTGCGGCATGATGAAAACGGGCCGCATGTCTGCGGCCCCTACGGGCGTGTAGGCGGACGCGGCGGTCCGCCCCACCGGCGGCTAGCTCAGCTCGGTGCCGTTGCAGATGATGTGGAACGAGCAGCCCAGAAAGCGCGCGGCGCTGCGGCACATCACCATCCGGCTCATGAAGATCTCGAAGTAGTCCATCACCGTGGCGATCGAGCTGTCGATCTCCAGCACCAGCCGGATGCGGTGCAGCTTGCCGTCCACCACCAGCGCTGAGCTGGTCACGGCGTAGTTCACGTCGTCGTGGATGTCGCCGCGGGACGGGTCGTAGTGCCGCACGCGGCTGCGGTGCACGTCCGCCTTGTCGCCGAGCATCACCGCGGCGCAGATGTTGTTGTACACCTGGCCGTACTCCTCCTCGTGGTTGCCGATCGCCGACAGCACCAGCGCCGCCTGGCGGTTGGTGACGCCGTGGCGCTTGAGGATCGGGAAGACCAGGGCCACGCTGGTCTGGCCGTGATTCGTGCGGCAGATGAAGTTGCCGATGTCGTGCAGATACCCCGCGACCCGCGCCAGCTCTACGTCTTCACTGGGATACTCCAGCCTCTCGAGGATCATCCCCGCGCCCAGCGCGACGCGGCGGGCGTGCCTTGAGCCGTGCTCGGTGTAGCCGATGACGGCCATGTGCGTGTCGGCCAGCTCAAGGTACTCCTGGACCTCAGGGTCCTGCTGCAAAGCATCGAATAGACCGACGGTGGTTTGCTCAGTAGTCTGAGTCTCTTTAGATATGTTCATAAGTAACCGTGATCCTAGGCCTGCGGATGGGTGGGGATAGATGAGCTCCCGCTAGAGCAGGCCAGTGATTATACCCCTTCAGGACTGTGCACCGTCCTTTGGCAGTTGATCAAGCGATGAGCGTGTATGGCCTAAGGCAGCGAGCACATGTGCACCGAACTGATGGCTGGCCACGACATCTCAGCACGGATCAGCGATGTTGTGGATGGATTGAACGCAGTGAGCACAGGCGCCAAGAGGATTCGGCAATGGCATGTGGACAGCGTGAAACAGCGGTGGCATTCGTAGGCGCCACGCCCCGTGGCGCCGGTGTCCCAACGCCGCGCAGACGGGGCGTCTGCGCTACCGGTTCGCGGGAACAGCGCTGGGATGCCGCCGCTACCGGGCCGCATGTCTGCGGCCCCTACGAACGATTGGCCTCGTCCGCGCAATCCTCCGGCGCAGGTACCCAGAGGCACGGCGCGTCAGGCGTGAGCGGCGTGGCCGGCAGGTGGCAGGCGCTGGGCGGGCAGATGCACGGCGCGTCGGGGGTGCAGGGGGCCACCGGCTTGTGACACGGCGCGGTGACGCGGGGTGGGCAGTCATCGGGGAAGCAGGGCACCATACAGCGGTGCGGCGGCGGGCAGACGGTGCGGCGGGGCTCCATCTTGGGACAGAGGCGGATGATGGCGCGGCAGCAGGAGTCCGCTGCAGCTCGGCAGTTCGCGGCGCATGGCGAATCGTCGCCGGCGAGTGCGCGCAACGGCACCGCCATTGAGATGGCGAGGCACGCCAGTGCCAGGGCTGACCATGGGCGCACGGCGTCATTGTACAGGATGCGCAGTCCGGCGGATGCTCCGGTAAGATCAACGTGGTGGAAGCGGCGGAGCGGATTGCGCTGAAGCTCAAGGAGCTGCCCGACAGCCCGGGCGTGTACCAGCTCAAGGACAGCCGCGGGCGCATCCTCTACATCGGCAAGGCGCTGAGCCTGAAGAGCCGCGTGCCGACGTACTTCCAAGCCTCGGCGCGCCAGGACCTGCGCATCCGCCACTTCGTGCGGCGCATCGCCGACCTGGACTGGATCATCGTGCCCAGCGAGCTGGACGCGCTGATGCTGGAATCCAGCCTGGTGCGCCAGTTCCAGCCGCCCTTCAACACGCTGCTCAAGGACGACAAGAGCTACCCCTACGTCAAGATCACGCTCAATGAGGCGTTCCCGCGGGTGATGCTGACGCGCAGCTACGTGGCGGACAAGGCGAAGTACTGGGGGCCGCTGACCAGCGTGCGCGAGGTGCGCAGCGCGGTGCGCTTCATCGCCTCGCTGTTCCAGCTGCGCACCTGCAGCCTGGAGCTCGACGGCAAGCGCCAGTACCCCAAGCCGTGCCTGGACTACCACCTGAAGATCTGCAGCGGGCCCTGCGCGTCTCTGATCAGCCGCGAGGAATACCGCCGGCTGGTGGGCTTTGCGGTGGAGTTCTTCAACGGCCATTACAGCCGGGTGATGGACGAGCTCAAGCGGCGGATGCAGGAGAGCGCGGAGCAGCGGCTCTACGAGAGCGCGGCGCGCTACCGCGACCTGATCGCCGCCGCCGAGAAGAGCATCGCCCGCCAGAGGGTCATCGGCAAGCCGGGGGAGGAGCTGGACGTGGTGGGCATCGCCCGCAGCCGCGACCGCGCCTGCGTGCTGCTGTTCGTGGTGCGCGACGGGCGCGTCGCCGGCGACCGCAAGTTCGTGCTGAAGCAGGCACTGGACGGGGACGGCGGGCAGGACGGCGGGCGCGACGTACTGGCGGCGTTCTTCAAGCTGCACTACGCCAACCCGCAGAGCGTGCCCAGCGAGATCGTCCTGCCGTATGCGCCCTCCGAAGCGGAGCTGCTGGCGCAGTGGCTGGCGCGCCTGCGCGCCTCGGCCCAGGCGAACACGGGGGCGGGCAGCGAGCGCGCTGCGGCCGCCGGCGCGGTGAAGCTGACGGTGCCGCGGCGCGGGCACAAGCGCGAGCTGCTGGAGATGGCGATGCGCAACGCGGAGGAGCATCTGCACACCGTGCTGCTCGGCGAGGCGGAGGACTTCGTCGTCAGCCCCGGCCAGCAGGCGCTGGCGGAGCACCTCGGCCTGGCGGCGGTGCCGCGGCGCATCGAGGGCTACGACGTGGCGTGCCTGCACGGCTGTCAGGCGACGGGGGCGATGGTGGTGTTCGTGGGCGGGCGCAAGGCGGGCGACGAGTACCGCACGTTCAACATCCGCCTGAAGAGCACGCCCGACGACTATGCGATGCTGCGCGAGACGCTTCAGCGCCGCCTGCGCCGGTTGCTCGCCGACCCGGCCTGGGCGCGGGAGGTGGACCTGATCATGGTCGACGGCGGCAAGGGGCAGCTCAGCACCGCCCAGGCCGTGCTCGATGAGTTTGAGGCGTCGGTGGAGTTCAGCACCCAGCAGAAGGAGCGCATCGCCGAGCTCAAGCTGATCAGCCTGGCGAAGCAGGAGGAGACGATCTTCCACTACGGGCTGGACGGCGCGGTGAGCGAGCTGCGCCTGCCGCACACCGATGCGGGACTGCGGCTGCTGGTGGCGGTGCGCGACGAGGCGCACCGGGCGTGCCACGCGCAGCACGTGCGCATGCGCGACAAGGCGATGCGGCTGGGCGTGCTGGAGACGATCCCCGCGCTGGGGCCGCAGCGGAGAGCCGCGCTGATCGCGCACTTCGGCAGCGTGAAGCGCCTGCGCGAGGCGGACGCATCGGAGATCGCCGAGGTGAAGGGCATCGGGCCCTTCCTGGCGGCGCACATCCGGCGCTACCTCGACCGCGACATCGAGCTGGAGGAAGGCAAGGCGAAGATGAAGCGCGAGATGCGCATCGTGCGCGACGGCCGCAAGAGCCGGGGGTAGGAAAAGAACCGTAGCGCCCGCGCCTACGGCGCCCCTGCCGGGCGACCTTTGAACCGGCGGCAGGGACGCCGCCGCTACGGGTTTCGGGCGGGTAACATTATGTTGTTGCTCCCCTGCCCCGGAGGTAGATGGTGCGAGACATGATTGCCCTGGCGCTGGCGTTCGCGCTGTTGCTCATCCCCCAGGCGGGATGTACCGCGGGCCGGAGCGGCCACGGTGGTGGCACTGAGGCGGCGGTGCTCATAGCGCTGCCCGCGCTCGCCAAGCTTCCCCCCGCCCCCGCGCCGTCCGTGCGCAAGGATGCCGCGGACGTGAACTACGAGCTGCTCATGGCTGCGCCGCTGCTCAAGTCCGCCGGCAGCAGCGCGACGTATACGTCGTCGCCTCGGCAGATATCACTCGTTCCGCCGGATGGCAGGACGATGGCCTACAGCGTCTTCGGCCTGGGCGGCCTGCCCACCGACGGCAGCGTGATCCCGCTGAAGCTCAAGCTGACCGGCTCCAGCAACTACTGGCTCGCCGTGAGCGACTATGCGCATGGAAGCTGGCAGTACCTCGACTACGAAGGGACGGGCGACTACATGCTGAGCTCCGGCGGTGGGCTGATCTCGCCCAGCGGCAGCTTCTACGCCGCGCTCATCGCCTGGCAGACGCCCTCCAGCATGAGCAGTATGCTCGCCACGCTGAACGGCCAGGCGCCGGGCGGCCCGCATGAGCTGTGGTACTACACCATGGCGAACCTGCTCGTCGACCAGAACCTCACCGACGCCATCGCGCTGCTCAACCGCGCCGCGGCGGCGGGCTACACCAAGGTCGTGCACGCCGACTACAAGTTCGGCACGATCGACCTGCAGAGCCAGCACTACTACGACAACCTCCAGGCCTACAAGGACGCGGCCCTGTCGGCGGGAATCGAGATCATCCCCGGCCTCGTCCCCATCGGCTACTCCAACTCGATCCTCAACCACGACCCCAACCTCATCGAGGGCCAGGGGGTGGTGGACTGCCACTTCCGCGCCTCGGCCACGACCGCCGACGTGGTGCAGGACCCGGCGACGACGATCGTCAACGGCGGCTTCGAGAACCACAGCGGCCATGCCTTCCCTGGCTGGACCCAGATGGACGGCGCGGGAGTGTCCACCTTCGCCGACACGGCGGTGGCGCACGGCGGCTCAGCGAGCATGCGCTTCGAGAACTTCACCGCCGGCAACCCCAACGGCAACGACCGCATCCGCCAGCAGCTCACGGTCGCGCCCTGGAACTGCTACGCCGTGAGCATCTGGCTGAAGACCGACGGCGTCTCGCCCGCTGACAGCCTGTGGTTCCGCATCTTCAGCGGCGACTTCAGCCGCATGCTGACCTTCCTCACCTACCCGATCCAGTCCACCCAGGACTGGACGCAGTACTACCTGATCTTCAACAGCCAGGATGAGACGCAGGTGCATTTGTACATCGGCCTGTGGGGCGGGGAGAGCGGGCAGTTCTGGATCGATGACGTCAGCATCGAGAACACGGGGCTGATCAACCTCATCCGCCGCACCGGCGCGCCGTTCACGGTGAAGAGCGGCGACGGCACTGCGACGTACAGCGAGGGCAGTGACTACGAGCCGGTGGAGGACCCGCTGATGGGGCGGCAGGGTACCTGGAACATGGACTACGACCTCTACCATGCCCGGCCGGTGATTACCCTCACCCCCGGCTCGGCGATCCAGGACGGCGACGACCTGCTGGTCAGCTACTACCACGCCGTGTTCGTCTACGACATGCAGCCGACGTGCTGCCTCACCGACGAGGGCGTCTACGACGTCATCCGCACCACCCTGACGCAGATCAACACGCGCCTCGCGCCGAAGGCGGTGTTCATCGGCATCGACGAGACGCGGGTGATCAACTGGTGCGAGGGCTGCCAGTCGCGGGGGCTGACGGCGGGGGGCCTGCTGGCCTACGCGACCGGGCGCGTCGAGCAGATCGCCCACGAGGTGAATCCTCAGTGGAAGCTGATCACCTGGTCGGACATGTTCGACCCCAATCACAACGCGCACGACGACTACTTCCTGGCGCAGGGCACGGTGGCGGGGAGCTGGGACTCTCTGCCCGCAAGCTGGGACATCGGCAACTGGAACAGCGGGGCGAACCGCACGGACACGCTGTCGTTCTTCAGCGGGCGCGGCAACCGCCAGATCCTCGCCGGGTACTATGACGAGGCCGGGCCGACCTACAGCATCGGCGCCTGGCTGACCGATGCCAAGGGCATTCCCGGCGTCTACGCCGTGATGTACACCACGTGGTGGCGCGGCTACGACGCGCTGGAAGCCTGGGCGCAGGCGGTGCGCGACTGGGAGGCGGCCAACCCGTAGGGGCCGCAGAGATGCGGCCCGCGCCCGCCCTAAACCTGTAGCGGCGGCGTCCCTGCCGCCGGAGGAAGGTGACGGGTCACAGGTTGTAGGTGCTAGGGGCGGCGCGGCAAACACGACATGATAGGAGCGGGGCGCTGCCCGGCCGGGTGCGCCGTGAGCTTTCCTGGCGCAGGCCGCTAGGATTGAGACACAATGAGACTAAGTCTCAGTCGCATTTCGGAGATGAATCACTGGCGACGGACATGCACCTATGCAGCACGGGGCGGTGGGCCGAGGGTACTACGGCCGTCGCTGGCTGCGATCGAATGCGGGCAGGGACGCCCGCCCGCGCAATGGGCAGCGGCGGGCAGGGGTAGCGCGGACGCCCCGTCTGCGCGCTGTGGGAATACCGGCGCCACGGGGCGTGGCGCCTACCGCCTCGCCCGATTCCTGCCCGCCCGGCACGCGCAGCAACGGACGACCCGATTCTGACGATATCGCAATTTTGAGTAGTTTTCCTTGGAGGGGTACTATTCCGCATAGTAGATGCTATAGTGCATAGTAGGCTGCCGGGAGCGGCCAGCCTGCAATACGACCATGGGAGATTCGAGATGAAGAGCTACGTAGGTTCAGTTGCACGTTGGGGTTTCGTGATCCTGCTCGCGGTGTTCGTGAGCGCCTGTGGCCATAAGGCGTCCCATCATCAGCCCCCCGCTGAAGTCGGGAGTCATGTTACTGCCAGTCGCACGGCTTAGTCGCAGGCTGTTCAGCTCTACGCCGGCGTACACTGCCTGATGTGCGCGAGCTGGCAGCCGGCGTGCACGCGCGGTAGGGGCGGCTTCCAGCTGCCCTTTGACCCCGGTAGGTGGGGCTTTAGCCCCGCGCCGCATGTGCGGCGCTGAAGTGCCGCCGACCCATGCCGCCGCTACCGCCGCCGGGCGTATAATCTCCCGCCGTGCTCATCGAAGAGCCGGATTTCGAGCGCGCCAGGGCGTGGATGACCCGCGAGGACGGACTGCGCCTGCTGTTGCGCAACCGCCTCGCCTCCGACCCGGAGCAGCCCCGGCGGGCGTTTGTGGACAACCGCGAGTCGCCGCGCCTCGCCTTGGCGATCCAGGGCATCACCGTGCTGATCACCGGCGACCCGGCGCTCTACGCCCAGGCGGCGGCGGACCTGTTCCATCTGCGCCTGGCGTGCGCTGCGCCCTGGCCGGACGCCGCGGCGGAGGCGGAGTGGGCGAAGGAGCCCCTCGGGCGGCGGCTCATCCTGCAATCGTGCCCCAAGTACTTCCGCCAGGCGATCCTCGACGCGGGGTTCGTCGAGCAGGAGAGCGAGCACGGCAAGCCGCACTATCTCTACTACGTCCTGGGCGAGCCGCACTTAAGCCGCTTCGTCGTGCACCCCTGCCGCCTGGGGGTGGGCATGGAGCTCTACGACTGCCTGCGCAGCGGCATCGGCTATGACGAGAGTGGCGAGTACACCCGGGAGTGCCTGGAGAAGGGGCCGAGCTTCGTCTGCGAGCTGCACGGGGAGAAGATGTGCTGGGCCTGCACGCACTTAAGCGGCTCGATGGGAATGATCTACACGCCGCCGCCGCACCGCCGCAACGGCTACGGCCGCTCGCTGGCCGCGTTCCAGACCGACCACATGCTCAGGCGCGACGGCTATGCCTTCTGCCACGTGAACGAGGAGAACGTGGCGAGCTACAGCCTGCTCGACAGCCTGGGACTAGGCCGCCTCCCCGAGCCGCTGACAGGGCGCACCGTGCTGTGGCCTACCCCGTGATTTCGTTCAGCCACGCCAGGTACTCGAAGCTCGCCAGCTCGATTGGCACGGCGGCGATCTCCGGCGTGGTGTAGGGGTGCAGCTCACTGAGGCGGTCGCGCAGCGCGGGCCAGCGCTCCTCGCAGGTCTTGAGCAGCACCAGCACCTCCTGCTCGTGGCGCAGCATCCCCTCCCAGATGAAGATGCTCTCCATCCCGGGGATGACCTGGGCGCAGGCGCAGAGCCGCTCGGCGACGAGGATGCGCGCCGCCTCGACCGCCTGCTCGGCCGACGGGAACGCGGTGTGCACGATCAGCGCCTTGGCCACCGGGCGATTATAGCTGGGACAAGCAGTAGCCAGTTGTCAGTGGTCAGTTGTCAGCAAACACCAGTAGCGCCCGGCGGCCCTGCCGGGCGACCTTTGAATCGGCGGCAGGGACGCCGCCGCTACAGGAGGAAAGCGGACAGGGCCGTCCGCCCCACGGGAAGGCTGGCGTATAATCACGCTGTGGAGCCGAGGCGGAGCCGGCTGGGGTGCGCACTGCCAGTGCTGACGTGCGCCGTGCTTGTGGCGGTGTGCATCGCCGCGGCGTGCTCATCGTCCTTGGCGCCCGCCCCGCCGTTCCCGCCCCGCGACATCACCGGCGCTTACCTGAGCGACGCGCCCGCCGGAGAGCTGGGAGTGCTGCGGCTGGAGCTGAAGTGGGACGGCGACTTCGGCGTGTTCCTCGCCACGCTGGAGAGCCAGGACAACGCCGCCTTCGGCAAGTCCTCCGGCTGGGGCACGCTGGGAGGTGACCACCTGGTGCTCAACTTCGACCGCGGGGGCCCGGCCAGCTACTACATCCAGGCGCGCCTCGCGCTCAGCGGCGAGGCGGTCAGCGCGCTCAGCGGCACGGTGATCTTCGCCGACCAGGCGCAGGCGCTGAGCGTTACGTTTGTTCCTCTGAGCTGAGGAGGCGTAGCGCCTGGTCCATGTCGTCCGCGGCCAGGGCGGTGAGCGCATCCGCGGCGCGCGCGACGGCACCCCTGAGCAGCGCGTCTTCCGCCGGCGTGGGCGGGCTGAGCACGTACTCCGTCGCGTCGATCCACTCCGGCGCCGCGCCGATGCCGACCTTCAAGCGGTCGAACTCGGTGGTGGATAGCGCCTGGATGATGCTCTCCACGCCGCGATGGCCGCCGCTGGAGCCGCGACGCTTGAAGCGCACCACGCCTGCAGGCAGGCTTAAGTCGTCGAAGATCACGTAGAACCGCGCCTCTGGGTACGCGGCGCGCCAGGCACTGACGCAGCCGCCGCTGAGGTTCATGTACGTCGTGGGCTTAACGAGCGCTGCGGGCACAGTGCCGAGCGTGCAGTACTGCGCCGCTCCGTGGTGGCGGTGCTCCTGTCGGTCGACGCGGCAGCGGCGGGCGAGCTCGTCGAGCACGCGGTAGCCCATGTTATGGCGCGTGGCGGCGTAGCGCTGGCCGGGGTTGCCCAGGCCGAAGGCGATGAAGTCCACCTGCCGCGCGCTCCGGCGCCGCCAGAACATGCGGGGAGTATAGGCCAGGGCGGGGAGGAGTACAGGTTACAGGTTACAGGGAACAGGTGACAGGAAGACCGTTTGGGCGAGCGATAGCTCGCCCGGGTGCCGGCAGGATGCCCGCGCTCCCGGGCCGCGCGACCTATCGGTCGCCCCTACGAAGACACTGCGCGCCTTCTGCCTTTTGCATTCCCCGTAACCTGTCACCTGTAACCTGTTCCCTCTCTCGCGCCCCTGGCGCATCCCAGGCTTGCATTGCGCCATAGCCATGGAGTAAGATCGCCGCCACGCCACGCCATAGGGAGCGATGATGGTTAGCTACAGCATGAACGACGGGGTCTTCATCCTCCAGCTCGCTGGGGAGATCAACATCAACAGCCTGACGGAGACCCGCAACAAGGTTGACTCCTACCGGCTCGAGCAGTACGACAAGATCATCATCAACCTCGAGAAGGTGAGCTTCTTCGACAGCTCCGGCCTGGGTTACCTCGTCGTGCTGATCAAACAGGTGAAGATGAACCAGGGCAACATCGTCTTCTGCTCGCCCAACAACCTGGTCAAGCGCCTGCTCTCGACGATCCGCATCGACAAGTACGTCAACATCTACGACACCCAGGACGAGGCGCTCACCTTCCTGCGCAGCCTGCCCGCCAAGGGTGAGCCCGGCAGTGCCGGCGTCCGCGCCTAGCAGGCCCCTGCCCCGCACACCGCGCTCGCCCCGGGCCTAGCCGGGCAGCTCTTCCCACTCCACCTGACGCACGCTTAGGCCGTGCGCCCTGAGCTCGCTGAGGGCTTCGTCGAGGCGGCCGGTGAGGCGGATGCGCAGTCCCTCCTCGAAGCGCCCGGCGATGGCGAAGTGCCGGCCGGAGGTAAGCCCCGGCGCATAGTCCAGGCCGCGGCGGAAGTAGAGCCGCAGCACGGGGCTCTCGCCCGGAGGGGCGGGATCGGCCACGGCGCTGGGTGTGGCCTGGCGCGGGACGATCGGCACCGCGCCGTCGAGCAGGAAGACGCTCGCCGCGCTCTCCATCGTGCGGGCGAGGCGGGCCGTGCTGAGCACGATGAACCGCTCGGCCGCACCGCCGCCGTCGGCGAGCATCCTAAGCGCCTTGTCGCAGGCGGCCAGGTCGAGGTAGGTGAGATGCCCGTCGAGGACGCATAGGCGGCATGGCGCGGCGGCGGCAAGCGCCAGCTGAGCCAGCAGCGCTTCGCCGTGGGAGAGCTGGCAGAGCCGGGTGTCGGGCTTAAGCTCGAACGCCTCCGCCAGCATCAGCGCCTGCTGGAGGTGGCTCGGCGCGGCAGAAAGCAGGCTGAGCTCAGAGTGGAAATAGTCGCGCAGCGACTCATCGTCCGCGCAGCTCTGATCAGCGCGGGCGTAGAACACTGCCTGGGCGGTGCCGCCCAAAGGGTGGTAGAGCGGCTCGCCGTCGATCAGCACGCGCCCGCGCGTTGGCTTGAGCCGGCCGCCCAGCACGCGGCAGAGCAGGCTCTTCCCTGCGCCGGTGCCGCCGGCGAGGATGTAGAGCCCCGGGTCGGGGACTGTGAAGTCGAGGGCGTCGAGCAGCCGCCGCCGCGAGAGCGTGACCGTCACACTGCGCAGTTCGATCACCCTGCGATTATAGCGGCCACGAGCAGTGGCCAGTTGACAGTAGTCAGTTGTCAGTAGGCGCCGCGCGTGCGCGGCGCAGGCAGCGGCCGGGCACCGTCCCGGCCCCTCCCCACCGGTAGCGTCCGGCGGCCCTCCCGGGCGACCTCTAAGGTCAACCGCCACGGCGGGCCGTGGTCGCAGCGTGGCACCACACGGCGGGCCGCCCACGGGCGGCCCCCACGCGAAACCAATCGCGCCCCCGTGTCTCGTAGGCGCCGCGCACGCGCGGCGCGCCTGCAGTAGCGGCGGCATCTTGCCGCTGCTTGCCGGGCGGCTCGCAGCCGCCCCGGGGAGGGGCTGGGCGGGAACGGGGAATGCAGGCGCCGGGTAATCTCGTTGGTCAAGAAATCACTGACTGAGACTGAGTCTTAATCGCAACAAGATGAAACCAGTCGTGAAGCGTACAATGCAGACGGCCGCGGGATGGCTGAGGACGATGGCTCGGGGTTCGCACG
>Ga0315284_10006444_pt1 | contig 16703 bp, 22 predicted proteins | sample YL17G09_16_MG_FD_203696 | JGI IMG/M metagenome (GOLD analysis project Ga0315284, IMG submission 203696) | Sediment microbial communities from Yellowstone Lake, YNP, Wyoming, USA - YL17G09_16 | ecosystem: Environmental > Aquatic > Freshwater > Lake > Sediment | place: USA: Wyoming | collected...
GCCTGGTAGCCGATCCTCTCGGCGACTGCGACCGCGTCGTCATCGCCACAAGAGCACCCGCAGCAGCACCCCTCCTGGGCTTGAGTCGCGATGGCCCCGTAACGTTCTTTCACCCATTCCTTTGCTTGTGACATGGTCTCTCTGCCTTTCATACTGTACTCCTATTCATCGGCGTCAAGCCCAGAAACCTGGGCGAGTGCCTGATGCGTGTCAGGGACAACCTCTAGTGTGAGGGGCCAGGGCTGCTGGTCGGTTCCTCGGCCGGGGGCAGACGGAGAGTCGGCGGCGTGCCGACGCTCCCGCGGCAACCTGCTCCATAGCAGGAGTGTCGAACTCAACACTACAGAGATGCAGCCCGCTTCCTGAAAGATGACGGCCACGATCGGCGTCAGCAGGCCTAGCGTCCCCAGGGTGAGGCCGATTGCGTTGTAGATGATGGAGAGGAAGATGTTGAGCCTGATGCGGCGCAGCACCTTGCGGGACATCTGCACGAAGTCAACGACGCGCCAGAGATCGTCATTCATCAGCGTCACGTCTGCCGCCTCGATGGCCACGTCCGTCCCCGCCGCTCCCATCACGATGCCGATATCGGCGAGAGCCAGCGCGGGGGCATCGTTGATGCCGTCTCCCACCATGGCGACGCACCGGCCCTGGTCTTGTAGCTCCTTGACTACCCGCTGCTTGTCCTCCGGCAGCAGCCCGGCGCGGAAGTCGTCCACACCGATCTGAGCGGCCACCGCCTGCGCGACCCTTCGATTGTCACCGGTGAGCATGCTGATCTGGCGCACGCCCATGCGCTTGAGCGCCGCCACCGCCTGTGCCGTCTCAGGCCGCACCTCGTCCGCGATGGCCAGAAGCCCGACCGCCTCCGCCCCGCGGGCGACGAGGACAGCCGTGCGGCCGCGCTCGGCCTGCCGCGCGACCTCCCCCGCGAGGTGCGACGACACAACAGCGCCGCGCTCCCGCAGGAACTCCTCCCTGCCCACGAGGATACTGGTGCCATCGTGGCTGGCCGTGACCCCCAGACCGACCTCGTTCTTGAAGTCGTCAGGATCAGATACGTCAATCGCTCGCTCCCGCGAGAGGGCCATCACGGACTTGGCCAAGGGGTGCTCCGAGTACTTCTCCGCGACCGCGGCAAACTGGAGAACCATATCCTCGCTGCAGCCATCCTCCGCCACGATCTCGACCACCTTGGGACGCCCGAAGGTGAGCGTGCCGGTCTTGTCGACAAGGAGCGTGTCGAGCTTGCCCGCCAGCTCGAAATAGATCCCGCCCTTGATGAGCACCGCTCGCCGCGCCATGTTTGCGATGCCGGCGCTCACCGCACTCGGGGTCGCGATAGCGAAGGCGCAGGGGCAGGCGACCAGCAGAATGGCCACAGATACCTTGAGGTCACCAGAGGTCAGGTAGCCGAGGAGTGCGAGCGCGATGACAGTCGGGAAGAACCAAACCGTGAAGCGGTCGGCCATGGTCTGAATGGGCGCCTTAGTCTCCTGCGCCTCCTCGACGAGGTGCACGATTCGAGCGAGGGTGGTATCGTCACCGGTCTTCGCCGTGCGCACGTCGAGTCGCCCGGTCTCGTTGAGCGTGCCGGCGAACACCTCGCTGCCCCTGAACTTCTCGACCGGCATCGACTCGCCGGTGATGGGCGCCTGGTTGACCGTGCCTGCGCCGGCCGTGACTACGCCGTCTACCGGTATACGTTCCCCGGGGCGCACGACCACGAGGTCGCCCACCTGCAGCTCGGCGACAGCAACCATGACCTCAGTGTCGCCCCGGCGCACCGTCGCGGTGGGCGGCGCGAGATGGAGGAGGTCCCGAATGGCACGGCGCGTCTTGTCGAGCGTGTACGACTCCAGCGCCCCGACCACGGCCATGATAAAGATGATCACCGCTGCGGGACGGAACTCTCCCACGGCGACGGTGACCGCGAGCGCAACGGTCACAAAGACGTTGACGGTGATCTTCGCCCGGAGGGCATCTTTGACGCCCGAGACGAACCGTGGCACTCCGCCAAGGAGTACGGCCAGGAGCGCGAGGGCCGCGTTTGTGAACGGGGGCCCGACCCGCCAGTGCGCGAGGCTCCAGCTCACCACGATGAGAGCCAGGACCAGCGTAGGGACGAGGGAGAGCACCAGCAGCTCCCGGTACCGCTCGGCGCGCACAGGCTTAAGGTCAGGCATGGTAGATCCTCCATGAGTGGGGAGGAGTTGCGGAAACAGCGCCTCCCCTCGTGAAGCCTCGGGCGGGCCGGGCTACTCCTTCTTGCTGTCCTTGGTGGCCTCGCTGCCCTTCGCTCCCTTTGCCTCCGCGTGGCAGCCGCAGCCTGGGCCACAGCCCTCGCTCGTCTTCGTCATAGACTCTTTCAGCAGAACAAAGATGCCTCTCTTCTTTGGTTTCGCTTCCGTTGTATTGTCCATCGGTACGTTCCCTTTCTTTTCACCAGTATGGTCAGTTGTCATCCGTAGATTCCGTCCCTGGTCAGAATGTGTCGAAGAAGTAGAAGCCGACTCCGATCATAACGACGCCGGCGACCATGCGAATTGCCGTGTCTGCCCTCTTGAACCGGAGTGCCGATTTGCCAAAGGAAACCCCTAACATGAGGGCCGACAGCGGCAAGCTGAAACCGATGGCATAAGCCATCAGTACGCCAAACATCCACAGAGTGTAGCCCTGCAAGACGGCCACTCCAAGGATGATGAAGATGCCTGGATTACATCCCAATGAACAGACGCTGACCGCACCGCCCATGATGAGTCCAACGATGGCCGCGCCCAACAGCCCTGGTCTGGGAGCACTCATCGCCTCGCGTGATCTTCCTGGGATCTTGAAAGGGAGCAGGTTCAGAGCGCCCAGGCCGACGACGATGGCGATGATGCCGGCGAAAATCTTCCAGTACTGTCCCAGAACACTTTGAGCAACTTGCCCAATCAGCCCGGCAACACTCCCGAGAATGAGCAAGGCGATGGTGGTGCCGAGCATAAAGAAACCCGCACCAAGCAGGTGCGAGCGCCTGTCAGATGACTCCCGCATTCCGGCATAGCCGACGATGGCACCAAACACGGGCAACGTGCAACACGCACTCGCCACCGCGCTGGCCAGGCCCAGCACAAATGCCAGCGGCAGTGCCACCGGGCTCGTTCCCGACTGCTGGAGCAGGGCCTTCGCCCATTCAGAAGCAGCTACGATCCAGTCCATGTTATGTGAGCTCTCAGTTACAGCCCGACGGGCCACACCCCGAGGGTCCGCAACTGGAGGCTCGTGAGGCTGTTAGGACGGCTTCCAAGAGCTTGTCCTCCGTGAGCTGGCCAGAGACGACACTCGACCCGCCCCCTTTAACCATGGCGAGGACGCAGGGCGCAGGTGTCTGCTTGGTGATTCTGGCATAATCATCTGAATTGGTGTCAAGCGTATAACAGCCTGTCTTCATCCCGCCGGCTTGCGCCTTTTCGGCGGCCTTCACGATCCGCTGCTTCACCGACTCAACTGGTTTTTGCCCCTTTCCAGTCACATACACAAAGACCGCGTTTTGCTGCGCCGCTACTTGATTGAGGTCAGCCAAACCTGTCAGCGACTCGCCCCAGACTACAGACTTCGCCTGATTGGCTGGCGTTGCTTTCCCCTTCTCAGTCGTGGCCGGAAGCGTCTTGGGGGTGGCTGCTGGTAGCGTTGCAGCAAATGCTGTCTTCGCTTGAGCAGGTCCAGTCTCGGCTTTGCGTGCAAAGCCGCGCACCAAGAGCAGCACTGCCGCCGCGATCACAATCAGGCAGATGGCTATCTTGCCATTCCTGCCAAGGCCAGTCGTACCGCAGTTACAGCCCGGCCCGCATCGCGCTGCCTCCTCAACCTGATTCGGGACCTGCATCTGATCGGATCTCTCATCGCTCATCTTCTGATCTCCTTCTCCATCTCAGTTGGCCTTTCGGCTTCCCGCCTTGCCTGCTGGTCTTACAGTTCGTTGGAACGCTACCCCTCTGGCCTGTAGGCGGAGGTATCACGAGCGCGAAGCTCCTGCGCCCACTGGCGCACCCTCGCCAAGGCCGCCTGCAGCGCCTCGGAGTCGCCACCTCCGGCAAGCGTGTATCCAAGCATGAGAACATTGGCCTGCACGCCCGCGGGACACCACTCCTCCTTGGGCCTGACCCACCACAGACCCGGCGGTGGCAGGTCGGACTTGCGGTATCGGCACCACCGTTTCATCTCCAAGCCCAGTCCGGCACACACCCGATAGCACGGGCACTCGATGATCTCGTCCTGCGTCTTCACGCGCGAACTCCTTCGGCACTATCTACTCCACATGGATACGTCCTCCCGCGCCTATCGCGGCCTCGGCACGAACAGCACCGGCCGCGGGGCCTTGCGGGCGACGCCATTGGCCACACTGCCCAGTGTCAACTCAGAGACGAATCCTCTGCCCTGACTTCCCATGACAATCAGCGAGAAATCCTCCTGCCCGAGCGTGTCGAGGATCACCGGCAGGGGCAGGCCAAACTCAAGCTTGATGTCTACCTCACGCGCGCCTTGCTGCAACAGGCGGTCGCGTAGGCGCTCCAGTCGCTCTGTGTCAATCGCGTTGAACTCCTCCAGTCGCGGCAGCAGATGGGGAGAAAGCCGAGATCGGTCCTGAACATGCAGCAATGTGACCCGGCTTCGCGTCGCCTCCACCATGTGCTGGAGGTAGTGAAAGGCCTGCTCTGCGGTCTCCGAGAAATCGGTCGGGAAGAGAATGCGCTCGAACAACTGGGTGCAGGCCAGCCGACATGACTCGCCTTCTACGGCCGCGGCTACCTCGAGGCGCACCAGCAGCACCGGCTTCGTCGTGATCCCGAGCACCCCCAGGCTGACACTGCCGGCCAGGAGCCCATGCAATAGACTCCTGCTGTGCGACCCGAGGATGAGGGCGGAGACTTCCTCTTCGTCCGCTCGATCGGCAAGTTTATGCGCCGGTATGCCCGTCATCACCTCCGCGCGCACGCGTAGACCCTGCGATTCGAGCAATTCCTTCTGACGCGCCAACTCCGGCTCGGCCTGCTCCGTCAGCGTCTCCGCCAGGCCCACGCTATGGGCCACGTAGACGACATGGGTGAGGATGACCTCCTCCAGCCCGAGGGGCTTGAGCTGCCCCAGACAGGACAATACCGCATCAGACGCAGGTGTCAGATCCGTCCCCGCCAGCAATCTACGGAACATGGCTCGTCCTTTCTGTGGCCTGCACTGTGCGCTCGCGCCCACGGAAGTAGCGCCGTTCGAAGCCCAGCGAGACCCGCACCAGGCTAATCAGCACCGGCACTTCCACAAGCGGTCCGATCACCGCGGCGAAGGCCGCCCCGGAGTTGATCCCGAAGACGGAAACCGCAACGGCAATGGCGAGTTCGAAGTTGTTGCTCGCCGCGGTAAAGGACAGGGTGGCGGTCTTGGCATAGTCGGCCCCGAAGCGATGCCCCATCCAGAACGACACCAGGAACATCACCACGAAGTAGATCAGCAGGGGGACAGCGATGCGCAGCACGTCGAGGGGCAGTTGCACGATGTACTCGCCCTTGAGCGAGAACATCACCACGATGGTGAAGAGCAGGGCAATCAAGGTGATGGGACTGATGCGGGGGATGAAGCGGCGCTCGTACCACTCTCGACCCTTCGCGCGCAGCAACACAACCCGCGTGAGCAGGCCCCCGAAGAAGGGGATCCCCAGGTAGATGAATACGCTCTGAGCGATACTGCCCATGGTGATCTTGCTCAGGTCCACGCCCGCGAAGTCGAGCCCGACGAGCGGGGGCAGCACCTTGATGAACACGTAGGCGTAGACCGCATAGAAGAGCACCTGGAAGATGGAGTTGAAGGCCACCAGTCCCGCCGCGTACTCAGTGTCGCCTTCTGCCAGCTCGTTCCACACGATCACCATCGCGATACAGCGGGCCAGGCCGATCATGATCAGCCCCACCATGTACTCGGGGTAGCCCCGCAGCAGTGTGGTGGCGAGCGCGAACATCAGCACCGGCCCGATCAGCCAGTTCTGCACGAGGCTGAGGAGGAGCACCCGCCGGTCGCGGAAGACATCCCCTAGCTCCTCGTATTTCACCTTGGCCAGGGGCGGATACATCATAAGGATGAGTCCGACTGCGATGGGGATCGAGGTGGTGCCGACTTGGAAGCGGGTGATGAGGCTCACGGCACTCGGTACAGCGTAGCCCAGCAACACTCCGAAGGCCATGCCCAAGAAGATCCACAGGGTGAGGTACCGGTCCAGGAAGGAGAGACGGGAGGTGGCGCTAGCCATGGGCCCTCGCTCCCGCCGCCAAGAGCCGATCTAGCGCCTTCCCGGGATTCGGACAACACAGCTCCTCCACCGGCGTCCTGCGAATGCGCTTGACCCGCTCCGCATCGGCTTTCACCGTGGCATCTTTGTTGAGCCAGTCGCCGAGCAGGGCCAGCAGAGGCTGCGCGTAGTCGTTGATCGCCTCCTCGCCGAGGCGGAAGTGAACCCAGCGGCCGGCCTTGCGTTCCTCGACCAGGCCCGCCGCATGGAGCAGAGACAGATGCTTAGAGACAGTCGATGAAGAGAGGCCGAGCGCCGCCACGATCTGGCACACGCACATCTCGCCTCCTTGAAGCATCTTGAGGATGCGCACCCGGTTCGGGTCAGCCGCTGCTTTGAGTACGGCTTCATAGTCCCTGAGCATGGTTTGTCTTCTCTCCATATCGCCAACTGACGAAGTATATCACGGGGGATGACCCCTGTCAAGGTCTGCGCTGCCGCTGGCCCGCGGCCCGCCCCGCAGCGGACGGGTCCGCGGCCCACAGCGTACAGCGCGCGGCGCAGGGGCCGGATCTGAAACCCGGCCCCTGGCAACGCACAACCGAGAGCGAACTCCGCGGCTAACGCTCCGCGTCACCTGTCGCAGGTGTCACACTACCCGGCCCGTTCAGGCCACCGCACCAGCCTCGACCCCGACCCATGCCACCACCGCGGCCCAGGCCTCTGCCAGGACCCATTCCGGCGCCCCGGCCCATGCCACCACCGCCCTGGCGCGGGCCGCACATTCCTTGGCCGCGGCCGCCGCCAGGCCCACCTCGGCCCATGCCCTGGCCACCTCGACCCTGTCCTCGACCCATGCCTGCGCCTTGGACCATGCCATTGCCGGGTCCCATGCCAGAGCCGCGTCCGTGACGACCTGACCCTAGTCGACGACTCGCACCGGCCTGTACCGGACATGCCTTCTGGCGTAGCGTCCGCATCTGATCGCGAGCCCGTTCCATCTGCTGGCGCTGGGCATCCACCTTGTCAGTCGGCGCGCCCGAGCGCTGCAGCTCCCGGTAGCGCTCTCGCTCGGTCAGGAACTGATCCGTAGCCGTCTCGAGTCGCTTCTCGTCCACTGCAGGGAGAGTGATCTTCGGTGCGGTCGCGTCGCGCGCGGTCTCCGACGTCGCAGAGGTCGCGGTCTTCGTGGCACTTGGCCTCTCATCGGCGAGGGCGAGCGCGGCAGATGCGGCGAACGCCGCGACCAGCAGTACAGCTGTGAACATCAGGCGAAGCTGTCTCATCGTCCCGTCTCCTTTCGGATGCGTCTGACCTACCAGGAGAAGGGTACCGCGCGCGCCTCAACGGGGCCTCACGCGGGCCTCAGGGCTCGCTCAAATCTCAAGAGGCGATGGGCAATTCGAACCAGAAGGTGCTGCTGCGACCGAGTTCGCTCTCGGCACCGACGCGCCCGCCCTGGCGCTCGATGAGGCGCTTCGTAATGGCCAGTCCCAGCCCGCTGCCCCCGGTGGTGTCGCCGGGAACGCGGTAGAAGCGCTCCCATACGAGCCGCAGGTACTCGGCGGAGATTCCGTGGCCTTGATCAGTGACCTCCACCCGGACCATGGCGTCGCAGCGGCGCGCGCGAAGCCGAACGGCACCGCCCGCGGGCGAGTGCTTGAGAGCGTTGGTGATGAGGTTCACTACTGCCTGGCGCACCTCCGATGGGTCTGCCACGACGAGTGGCAGTGCGTCGTCGGCCTCTGCGACGACCGGCACGGACTCTGCGGAAGAGAAGCTGTCAGCAATGCCGCCGAGCATATCGTGCAGATCGAGAACCTCTCGCTGCGGCGCGTGCGGGCCCGACTCGAGGCGCTCCATATCCAGCAGTTCCTGAGCAAGCAGGGAGAGCCCCTTGGCGTCCTCTAAGATCCGCGCCAGGAAGCGCTGGCGCGTTGGCTCATCCGTCACCATGCCGTCGAGCAGGGCCTCGGCCTGAGCCTGCAGCGAGGTAAGCGGCGCGCGTAGTTGGTGCGAGGCATCGGCGACGAACTGCCGGCGTGTCGCCTCCTGTGCCGCCAGGCTCTTTGTCATACGGTTGAACGCGCCCGCGAGGGCCTCGCCTTCCTCCCAGGCCGGCGCCTCGACCTGCCGCGACAGGTTCCCCGCTGCCACCTGTTCCGCTGCCTCCGTCATGCGTCGTAGCGGTTGTGCCATCCGGCGGGACACCCAGCTACCTGCAAGGATAGCGACGGCGGCCACCAGCAGCGAAGCAAGCAGAATGGGCGGCACCAGCGCGCTCGCCGCTCCCTGCAGGTCGGCCAGGCGCGCATGCACTACTACCGCTCCCACAACCTGCTTTGCCTGCTCGACCGGGACCGCGGCCACGAATATCGGCCCCTGGTCAGCGAGAGAGACCCGCCCCTGTACTACCCGCCCCGAGAGAATCTCTCGCCACTGCTGCTGCCAGACCCGGTCGGCTCCGGCGATCCGACCTCGGCCCATCCCCATGCCCCGGCCCCAGCCGCGGCCTCGTCCACCCATGCCACCCCGCGGGGCCGACATCGCTACGATTTGCTGCTGCGCATCTACGACCATGACCATGGCCGCCTCGGAACCGCCCAGGGCGGCGGCCGACACCGCACCGCCGCGCGCCAGCGTGGGGGCCACCTCAGCCGCAAGGGTCTTGCCTTCGGCTACCAGCGCCGCCTCTCGCTGGCGCAGGTAGAACTCGGGGAGGAAGATGGCTAGCACGACGCCGACCGCGAGGCAGGCAAACACACCGATGAGGCCGTGGCTAAGCGCCAGGTGAGTGGCGAGCGAGCGGGCTTTATGCACGTTCAGTGACCTCGAACTTGTAGCCCACTCCTCGTACCGTCACCAGGTAGCGCCGCCCAGGCTCGGTCTCCAGCTTTGCCCGCAGGCGGTTGATGTGCACCTCCAGCGTGTGCAGGTCGCCGTAGGGCTCGTCCTCCCACACCTGCTCATAGAGCGCGTCCCGAGTGTGGACGCGGCCGGGGCTCGAGGCGAGGTGCCACAGCAGATCGAACTCGCGCCGCGTGAGTTCGACGGGATGGCCGTCCCTCTCCACGGTACGGCTGGTGGGGTCGATGCTCAGTCCGCGGTAGTGGAGCACCTGTTGGGAGTCAGACAGCGCGCCCGCATGAGTGCGGCGTAGCACTGCTTTGATGCGACCGACCAACTCGCGGGGACTGAAGGGCTTGGGGACGTAATCATCGGCCCCGATCTCGAAGCCGAGCACGCGGTCAGACTCGTCCGTGCGACTGGTCAGCAGGATGAGGGGCACCTCCCCTCGGTGGCGGAGCGCTCTCGCCACAGTCCACCCGTCCAGACCGGGGAGGAGGATGTCCAATACGACCAGATCGGGCGCGATCTCGTCGAAGCGCTGTAGTCCCTGCTCTCCTGTGCCGACCGCCTCGACTTCGAAGTTCTCGGCCTCCAGGTAGAGCTTGAGCACCTCGATGACGCGGGCATCGTCCTCGATCACCAGGATTTTCATAGCTTCATTCTACCACCTATGCCGGGCTTGCCCCTGGGGCGAGGATCGCGAGAAGACCAGGAGAAGAGCGGCACCGGGTGGTCAGGTCCCTCTGTGCCCGCTGACCAAGAACACGGGGTAGCGCCTCGGGGCTCCCGCCGCGTCAGGGCGCTCAACCACGTGGGCCGTGATCGCGTCCACATCGTGGAGACCCATTCCCGATAGCTGCGCCGTCAGCCAACTGCGGTCTACCCCGAAGTGGTGCACACCAGTGGCATCTTGGTGGAACGCCCCATCCTCGGCGTCGAGGTCAGCCAGCGCCAGATAGCCACCGGGACGCAGCCACTGGTGAAATGCGTGGAGGAGCTTTGAGATATCCGCGATATGGTGTAGGGTCATGGCGCTGACTATCAGGTCGGCGGCCATATCATCCGGCGGAGGCTGAACCTCCAGATCGAGGAGACGCGTGTCGACGTCGGTGACGCCCGTAGCCTGCAGCTTCTCCTGTAGCTTCGCCAGCATCGCTGAGGAGCTATCAACCCCGGTGATCCGCTGGACCGCCGGTCGGAGGGCCAGGGTGAGCAGCCCGGTGCCGCATCCGTAGTCGATAGCGGCCATGGAGGGCCGTACTGGCACCTGCGCTAGGATGGCCTTGGCGATGTCCCGCGCGAGAGCAACGCGGGCCGGCTGTTCGTCCCACGTGGCCGCGGCGTTATCGAAACGGGAAGAGGGGATTGGGCTTTCTCCTTCTATGCCAGGGATGCGTTAATCCGCAATCTCGGGCCGAGCCGGCCCGGACTACCCGCGCTCCAGCAGGAATCCGGCCGCGCCGGCCCCGATCACCACGTACACGGCATCCACCTTGAATCTTACCAGAAGCAGCAGTGCCGCGCACGCGAGGAGCAGCAGCCGCCAATCGAACCACAGCGTGGAGCGACCGATGGTGATCGCGGCCATGAGTAACATCGCCACCACGGCCGGCAGTACTCCCCGCAAGAAACCCGCGACACGGGGGTTGCGGCGCAAGCGGGCAAGTTGACGCGCGGCGAGCGCGGTCATGAGGAAGGAGGGGAGGAAGACGGCCAGTGTCGCCACCACCGCGCCGGTTAGGCCCTGTACCTTGTAGCCGACGAAGGTGGCCGAGATCAGGATGGGACCGGGGGTGATCTGGCCCAGCGCGATGGCATCCACGAACTGCTGCTGGGTAAGCCAGCCGTAGTGCTGCACCACCTCCCGCTGAATGAAGGGGATCATCACGAAGCCGCCGCCGAAGACGACGGCCCCGATCTTGGCGAAGACCAGGAAGAGCCGCAGCAGGTTCATGGGACCACCTTCGGTTGGGGGGTGAGGAGCAGCGCGCCGATGATACCGCAGGCGAGAACCACCGTGACGGGGCTGATGTGCAAGAGGGCTGCACCCAGCGCCCCTGCCGCCAGCACGCCCTGCGCTGTACTCTTGAGAGAGGACTTCCCGAGCCGATAGGCCACCGCAAGTACGAGCGCAACCACCGCGGCGTTCAGCCCCCGAAAGACCCCGTGGAGCCGGGGGACCTGGCCGTAGTGCAGATACCCAATGGTAAGTCCGAGCATGATCACGAAGGCCGGAATCAAAAGCGCGAGGAGACAGACGGTAGCGCCCGCCCAGCCTCGCAGCTTGTAGCCGACGTACACCGCAGCATCGACGGCGATGGGCCCGGGAAGGAGGTTCGCGAGGGCGAGTCCGTCGGCGAACTCCTGTTGGCTCAACCACGCGCGGCGTGTCACCGCCTCTTGCTGGAGCACTCCGACCATTCCCATGCCGAAGCCCGTGGCTCCCACCTTGAGCATTACCTGCGCAAGGGCGGGCAGGCTCGGGCGCGACGGGCATGGCGTCTCCGGGACGATATCGGGTGCGATGTCGCGGTCTGGCATCGGGAACCTACCCTGACTTGATATCCAACACCGGGCTGCCGTCTCGGGCATCCAGGCCCTCGACGACCAGTCGGTTCCCTTTGCGCTCCAGCAGCGTGACCCGGGTCATGCCGATCGGATTCGGTCGCATCGGGCTGTGCAGAGCGAAGACTCCCTGCTTGGGCCGATCTCGGTCGCCCATCGGGTGGGCGCGGAGGATCTGCCTGTCCTCCGGGCCGAGCTCGTGCATCCAGTAGAGCACCCAGAGGTGCTCTTGCTCCTCTACTCCCTCCAGACCGTCGACGAACTGCTCGTGCACTTCAATCTCGCTTCCGCCATCGGCCTCGCGCGCATGGACGCGCCCGATCGGGCGCAGCTCGATGGTATCTGTCATGCCTGCTCCGCGGTAGCGACCGCGATCTCGATCTGTGGGATGCTGCAGAGAGTGTTGTGGACGGTGCAGCTCATCGCTACCTTGAGAAGGGCCGGCCGCCGCTCCTCCGGGAATCCGGCTGGCATGCGAACGCTCACCTTCATCACCGGCACACAATGCGCCTCTCTGTCGTGAACGTAATCCATGTCCACCTCAAACCCTTCGTGGGGGATGCCGGACTGCGCACACCAGCGCGCGACATAGAAGGCAATGCAGGTGCCCAGAGAGCCTGCCAGCAGGTCCACCGGCGTCGGGCCGCGGTCGTTCCCACCCATCTCGGGCGGAACATCCGCGATGATCCTATGGCCCCGCACATTGATGCTCGAGGCCATCCTGCCTTCGTGTTTCACTACCAGAGTCGGCATCGCCGCTCTCCTCCTATAGGGTCTCTATTTCTGCTGTTGACAGCAGCGCTTCGGGTCAGCGCAGCCCTGCCCATCGCCGCAGCAGGGCCCCACTTCGGCGCTTCTCGCCGCTGGCACAGGAGCAATCGGGGTCAGGTACACCCTCGTCAGTCGGCTGTCGCCGCACTGCCCACAGCGCACGCGCTCGGCCTCTCGTGCGTTCCTGATCAGGTCCTCGGTGACCTGCCCGCAGCTCTCGCACCGGTATTCGTAGATCGGCATCGCGACTCTCCTCCGCGTATCACTCTCGCATCACCCGCGGCTCACGGGTGTGCTCATACATGAGCTACTCGCTCACGCCTGCTGCAGCTGCTCCCAGATCACCGCGACGGCGCGGCTTGCAGCTCCTCTATCGTACTCCACTAGCGGCACGCCCTGTTGAATTGCCCTCGTTACGGATTCATCGAAGGGAATGCTCGCGGTCACGGCCACCTGTGCTTGCGCACAGAAGGCGCGAATGTCATCGTCGAGCCCCGGATTCAGATCGAACTTGTTCACGCATACCATCGCAGGCACCCGGAAATGACGGCACAGCGTAAGCACCCGCTCCAGATCGTGGATACCCGAAGGGGTCGGTTCAGTGACGACGAGAGCAAGGTCGGCGTTCCCCAAGGAGGCGATCACCGGGCACCCGATGCCTGGCGGGCCGTCGGTTAATAGCAACTCGATGCCATCCCGCTCGGCCTGCACTCGCGCCTCCTTGCGGACGAGCGCGACTAGCTTGCCGGAGTTCTCTTCTGCGGGACGCAGCCGGGCATACACCATCGGGCCGTACTTCGTCTGTCCGCGGAACCAGGCGCCGGCCACCCTCTCCCGGAGCTCAATCGCCTCCGCCGGGCAGACCACGCGGCAGGCGCCGCACCCCTCACAGTCGAGCGGTTCCACGCTGAACTCGGGCGTGATTGCCCCGAAGCGACAGACCTCCCGGCAGCGTCCGCACTGGAGGCAGCGCTCCTCGTCAATGTGGGCGACCTGGCCGGCACGGAACTCCGCCTGGGCATGGATCTTCGGATGGAGCAGCAGGTGGAGATCGGGAGCATCCACATCACAGTCGGCAAGCACGCTGCGGCCGGCCAGCGCTGCAAAGGAGGCGAGGATCGTCGTCTTGCCCGTGCCGCCCTTGCCGCTGATCACCACCAGTTCCTTCATCGCCGACCCCCTCGCGCGCAATCGAGGGTGCGCTCCAGAATCTCCTCGAAGCGGCGACCGAGTTCGGGCAGCGCGTAGACCGGGTGCTGACCATGCGCGTAGGCCTCAGCGATGCGGCGGTCGAAGCGAATGCGGCCCAGCATAGGCAGTTCCCTCGAGGCGCAGAATGCCTCTGTTGGTTCGTCTCCCTCCCCGGACCGGTTGATCACCACTCCGCACGGGACGGCCATCTTCTCCATCACCTCTACTGCCAGGCCTAGATCGCTCAAGCCGAACGGAGTAGGCTCGGTGACGAGCAGGCAGAAGTCACTGCTCTTCACCGCCTCTACCACCGGGCAGGCGGTGCCAGGGGCGGCGTCGATGATGGCCAGTGGTCGGCCATCCAGGTGCGCTTTCACCGCCCGAATGACCGGAGTGGCCATCGGCTCGCCAACATTGAGGCGGCCGTGGACGAAGTCGGTCTTCCCCGCCTTGCCGCTTTCCACCGCGCCGACCTCGCGGGGTACCTCTCGGATCGCGTTTTCGGCGCAGGCGAGGGCGCAGGCCCCGCAGCCGTGACAGAGCTCGGGGAAGACCAGCACTTGCTTGGCCATCACGGCGATGGCATGGAACTGGCAGGCCTCCGCGCACAGCCCGCAACGGGTGCACCGTTCCGCGTCAACTTCCGGCACCAGAATGGTGACGGGACTGCGTTCCGTCAGCCGCGGGTGCAGGAACAGGTGAGCGTTGGGCTCCTCGACATCACAGTCGAGGAGTTGGGCGCGTCCTGTGACGATAGCCAATCCTACCGCTACCGTCGTCTTGCCTGTTCCGCCTTTGCCACTGGCTACTGCTATGACCACGCGTCAGGCCCTCGCGCGACCACCGCGGAAGCCCCGCTGCAGCTCGCGTCCAGTGCCACCCATGCCGCGGCAGCCGCCCCCGACATCGGTCCTGGGAGTCGCGGCAGGGCTGCCCGTGCCCGCGTGCATGGGCGCAGTCGGCGCAGCCTCTTCCGTCAGGTTCCCGGAAGTGACTGCCTCTACGGCATCCCGCACGGTACCACCCGCGAAGGAGAAGACCTGCGCTCCTGCCGCAGTGAGAGACTGGTGCGCATTGGGGCCCATTTTGCTGGCTACTACTGCCTGCGCGCCCGTGCTCGCGACGACCTGCGCGGCCTGAATCCCTGCTCCGCCGCCGGCCTCCGCGCCGGGGTTCTCTACAACCTCGAAGGCCATGGTCTCGGAATCAACGACGACGAACCAAGCGCACCGCCCGAAGCGGGGGTCGACTGGCGCGTCCAGGCTGTTGCCTGTTGCTGCTACTGCGATCTTCATGGAGATCTCCTCCCTGGAAATGTGAGGCGGTGCCTATGCTGTCCTTACTGAACGCCGCCCTGCCTGTATGCACTGTCTCTGCTGGCCCCGGTACCCTCGTAGCTCAATGGTCACAGTGGTCGCAGGTGCTTTCGCCGCTCTCCAGTTCACCTTTCGCCAGCGCCTCCAGCGCATCGGCGATGCTTCCCGTCACCCCCACAATCGTCTGGATGCCGCGCTCGGCGAAGAGCCCGTGCGCCCTCGGCCCCATGCCGCCTGCCACGATGCACTCCACCCCGCGCTCCGCCAGGTAGCCAGGCAGGAAGCCGGGCTCGTGGCCAGGGTTAGCGATGGTCTCGCTCTTCACCACCTTCGCTCCCTCGATGTCCGCGAGCGTATACGCCTCGCACCGCCCGAAGTGGGCGGCGACCATCTCCCCATCTGTTGAGATCGCGACTCTCATCGTCTCTCCTCTCTCGGCATCCTCTTGGGCCGGGACGCGTTCTATATAGGTATCCTCTATATGCAACTTACATTATAGATGACGTTAAGCCCGCCCTCCAAGTGCGGCACGGAGAACGCGGGAACCTACGCCAGCACCGAAGCCTTGCTGCCACTCAGTGCGCGACGCGAGGCCTTCACGAGACTGCCGAGCGAAGAGACAATCTCTCCCATGACATCCACCCACTCGGCGAGATGCTCGTAGCCGGAGGGGGTCAGGGTGTAGAGACGACGGGCAGGCCCGGGCCCAGTGGTGTCCCACGAGGAGGTAACATGGGCGTTCGCCTCCAGCCGGCGGAGGGCGCGGTACACCGCGGCGCTATCTACGCCCGCGTGGGTGACCGCGAACTGCTCGGCCTCGCTGACGATCTGGTAGCCGTGAGCTTCGCCCAGCCGGGCGAGTGTGAGGAGCACAATGGGCTCACAGAAGCGATAAAGGTTCCCCATCTCGCAGGAGCAGGGCGACCCGTCCGGATGCGCTCGGTGGCAGTGTCGTTGTCTGTTTCGCATGTCCGTTACCTGTAACCTGCACCTATCATACCACGGAATCATGGTCTGTCAATCCTCGTTTCGTCATCGATTCCGTCAGCCAATGTGCCAGGTGCTCCAGTAGCCCCGCTCGGCCAGCGAGAAGCTCAGGCATTCACCAGGCGGAACTTCACTTTGAACGTGATGGACGTAGACACCGGCTCGCCGTCCTTCAGCGCCGGGGCGAATCGAGCCTGACGCACGCGAACGACTGCGGCGTCGTCCAAGGCGGGATGGCCAGACGACTTCGACACACGAACGTCAGTCGGCGCGCCGTCGGTCCCCACTGTCAGTCGAAGAACGACCGTGCCCTCCACCCCCTGCTGGCGCGCCTGCTGCGGGTAGGGCGGATCGGTCCAGTTGATCACCTTTGGGGGACGCGATGGCCCTTTGGCCTTCTGCGGAGGCGCCAGTGCACGATCGGGCTTGGGTGGAGCAGGCGCCGCTGAAGATGGCCCCAGTGTCCCTTCGGAGCCGCCGCCGTCTTTTGCAGTCCCAAACGGACCCGCTCCGGTCCCTTTGCCGGTGCCGCCCAGGCCGAACTCGCCAGGCGGGCCGGCGGAGAGTTCGCCGGCGCGTCCGAAGATCTCCGGGGTCGCCACCACGGGAGGCTGCGCGTCGGATTGTCTGACGACGGCATCCTCGGGGAGGCTGGGCAGCCGCGCCGTCGTCTCCTTGGGCGGCTCTGTTCGCGGCTGCAAGGCCTCGTCCGGCAGCACCACCCGACCGCGTTTCGGAGCAGCGAGTGGACGGTCGGACGTAGC
>Ga0315284_10006447_pt1 | contig 16699 bp, 14 predicted proteins | sample YL17G09_16_MG_FD_203696 | JGI IMG/M metagenome (GOLD analysis project Ga0315284, IMG submission 203696) | Sediment microbial communities from Yellowstone Lake, YNP, Wyoming, USA - YL17G09_16 | ecosystem: Environmental > Aquatic > Freshwater > Lake > Sediment | place: USA: Wyoming | collected...
AGACAACATATTTCATTATCGGGCGCGTGAAATACTTTTTCACCGCCCTCCTAATTTATTTACAATTTATTTTTTTTCAAGTGTTTTTTTCACAATCCCGGCGATACCTGCCGCATCGAATTGATATTTTTTATAGAGGTCTTCGTACGTTCCTGATTCGCCGAATGTGTCATTGAGCCCGTGCCGTGTCAATGTGCCGGAGCCGGATGACGCGAGTACCTCTGCAACAGCGGAGCCGAGGCCGCCGATCACGTTATGATCCTCGACAGTCACAATGTGTCCGGTCGTTCTCGCATAGTCGTTCACCGCTTCGGTATCGAGGGGTTTGATGGTGTGAATGTTCACAACAGCGGCGCTGATGCCATCTTTTTTCAGCAATTCGGCTGCTTTCACCGCATGGTGCACAGTGCCGCCGGTCGCCATGATGGTTATGTCGCGGCCGGAAACGAGCTCAACAGCCTTTCCCATCCGGAAAACGTAACCGGGGGCATTGACATCATCGACATTCTGGCGGGTCAGGCGCAAGTAACACGGAACATCGTTCTCCGCCATCCATCGTACAGCCTGTTTTGTCTCACTGTCATCAGCAGGCTGCAGGACATGCATGTTCGGCAAACCGCGCATGAGGCCGATGTCATCAAGCCCCATCTGTGAATTCCCGTCCTCGCCGATGCCGATGCCGACATGAGTCCCCACAATCCGGACCGGCGCGCACGAATAGGCGACCGATATACGAATCGTATCATACCGTCCTGTGACAAAACACGCGAACGAACAGACAAACGGCTTTTTCCCCGAAAGCGCAAGTCCGGCGCCGACACCGATCATATTGGCTTCGGAAATGCCCATTTCATAAAACCGCTCGGGGTATTTATCCGCAAAAAGCTTTGACATGGTCGATTTGGACAGATCGGCGTCCAGCACGACGATACGGTTGTCCTGTCCTCCGAGTTCAAGCAGGGCCTGTCCAAATGATTTACGTGTGGCAACTCCCATGATCAACTCCTTTGCATCATCCTGAAAGCCTGGTGACAAATATCATCTGTGCAGATACATGCTGTCAAGGGTCAGCACAAAGTGCAGATTTACATGCCCTTGACAGCAAACGGACAACATATTTCATTATGGGGCGCGTGAAAAAAAACGTTTCACCGCCCTCCTAAAAAATTCAAAGTTCATCCCAATTCCGGAAAAACCGGCATAGTAAACCCGTAAGGCCGTTTCACACGGCTGCAGGGATTTCAAAACCGAAAACCGGTCAAAACCCCCCCAGTTCCCTGAGCGCGAGTGCAGCCTGTTCTTTATCGGGAGCAACCCCGTGCCAGTCTACCTTCCCTTCCATGAACGATACACCTTTTCCTTTCACAGTGTCGGCGATAATGAAGGTAGGCTTGCCTTTCGTTGCACGTGCTTTGTCGAGTGCTCTGAAAATTGCATCGAAATCGTGCCCGTCGATGTGTATAACATGCCAGCCGAATGCGCGCCATTTATCTGCAACCGGTTCAATGGGCATAACATCTTTCACAAATCCGTCGATCTGGGCCTTGTTGTAGTCGAGAAAGCAGACCAGGTTGTCCAGTTTGAATTTTCCGGCGCTCATTGCCGCTTCCCATATCTGGCCCTCCTGGCTTTCGCCATCACCGATAAGACAATATACACGGAAACGGTCACCGTCAAGTTTCGAGGACAACGCCATACCAACCGCTATACTCAGTCCCTGACCGAGTGATCCTGTGGATGCTTCAATACCGGGAAGGCGACATCTGTCGGGATGCCCCTGGAACGGAGAATCTATGCGCCTCAATGTCAGAAGGTCCTCACGTTTCCAATATCCGAACTGCGACATGACCGCATATTGGCCCGGAACGCCGTGCCCCTTGGACAGTACGAAACGGTCACGGTTCTCCATACCGGGATGTGCGGGATCATGGTTCATCTCATGCGCGTAAAGGGCCACAAGAATCTCGATCTCTGAAAGCGAACCGCCGGGATGCCCGCTTTTTGCGGCTTCAAGCATTTTAATCACATCGATACGGGCCTGTCGGGCGATTTCATTCAAGTCTGCAATGATATAGTTTTTACCCATTCGCTTCCTCATCAGAATAAATATAAAGTTTATCCACTTCTTCTTTCGAGCAGTGTTTCAGCGCCGCATTTTACCTGTTTCGCACTATATAATAAAAAAACGATTCAATATGCAAGAACCGAATTCAAAAAAATAAAGACTTTCATGTCGCGTCTGTAAAACAGCTTGACAGAAAAAAAATATGTGTTATTTTCCAATTAATACTGGAAACTATTAATGTTTTTGGTTTTTGGGGGCGGGATGAGTATTGCGACACTCGACAATACGACAAAAATTGTCGATAAGGTAATTCCTTATGCCCGAAAGCTTTTCATCAAATACGGCTACAGGAAAACCACTGTCGATGATATTGCTTCCGGTCTCCATATCAGTAAAAAGACACTGTATGCCGTCTTCCCGTCAAAAGAAGAAATCCTGAAAGAGACAATCTGGCGCGAGACGCTTCAGGTTCTCCACACGTTTAACGACACTATCCCGGCAGGGTGCCCCACAGACAGGATGATGTTGTCGTTTTGTCGCTTTATATTCACCGACCGCATCAAGAAAGGGAAAAACGGGCTGTTCTGGGCGTTATATGTCGACGATCCCGACATAGTCGAAGCCGCCGTGGAGGCTCTCAAGCGGGTATTCAGCGCCATTTACGAGGATGGCTCGCACAAGGGGCATTTCAAGCCGATCGAGCCCTACTTCGCCGCGCTGACAATCGTGAGCATGATTCTCGCGTCGGTCAATAGCTTTCATCTGTCGCAAAAACCAATCCGTGTTTTTAACGACACGCTGCTCATGATTGCCGACGCTGTCGCATATCACAACCGTATCGTGTTCGATACCATGGTCTGAGAGCGTGACATTTGTCGTCTTCACAGGGAGTTTATATGAGGAAGAACTGCATTGATTTCAGCGATTGATATCATTCACAACACATGAACCGGTTTCCCGGGTAAACGACCCCTTCCTGGACTCGTACATCAGGAGATGCGCGTATGTTCGAGCGAATATTCAAGTTGAAAGAAAACGGCACGAACGTTCAGACAGAAATAATCGCCGGATTAACGACATTTTTATCGATGGCGTACATCATCTTTGTCCAGCCGGGTGTGCTTTCGCAGGCCGGGATGGATTTCGGTGCTGTCATGATGGCGACATGCCTCTCTTCTGCTGCCGCCTGCCTTGTCATGGCTTTTCTCGCAAATTACCCGATCGCGCTCGCCCCTGGAATGGGTGAGAATTTCTACTTCGTCTTCACCGTGGTCATCGGGATGGGGATTGCATGGGAAAAAGCGCTTGGTGCCGTCTTTATCTCCGGTGTTATCTTCATTATTCTCACATTCTTACGAATCCGTGAGCTGATTATTGACGCTATTCCTGACGCGCTCAAGAGCGCCATTCCAGCCGCAATCGGCATTTTTATTACTTTCATCGGCCTCGTTTACGCCGGTATCATTATCAAAGATCCCGGCGGGGGAATCGTCACACTCGGAAACCTCCATTCGCCTCCGACCCTTCTTGCGATCTTCGGGCTTGTTTTTACCTTGTTACTCATGGTGAGGAATGTGAAGGGGGCACTGCTGATCGGCATGCTCGTTACCGCGGGTGTGGGAATCCTTACTGGCATCGTGACCTATAATGGAATCGCCTCAGCACCGCCGTCAATCATGCCGACTTTGTTCAAACTCGATATTCCCGGGGCGTTCGGGCTCGGATTCTTCACTGTGGTGCTCATCTTCCTGTTGATGGACATGTTCGATACCATTGGCACGTTTATCGGGGTCGGCCAGGCAACCGGTCTTATGAAGGACGGCAAGCTTCCGCGTGCGAGCAGGGCACTGTTCGCCGACGCTTTCGGGACAGTGGCTGGCGCGGTGATGGGCACCTCGACTGTCACTTCGTATATCGAGAGCACCACCGGAGTCCGCGAGGGTGGGCGGACAGGCCTGACCGCTCTCGTCGTGGCTGTGCTCATGGTCATGGCCATTTTCTTCAAGCCGCTCGTGTCGATGATCGGGGGTGGGGTTCCGGTCATGAACGGGAACGGGATCTTCATGTACATGCTTTTCCCGGTAATAGCACCGGCGCTTATCCTCGTCGGGTCGTTCATGGCGAAAAGTCTTTCCCTCTGCGCCTGGGACGATCCCACCGAAGCGGTTCCTGCGTTCATGACTATCATCGGAATGGCACTTACCTACAACATCAGCAATGGGCTTGCGTTCGGGTTTATCCTGTATCCCCTCCTCAAGCTGATGGCCGGAAGGGGCAGGGAGGTCTCATGGCTCGGGTATCTTCTCGGCGGGGTTTTTCTGGTGAAATATTGCTTTTTGAGCTGAATATAATTAATGATAAGTGCTCTTCTCAAATTTATACATGGTGACATGATTATTTACACAGAAAGACCCTGAAACAGGTTCAGGGTGACCGTGATAAATACATTGTCATGCCTAACTTGTTTCGGCATCCGTAATGATCCTATAATTTGTTCATCTCCAAATGAGCCGGTAAAAAAATCACTTATGTCGGTGGCCTGAGGATTTATAGTCTATACTGTCGATTGTGCTATTTCATCGATAAGCACATGATGAATTCTCCCATTTGACGTGAGAACCTGTTTGTCATAAATCGACAGCGGGCCGCCGTCAATTCTCGTCACCATCCCGCCCGCTTCTTCGACGATGACCATTCCCGCGGCGATGTCCCAGGGCATGATGGTCAGCTCCCAGTACCCGTCAAACCGTCCCATCGCACAGTAGCACATGTCGATGGCCGCAGACCCGAGACGGCGCACCGACTGGCATTTCAGCAGAATATGGGAGAACTGTGCCAGATTCTCGCGTGTTTCCCTGACATCGTAGGAAAATCCGGTCACGAGGAAACTCCTGTCGAGCCGGGTCGTTTCCGATACTGAGATGGGTCTGTCGTTCAGAAATGCACCGCCGCCCTTGCGGGCATGGAAAAATTCGTCCATGAACGGATTGTAAACCACACCGAATTCAAGAGCCCCCGTAATCTCGAGGGCGACCGAAACCGCGAAGAACGGGATATCATGGACATAGTTGACAGTGCCGTCGAGTGGATCGATCACCCAGCGGAATGCCGAACCGCTCAGGCCGGGCTGTGACTCTTCGGTGATGATGTCATGATCCGGCCAGCGGTTGTGTATGGCTCCGACAATCGCGCGCTCCGATTCGATATCGGCGTTTGTCACGAGGTCGATACGGCCCTTGTAGGTGATTTCTTTTCGTTTGCCGTAATGCCCCATAAGAATGTCACCTGCCGTGCGTGCCGCCGCGCAGGCGGTTTCAAAAAGTTCGCTGGTATCAGGTTCCATGAATTCGTCCTTGTGAAAAATAGTCCATGTGATAAAAAAATACCCAAAAGGTGCAGAAAAGATTTTAAAAACCTTTCCGCGCCGCCTTTTCTCACAGGTAGATGACAGCCAGGGCGACAAGGCCGTAGAGCAGAATATCGATCTGGAGGGGGATATCCGTCAGCAATATCTCTTCCGGCTGACCGCCTTTTTCTTTCATGTGTACAAGGTAGAGATAGCGGAATATCCCGTAGAGAACAAACGGCACGGTGAAAACCATCCGGCCGAATTTTACGGTCGTCTCTTCTGAAAGGGTGAAAATGATATACGCTACAAGAGTCGCCGAGGTCGTCACCCCGATCATCTGGTCGAGCAGGTATGGGCTGTATTCCCTCAGGATATGGCGGTGGCTGCCGGCGTTTTCGCTGAGAAGTACCAGTTCGTGCCGCCTCTTTGAAAGCGCAAGAAAGAGCGCCAGGAGCATGGTGCAGATCAGTATCCAGCTCGATATCTCCACATGAATCACCACGGCGCCGGCGACCACACGGAGGATGAAACTGAGACTGATGGCGAACACATCAACAATGACCATACGTTTCAGCGTATAAGTATAGGCGACCTGCAGGAGTACGTATGCCAGAACCACACCACCGAAGTCAACATCGAGCGCAAACGCCATAACAAGCGCCACTGTTAGAAGCAGCAGACTGAACATCCATCCTGCCGCCACACTCATACGGCCGGATGCGATGGGGCGAAACCGTTTCACGGGATGTTCACGGTCACTCGGGATATCGATAATATCGTTGAAAACATATACCGCACCAGTGGCAATCGAAAACAGCACAAACGCAGCGATACACCGCGCGACATACGCCGTCTGGTGCGCATGGTTGGAAAAAACAAGCGCGGCAAAAATAACCGTGTTTTTCGTCCATTGCCTGGCACGCAGACAACCGGCGAGGTCTTTAATTTCCATATCATTTACCCCCGGCACCCGCCGAAAGGCAGGTTTTATGTCCCTTTTTCCCACATTCTCATAAACGATATCCGCTACCGGTACCGCATTCCGCCCGGTAAAATAGATACAGTAATGAGAGGCTTTCCGCAAGAATTATCTCGTGTGATCTACAGTATAATAAACGCTGCTTTTACGCACTGCCGACCCGGAAAACACAGTTATTATCCCCACACGGAGAGAACGGCATGCCCCATTCCGCAGAATGAACTCTATACTGTTTTACCTGTCCAAATGAACATATTCATTTCTCCCCGATGACCGGCGCCTGATAATATGGAAGCTCCAGACGCACCCATTTTTCATAGAAATAAATGGCATAACTGCTTTGAAATAAAAATATTACGCTTTATCACCCGGGAAAACAAAATGCATTAACCAATTAACATATTGGCACATGGCGCGACACACGATTCTTCAGGGTTTTTATGTTCTATCTTGTTGTTTATTAATTTTTTCTTGACATATTGAATAATTAATATTAATTTAAACTGTGTAGAATAATTTATTTACAGCGAATTATATAGAATTTTGGACACACGTCCTGTTTACGGGCTTTTACGGGTGTCAGTGCAGAGAACAGATTGATGAAACATATAGTTAAATAACTTTTAACTTCGGCTAAAGGGAAGACAACCCAGTTCAGGAGGAATACATGACGACCACGAAAAAAGATCTGGCTCTTGCGGTCGCCAAGGATACAAACTGCAAGAAAAGCCTGGCATCAAAAATGGTTGAGAGTGTTTTCAAGGCGATGCGTGAGAGTCTTATCAGAGGCGACAGAATCGAGATTCGCGGGTTCGGCGTTTTTCAGGTGAAAGACACGCGGCCAAAACCCGCAGCCCGTAATCCTCGCACGGGTGACATTATTTACGTCCCCGCCAGGAGAAAGACACATTTCAAACCCGGGAAACTCCTCAAGGATGCACTCCACAAGCCATTGGATAGCACTGAACCAACGGTTACGGTAAAACGCACACCTTCCCTGTAAAGATGTGCGTTTTTTATATTGATTGAGTCGGATGCTCGACCTGTGAAGCGAGAGGCCGCACCACAAGCTCATGTCAGCCATCGCGCCATTTGTTCTCATACCGCTGCATGCCGCACCATGAGCGCCACATATACAGGTGGTCGAGAACGGCACACCGTGTCATCGCCTCGATGACCGGGTAGATCCGCGGAAGCAGAGTGGCGTCTCTCCGGGTGATTGCGGCGAGCTTGGTATTCTCCATGGTCATCATGTCCACCGATTTCTGGTCGATCGAAATGGTCGGGGTCGCTTTCACTGCCACACGAAAAACAATATCCTGGCCGGTCGATATGCCGCCGAGAAAACCGCCCTGGTGATTTGTCCTGAACCTGATCTTCCCCCCCTCCACATACGGTTCATCGTTCCATTCTGATCCGGTCATTTTTGCCGCCTCGAAACCGCTTCCGAATTCTATACCTTTGGTGGCGCCGATGGACATGACCGCCTTCGCAATGTTTGCAGAAAGCTTGTCGAACACCGGTTCACCGAGACCTGCCGGAACACCCCTGATGATGACTTCGACCACTCCTCCCGCGGTGTCACCTTTTTTCTTGACATCGAGGATATCGGCGATCATGCGTTTCGCCGTTTCGAGGTCGGGGCAGTTCAGCTCATTTTTACGGTAATTCGCCTTGATTTCCTCGAATGTCATGTTGCGGGCGACGATGCCGTGGCTCTCCTTGACATAGGCGAGCACCTCGATGTTCTCCTGCTCGAGAATAAATTTCGCCACTGCGCCGCCGGCCACACGGCCGACCGTCTCACGTCCCGAGGCCCGTCCTGCTCCGCACCAGTCGGCGTACTCGCCGTATTTAACGAAAAAGGTATATTCCGCATGACCCGGACGTATGACATCCTTGACCTCACGGTACTGATCGACATGAATTTTCTGGGTATCCACATTATAGACGATCATTCCGACCGGAGCACCCGTCGTCATTCCCTCAAGCATACCCGCAAAAATCTTGACCCTGTCGGTTTCCTTACGAGGCGAATCCAGTTCGCTCTGGCCCGGTTTCCGCTTGTCCAGTTCATGCTGGATGTACTCCTCGGTCAGCGCAAGCCCCGCTGGAACGCCGTCGACTATGGTCGCAAGCCCGCCGCCGTACGATTCACCGCAGGTGGTGATACGAAAAATCCTTCCGAACGTGTTACCTAACATGCTGTTCCCTCCAATGTCGGTTATTATACAGATTTATCGAAATCGTATCGTATTTAAGAGGGCGGTGAAAAAGTATTTTTTTCACGCGCCCGATAATGAAATATGTTATCTATCTGACCCTTGACAGCATGTATCCACACAGATGATATTTTTCATCAGGCTTTTAATTATTACTACAGCGATTAAATACTTGACATCAGCAATCAGTGAAAACAATCCCCCTTCCTGTCCTTCGGACATCCTTCCCCCCCCGGTTTAACCGGGGGGCAGGAATATAACCATAGTATTTACTTGTACTTGCCCCCTCCTGGGGAAAGTGGCGCGTGAGCGCCGAAAGGGGGCTTGACATACGAAACAATGAAAAAGAATGCAACCATTTTAATTGCCGGAATATTAAATGGTCGATGTCATAGGTAGTGTCGGTCAATTATTTTCCGATGGATCGGACAGGCATGATTTAATGGATTTCCAGTTCGGCGCCGAGCGACCGCATTTTCTCCCAGAACCCGGGGAACGTCACTTCCGCGGATTCCGCTGTATCGACTGTCACTTCACCATCCGCCGCAAGGCCTGCAACCGCCATTGCCATGACAACACGATGATCGCCGTGCCCCCTGACGATGCCGCCTCTGAGACCGGTGCCGGTGATTTCGAGACCGTCCGGCATTTCCTTCACAGAAGCGCCGAGCTTCGCCAGTTCGCCTGCCATGACAGCGATTCTGTCGGTCTCTTTGATCCGCGCCTGCGCAACATTGTATAGCACCGTTTTTCCTTCAGCGAAGCACGCTGTCACTGCGAGCATGGGCAAGACATCGGGTATCTCGTTCATGTCGACATCGATTCCTTTGAGACTCACGCCGGTAACGGAAACCGATCCGGCTTCCCGTTTGACAACGGCGCCCATCCCGGCGAGAATATCGACCACCCGCTTGTCACCCTGGACATCGTACATGTCAAGCCTGTGCACCCTCACCGTACCACCGGCAATGGCCGCCGCGCACAGGGGAAAAGCCGCCGAAGAAAAGTCCCCGGGAATCGTACGCGAAAACGGCCGGTACGCCTGCCCGCCGGGTATGGTCACCCGGCTCATCGACTCGTTCATATCATAACATATCCCCTCGTAATCAAGCCAGCCGAGGGTCATGCGGACATAGGGCCGTTCGTTGAGCTGTGTCACGGTGATTTCCGAATCCCCGGGCGCAAGCGGGCATGAGAGCAGGAGGCTCGATAGATACTGCGAAGAGATGCCCGCGACACTCGTCATCCCCCCTGTCATCCGCCCTTTCACCATGACCGGCGCCATACCGGTGCCACGGGTTGACAATACCTGCGCGCCGAGCCCATTGAGCGCTTCGATGAGCGGAGCGGCGGTGCGTCGGCGGATTTGATCATCCCCGGTCAGCACCGTCCAGCCCTCCGCAAGCGACGCAGTCCCCATGATCATGTAGAGTGTCGTCCCCGAATTGCCGACATCGATAACGTTGTCCGGAACATGGGGATTTCCACCGACACCACGGATTGTCCACCGGTCTGCACCCGCATCAATCAGGGCGCCGAAGGCCCTGACCGCATCTGCGGCGGATTTCGTATCGAGCGATTCGAGCGGCCCCTCTATCACCGATTCACCGTTGGCAAGCGCACCAATAATGACCGCCCTGATTGTGTGGGATTTCGAGGCCGGTACAGTTATATCGCCGTTCAACTGTGACGGGCGTGATATCACTCTCATACTGTCACACTCCCGGTAACCACATCAAATTTTTAAATATACGATTATTTCCATACAATGCAAACGGTTTATGGATACTCGGATTTACATACCCTTGACAGCTAACAGACAACATAGTTCATTATCGGGCAGCGTGGAAAAAATACTTTTTCACCGCCCTCCTAATGGATTGATAAAATTACATTTCAAATGTTGTCGCATAATTAATTCTTTTGAACTGTCTAAGAAATTCGGGCGGGATTTTTCCTTCGTATGAAATGTGCATGTCCCAGGTTACGACCCCGCCTTTTTTGCAGGTGTCTTTTGTGAATCCAATAACAAATTCATCCGAAAACCTCGGTTGTCCTCCACCCCATGTTTCTCCCAGGTAACTCAGAATGTGATACTGGTCGCCATCAATATATCTGCCCGGGCACACGGGGAAAGAATCAGAAATCTCTCCGGCTGTGTAATCCTCATATTCGGTGTGGGAAATAACAGGAACCTTCACTCCCGGGTTGAACGCGACAATGCTGTCGCTGTTACCGGCTTTAAGAGCTTCCGCAAAGCTTTTAAAGTTGGGTGCATCACCATGACGGTACATTTCATCAGCAAAATAACAGCCGTCAATCCACCATCCGCATATTTTTTCCCCCCAACTCATAGACCATTCCCTGACAACATCTTCCCACATAAGCTGGAATTCAGCGAGACGTTTCCCTGTGCGTCCGGTGTCCCAGGACGGCCAGTTTCCTTTGAACCCCCATTCCCATTTCAGGGCTTTCATGGCAATCAGGTCTGCGGCCGGTGCCCCGCTTGGGAGATAGACAAGGAGTTTTATTCCGCGCGGGCTCAGGACATCGTAAAGGTCGCTTATAAGGTCTCTTTTGGAGCATTTGCTCGGTTTAATGCCTGCCAGTGTGTCATAAGTTTGATTTGGGGCGCAATAGTGTCCTGAATTTTGTCCTATTGTGATGAAATAATAGTTGGTCCCGGCAAAAATGAGGCTTTCGGCAAGGGCTTCAGTGTCGAATGAATCGACCCGTCTGTTCCAGTCGTCCGAAGAAGTATCCGCCCCTGTGAGATAGTGGGTGAACGCCCCGCATTTGGCTTTCACAAACCATTCGGTGTCGGCGTGTTTCACATTTTCGTCTCTTTTCCGGCTTGTTTTTTCGGCTGCTTCCGATATGCCCGCTCCGTATGTGCTATATGCCCCGGCAGCTATTCCGAGAGTACCGAGCGTTTTGAAAAATCTCCGTCGTTCGAACATGAATATCACTCCTTGTTTTCACGCAGTTTCCCGGGTTCCCGGTTCATTCTTCCGTTTTCTTAATCCTGCAGGTATTAATTCCCAGAAGCGTATAGGGCGGACACCACCCGGCAGCCGCGGTCAGGATAGGGATTATGCCGATGACGCCCCACCAGCTTTGGTACACCAGACCGAGGATAATAATGACAATACCGGCGATCAGGCGGATGATTCTGTCTGCTGTTCCGACATTCTTTTTCATTGCAGTACCTCCTCCGATTATGAAAGTTTTGGGTCAGGCGTAAGGCATTGAGGTCTCGACCCCGGTTAAAGATGCCGGGGACACAGATCAGGGTGCGAAACTATTTCAGTTCGAGAAACGTGACCGGATTCTCCAGAAAATACGGCGGCATACGTGTATCCACAATACAGGCGCGCCGGATTTCATACCCCACGCCGTTTTCATCGGTATAGCCGTAACCGTTCGTGTTGAACGATATCGGGACGCCGTTATACGAACCGAGCAGTATCCCGACATTGCTGCGGCTCGCGTGCAGGGTGACGAACGGCTCGTGCGCGAGAATCATGTCGTATTTTGCCTGAGTGTCCATATCGGGTTCCGCCACCCGGTCATCACCGCCGAAATGGGTGAACAGGCTTCCGTGAAAGGGCAGCCTGAATCCGAAACAGGCGAAAATGTCGCGGTAGGTCGTTTCGTGATTACGCCCGTAAAACGCCATTGTCCAGTCATAGGGATTGTCAAGGAGCTTGAACGCTATCACCACGATGTTCCGCCGGGTATAGGGGAGCCAGTCCAGGCTGACATCAGCGTCACGGGCAAGCCAGGCAGTCTCGGCCACAAACGCGCCGTTCGAGCGCCGGGCGGGAACACGGACGATACTGGGGTCATCATTCCCTTCGAGGGGCACACGGTCACCCATGCGTAGCCACCCTGACACGTACATGCACCGTTTGTCGGTATAAAACGGGACGCGGTCGCCCGTGCAGACAACAAACCGCCCGGCCCCGGCAAACGACTTTATTTCCGCACTATGCCCGAACGCGATGTCCTGGGACTCGACCCATCCAAATCCGTCGTCCGACAGCACGAACACATGAGACCCCGAACGTGACGCATGCAGGATGGTGACCGGACGTCCGATTTTCACTAAGTTCGTAGTCCAGATGTCCCACCGGTATCGCGCATTGTCGAGAATCCCCATCTGTTCCGGAAACAGTGACGGCACCACCCTGAGTCGTGTCGTGCGGACGGCAATACCGTCGCGGGTCACGACAAAATCAGGCACCAGGTCGAGAGCCATCTCGTGCTCGAAATCGTCGATCTCACGCGCGGCATATTCGACTGCGAGAAAATTGCCGAACTGCCGTTTCCTCATGAATTCCAAGTCTTCCCGGATTTTTTCCCTGACAATCACCGCGATCGAATCGGGGCTCATGGTCCGTATCCAGGGCATGGGGGCGAGTATCCTGCCGGGCCAGCGGTCAAGCCTGTTGGCCTCGTCCTCTTTCGGCAGCCTGTCCGGGTGGACTCCCGCAAACGGATCGGGTGAGCGCATTTTCTCTTCGTACGCACCGTTCATGCGCTCAATCTCATCGGGTGTCAGCAGTACTTCGTCGGGTTTATCCATCTGCGCTATCCAGTAGTCCGGGTCGCGCATCTCCGGTAACGTGCCCGGCAGCACATCGGGTGCGCGCCGGTAGAGGTCAGCGCCGGCGGTCATCCAGCCGGAAACGAGCACTGCAAGCGCGGCGGCGAATATTCCTTTCCTGTTCATTCCAATACCCCGGTTTCAGATCGGTCCGCGTTACCGTCAGTTCAGGCACATGCCAGCCCTACAGGCCAAGGTAACGTTTCATAACCCTGTACACATCCGTGTTATCGATAAGCCTGCACAGTTCCCGGGCGTGCGGCCCCATGGCATGCACTCCCACATCCTCGCCTGTGTGTGAGCCGCCCGATCCGGCAGGTGTCCCGAGAAAGTACGGGCTCGATGCCCAGCCAATGGCGACCGGATAACCGCTGTCGTCCACAGGAAATCCGTTGCCGTCGAGCCGGTACCGGACGAATCCTGACGGCGGACCCGATTTCACAGTGCTGTCCGCAGCTCCATGCACCCCGATGAGATGCGGGCCACCGGTTCCGTGATCAGGCACTACGATGACGAGGGTGTTTTTGTCCTTCAGGGCGAAATTCATCGCCACACCCACAGTCTTTTCGCAGGCGATGCCATCCCACAGAAAATGAACTGGGTCGTTGTCGTGGGCGGCATCGTCTATCCTGCCCGCTTCGACCATGAGAAAGAATCCCTTTTTGTTTTTCGACAGAATCCGTATCGCTTTCTCAGTCATTTCCCAGAGACCCGGCTCGTCCTTTTTGTCGCGCGCCCTGTCAAACTCGTAATCCATGTTGCCGGGGTTGAAAAGCCCGAGAAGCCGGTAGGTCTTAGCCGGATCGACCGCATCGAACCCGGTCCTGTCGTGGACGTAGACATATCCCTCCCCCCGGAGCTCCTCGATGAGATTCCTGCCATCCGCCCGTGAGGATTTTCCCCCTTCCTCGTCACGGGTTCCTGCAGGGATCATGTACTGCCTGCCGCCGCCGAGGATGACCTCGATACACGCGCCTGAAAGATCGAGCGATATGCGGTTGTACCAGTCACGATCGGCCTGGTGGGTGTAAAACGCTGCCGGAGTGGCATGCTGAACGAACGTGGTGGTCACGATCCCGGTGGCATACCCATTTCGTTCAGCCAGCTCGAGGATCGATGGGACTGCGGCACCGGACAGCGAATCGCCGTGAACGGTATCCGCGTTCATGCCGAGGACACCGTTCCGGGTCTTTACACCGCATGCATAGGCGGTCGCGGCCGCTGCAGAATCGGTAATCATGCAGTCGGCGGAATAGGTGCGGCATCTGCTCTGCACCGGAAGCCTGTCGATATTGAGCTCGCCTTTCGTCCCCACAGTCACCGCCCTCACTGTGGCCCACATGGCGACCGAGCAGCCGTCGGGAATGATAAGGATGACATTCTTGTGGCTGTCGAAAAACGGGATTGAGAAATCCCATGCCGTTGATGCCGGTGCACCTGAAACAATCATGACAGCAAGCGAGATGCCGAATACTTTTTTCATGGAATACCCAGTCAATTTTTTTGATGTGTATCTTCATTCGCCGATGATTTTAACGAGCACCCGCTTTTTCCGCCGCCCGTCGAATTCACCGTAGAATATCCGCTCCCACGGCCCGAAATCCAGCTTCCCGCCGGATACTGCGACGACGGCCTCCCTGCCCATCACCGTCCGTTTGAGATGGGCGTCCGCATTGTCCTCGAAGCCGTTGTGGCGGTACTGTGAATAGGGCTTTTCCGGCGCGAGCTTCTCAAGCCATTGTTCGAAATCCTCGTGAAGACCCGGCTCGTCGTCATTGATGAATACGCTCGCGGTGATGTGCATGGCGTTACAGAGGAGAAGTCCCTCAGTTATCCCGCTTTCCCGGAGGCATTCAACCACCTGCGGTGTGATATTGATGAGTTCACGGCGGCTCCGGGTTTCAAACCACAGTTCCTTACGGTAGTTTTTCATGTGTCCTCCCTCACGGCGAGCGTTCTCAACCGCTCTTCATTCATTAATATACACTATTGAGGAAACAAACAAAACGCTTGATTTTCATAGGCGAAATCGCTACGATATAAGGGAAACTGGATTGGCTCGTGCCCCACTTTTTAAGGGGACGGGTGATGGATTGTGTGGAATTGCGACACTGCTAACCATCAATAGAGGAATAATTTCATGAAATCGACCGTCATATTTATCACGCTCCTTATCTTCTTCGCCTGCATATCCGCCGCACAGTCACCCGACTGGATCGCCAACAACGGCATATCCCTTCAATACCCCGATCGTCTCTATATCACCGGCTTCGGCATCGGCGAGGGCGAAAGCGCCGCCGACCGTACAGGAATGGCCGAGCAGAACGCCCGCACCGACCTCTCGTCGAAGTTCATTATCAGAATCCAGAGCGAGCTCGTTTCCCAGGAAGTCGAGTCAAAAGGGAAGTATTACGGCGATTTCAGGAATACGGTCAGCTCGCAAACACAGCTCAACATGGTCGGCGTGGACATCCAGCGACATGATGACGCGAAGATGAAACGCTGCTACGCCCTGGCGGTAATGGATATTCAAGCTGCAGCCAGCATTTATTCAAAGCGGTTCGATGATATTCTCAACGAGCTTTCCGCACTGATACGGTCTGCCGAGGAAGCGGAAAAAAACAAAAACCTCCGACTCGCCATCGCGCAGTACCGGAAAACTTTTCCCCTGTTCATCGAGCTTGGCGAGACGGGGACGATCCTGCAGATTCTCAGGGGAAGGGCGCCCTTCGCTGTTTCAGGCGAGATCGAGCAGTCCATCACCGTTTTCCCCTCGGATATTGACAGCCGGATCAGTGGTCTGCTCAGGGACAATATCACCTCGACCGGCAGCGCCGCGGTTGCCATAGCGGAACAGCTCCACGAGCAGCTCTCTGACAAAATTCCGGTCACCATCTACCCCCTGACCTACCGTGACACCGACTTTTCGTCGCATTTCTCGGCTGCCTTTATCCCCGCTCTCGAAAAGGAACTGGTGCCTTATTTCAATGTCGTTTCCCAGGATGAATTCGGGGCGCACGGACGTCGGACAGTGAACAGCGTGACGGGATCATACTGGGTGGAGAATGACGAGGTGCGTCTCATCGTCTACATCACCGATCTTCGTAACGGCTCGAAGCTGGCGGCGGCATCGGTAGGTTTCCCTGCAGCGGTGGCAGAAAAAGAAGGAATTGAGCTGCAACCCCGCAATTTCCAGCAGGCCATGGAAGATTCGAAGGTGTTCCTCAAACAGGATGTCATTCCGGGAACACTGTCCCTCGAAGTCTGGACATCGAAAGGAAACAGGAGCCTCCTGTTCAAAGCGAACGAGGAAACGCAGATATTTGTTCGGGTGAACAAGCCCTGCTTCCTGCAGGTGCTCTACCACATGGCGAACGGGGTACGGCTGGTGCTCTATAACAATCTCTACATCGACATTTCAAAAGTGAATCAGGTCTTTACGCTGCCCGATACGTTTTATTTCGCCCCGCCGCTG
>Ga0315284_10006448_pt1 | contig 16696 bp, 18 predicted proteins | sample YL17G09_16_MG_FD_203696 | JGI IMG/M metagenome (GOLD analysis project Ga0315284, IMG submission 203696) | Sediment microbial communities from Yellowstone Lake, YNP, Wyoming, USA - YL17G09_16 | ecosystem: Environmental > Aquatic > Freshwater > Lake > Sediment | place: USA: Wyoming | collected...
TCTTCAAAGAAAAGTTCCTTTCTGTGCTTCATGATGAACGGGTTGAGAGATACAAGATCCGTGTGCAGATGGTTGGGGACCGGTCGATGCTTCCTGAAGACCTGCTGGCCGCAGTGGATGCCGCTGAGGAAGCGACGCGGGATCATCAGGGTTTTACCCTGAATATCGCTCTTGCATACGGTGGAAGAAACGAGATTGTTCTCGCTGCCCGTGATATCCTTTCGGCTGTTGCAAAAAATGAGATCCAGCCAGGACAGATTGATGTCCAGATGGTGGAACGACACCTGCATGATGGAAAAGGAATCCCGCCTGTTGACCTGATCATCAGGACGGGTAACGAATGCCGGACATCCAACTTTCTCCCATGGCTTGCAACCGGGCACGAATCTGCGGTATATTTCTGCGCTCCTTATTGGCCCCTTTTCAGAAAAATTGATCTGCTGCGTGCCATGAGGACATATGACCAACGGACTTCATTGAAAGAACCCTGACTTATTCCGGGTTCATTAAAAAAGAGAGATCGTATACTATATTTCTGTTCACAGTCAGATTATCTGTTGAGAAGCCATGTCCGCAAAAAAAGATCCAAATGACCAGTGGCGGCAGACAACAATCGTGATAAGGTCTGATATATTTTTAAAAGCCATTGAAGTCGGACTGGATATTAGTAATGAATGCAACCTTGCACTTGCGAACCAGACGGGAATTGATTACCAGCAACAGCACCTTTCCGATAGGGTAATTGCTGATCCCGTGATCCTTGATGCAGATACCCAGATAAAAGAATTGAAAAAAACGGGCAGAAAAACACCAATACCCGACATTCACCCGGTAATCAATGCAGATGATCCGACCGCCATTTCCAAAGTCATGAAAGCAAAACAGCGGCCACCGGTAAAACCCGTCGCGGAGGTACCAGTTTTGAAAGACCCTGCTCCAATTACATCAGGTATCAGTCAAAAAATCTCTGCAAAGGGAGGGGCAATCGGAGGAAGAGGGAAAACAGTTGCACCAGATAAGAAAAAGAAGGAGGATAGTCTGAAAAAATTTGTTGCAGCAAAGATCATCCGGGTAGATTCGGATGAGGCAGTGGTAACAAAAGATGATATGTACCAGGCATTCACCCGATGGTGCAGGGACCACCGGATTGCTGCGGTACCAGAACGAAAAGTGTTTGCCACTTTACTCAAAAACAAGTTTGCCTTCACAGAAAAAACAGTGAACGGTATCGCGTGCTGGATGAACATCCAGATTAAATAATCCCGTTATTTTCCAAAACGCCGTATTCTTGACTGGTAATCCCGTATCAACCGAAGAAAATCCACTTTTCTGAGTAATTTCCAGTTAATATCCGAAAAGAAGAGTTCGGAATATACTGATTGCCAGATGAGGAAATCTGTCAGGTGGTCTCCCCCGCTTTTTATCACAATGTCGGGTGTGTACTGGAACGTCAGGTAGGATTCGATTGTTTTTTCATCGACCTCTTCGGGTAAAACATGATCCTGCGCCATCCTGCGGATACACGAGGTAATTTCTTCTCTTCCGCTTGTGCCGATTGCAACGACAACATCCATCCCATTCCCGGCTACTTCTTCCTTGTCGCCGATATGGAGGATAAGATGGGAAATACTGCCAATTTTTCTGACAGTGGGCAGGTATTGTATCATTTCATCGGGAACCGGGGTGCTGATATGGAACGTAAGGCCCTGGATCCTTTGCTTTGATGACGGGTTATGTCGGATAATGAAATCTGATAGCTCATTACACCATGAGGCGATGAGGAACAGGTTTTCCGGGGCATCTGCCATATCCCTCCCGCTGATCATGAAGCAAACATGCTTTGGCAATTCGGTTATCTGCCGTTTGAGCATATATTCATAGAACCAGTAAATCATCTCTTCCCCGCTGTTATGTATATTAAATTCTATCAGATTTACGTTTTAATTTGTTTTGTGTCTTTTCTTTAAACATTGCAATGTCTTTTCACTAACGGGGCGCTACTTCCGATTATATTATTGGCGGTTCTCCTTCGAAGTTATATGCATTTTTCAAAGTAATGCCATACCCAAATCAATAAAGTTGTCGGGTGCCCAGGTACTATACGAGATATATCATGCAACCCTCCCTGCGGGAAGATTACCTGGAAGCCATCCAACACTTCGCGATGACCACCGGGCACTCCCCTGTGCCTCACGATCTGGCAGCAGTATTAGGAAAACCTGAACAGGAAATTCGATCAGATCTGGAGGATCTCAAGGAAAGCGGTGATATTACAATCACCGGAGAAAAAACAATCAATCTTACCATGACGGGCAAATCTGTTGGGGAATGCGTCATAAAAAAACATGAAACACTCCAGTTGTTTTTATCAGAAATTCTTGGCATGGATTCCACAACTGCATCCTCAGAAGCGTGCACTCTTGAACACTCGGTTTCCGATGAGACAGTCGACCGTCTGGGCAATTACTTAAAAAAAACAAGACCGTCCGGGAATATAATCGCTGACCGCCAAAAGCCGGTGGTATGCGGGTTCACTGGAACGACCTGTGATGAGTCCTGCACTCCACTGTCATTGCTTGATTTTAACGAGGGCGATGAGCTGGTTGTGCGGTGTATTCTTGGACAGTCGTGTGCAAAACGGCTGCTTGACCTCGGCGTTGTGCCGGGTGAGAAAGTAAAAATACGAAGAAAACACGGGAAAGATGCACTGGTCCTCCAGGTAAAAGGGTGTGATGTTGCCCTGAGCCCCGAGATTGCCGCTGCAGTATCGGTGGAACGTTACCCATGAAGATCGCGCTTCTCGGTAACCCCGGTGCAGGAAAGTCCCTTATTTTCAACCAGCTCACTGGACTTGGGATCGAAGTAAACCGTTACCCGGGATCCTCTGTCTGCCTGGAGTGTGGTAACGTCTGTTACAAAAAAGAGAAGATCGAAATAGTCGATTTGCCCGGAATCTATTCCCTAGACGGGAGTTCTGATGAAGAAATTCTGGTACGGAAATTCCTTGAACAGGCGGGGGCGGATGTCATTGTCGCAATCCTTGATGCCACAAAACTTGAGCGGAGCCTCTACCTCTTCCTCCAGGTTGCCGAATTTTCTCCAAGAATAATTGCCGTGCTCAACATGATCGATGAAGCTGAAAAGCAGGGGCTTATTATCGATGTTGATACGCTTTCAGCCCGGCTGGGAGTCCCCGTTCTTCTCACTGCTGCTTCAGAAGGGAGAGATATTGACCGTATTCTCCCTCTTGCTCTGGGATCAAGCAGGGTCGTGTCTTTCGAGGTTCCCTATGACCATCACATTGAGGCGGCACTTAAAAGCCTTGAAAAAACAATGGGGACACCCCGTTACAAGAATCTTCTCGCATTACAGGGCACTGGCGAAGATCCTATGCTCCTTGATTCAGCAGGAGCTGTTGCGCACGAGATCGAACTCCGCCACCGGATGTCAGTCCGCCAGATCATTGCAACGAACCGGCATAATCTGTCCAGAAAGATTGCAGCTTCAGCGGTCAGACAGGGAGATCGGAAAAAAACTTATGATCTCGACAGTCTGCTCACCAGGGTTTTTCCCGGAGTCCCTATCCTCTGTACCATACTCTTTTTTCTGCTCCTGACTGTTTTTGTCATAGGCTCCTGGATGCAGGAGATCATTGTTCAGACGTTCACAACCTACATTATCGTCCCTTTTGTAGCTTTGGAATTACCCCCCTTGTTAGAAAGAATCGGGTTTTCGGTCCTTGTTGCACTCGAAGCAGGTCTCGGCATCGCATTCCCGTTTATTTTCACGTTCTATGTTGGTCTCTCTCTGATCGAGGATACCGGATACATGACCCGTGCTGCATTCCTTGCGGACCGTGCGATGCACCGCATAGGCCTTCATGGAGAAGCGATTATTCCAATGGTGATAGGATTTGGATGTACGGTTCCTGCAGTGATGAGTTTGCGTATCTTAAAGACACGCCGTGAAAAAACCATTGCGGCGTTTCTTATAACCCTGGTTCCCTGTTCAGCAAGGACGGTTGTAATTGCCGGCATCGTTGCCGCTTTTGTCGGGATTGCCTGGGCATTTTCCATTTATCTTATTGTCTTTGTACTCATCATTATCACCGCGGTCTTACTCAGTCACATCACCCCGGGGGAGCAGTTTGGCATGATCGTCGAAATGTCTGTTCTCCGCAGACCGCAGGCACGTCTGGTGCTTGCCAAGTCCTGGCTTCGGATCAAAGAGTTTCTCTTTATTGCAATGCCTCTCCTGATCATCACCAGCATCGCACTCGGCCTTTTCCAGTATTTCGGATTGACCGATGCCTTTGAGCAGCTGGTCGCCCCGATAACCGTAACCCTTCTCGGGTTGCCGGAGTATGCAGCCACGGCGCTGTTATTTGGGATCTTTCGTAAAGAACTCGCTTTTGAGACGCTTGCCGTCCTTGCCGGGACTGCAGACCTTGGTTCTGTGATGACAGCGGCACAGCTTTATACATTTGCTATTGTCACTGTACTTTTTATTCCCTGCATATCCACGATTGCAGTATTGTATCGTCAGCTGGGAGCACGAATTGCCATCCTTGTCTCGATATATTCGGTTTTTCTGGGTTTGTTTATAGGAGCGATTATAAACATGCTCATAAAATGATCAACCGATACAAGTACGGTTACGAACGAGGATCTTTCAGAATGATCAGGGTTTTTGTGATTTGAAGACGGAGCCACGAAAATCATTCTTGCGTTCATTTGAGCTCTGATGTGGATGATTCAAAGGATTACCTGGGTACGGTGGTAAAACAGTGCTGACCTTTATCGGCCTTGGGCTTTATGATAAGGATGATATATCAGAAAAGGGGCTCGCCTGCATCCGGAACGCAGATCATGTCTTTCTTGAAATTTACACCTCCCGTCTCATGGGTTCATCGTATGAAGAATTGGAGAAGCTGTATGGAAAACCCGTTCATCTTCTCGGCCGAAGCGATGTTGAACAGCATCCTGAGGATCTGTTAAGCAAAGCAGAGGGTTCCAACGTGGTATTCCTCTGTGCGGGTGATCCGATGGTTTCTACTACCCACGCAGACCTGCGGATGCGTGCTGCAGCAAGAGGGATACCTTCTGCAATAATTCATGGAGCTTCCATCTCAAGTGCAGTCTCCGGTCTCTCCGGACTCCAGAACTACCGCTTTGGAAAGTCCTGCTCGGTACCTTTCCCGCAGAAAAACTGGTTCCCGACAACGCCAATTGAGGTTATCACCCAGAACCTTTCGCTTCGGCTGCACACGCTGGTGTATCTTGACATCCAGGATGAAAAATATATGACCGTCAATGAAGCAATAGATCTCCTCGAACGGATGACAGCAGAAAAAAAGATGCAGATATCCCTGTATGTCGGCATTGCCCGGGCAGGATCTGATAATCCTATTGTACGGGCAGGATCTGCAGGTAGCCTGAAATCTGTTGATTTCGGTCCACCCATGCACATCCTGATTGTCCCTGCTGAATTGCATGACATGGAGCAATCCTATCTGGAGAGGTTTGCCGGCTTATGAAGATTGAAGAATGCAGGGTCCTTTTTACTACAACACTTTCCATGACACGGGTTGTTGCCCCGGTGAGCACTCCTCTCAATACCATCGCTGCTTCTGTTCTGGAAATGGCACGTGCCTATGAAAGCGACGGGATGACATTTTTTGATTCAAATGATCCTGTCAACGCACTTGCGGGTTTTTACTATGGTCTGGGCTGGTTACATTTCGGCCTGTCATCCGGACTCCTTGCCAGTACGCATCAGCTGGCCTGTCCTTTTTCAGGCTCGCAGGAGATACTCCCGCCTCAGTTCAGAACAAAACTTGAAGAAAAGACATATCGCTATGCTTACCTGCTGGAAACTGCCAGGTCTTCAGTAACGTTTGTATCGGAGCCAGCGACAACCAGTTATGATTTTGCAAAGAGAATCCTTACTATTGCGTCGGTGTATGCAGGACATGGTGATTCCTGCCGATTGCATGGCTCCCATGAAGATGCCCTTGCCAGTTTCAGTTATGGGCATGGCTGGCTCGATGCCGGAGTAACTGCCGGTTTCTTCCGCATCGTGGCACAGCGTGACCTCTTCACAGTATGATCAGGGGAATAATGCCAGGATACGATGCGAACATCCGACATACGTTCAAGTCATAAAAGCGTTTATACTATGTTTAATAACCTGTTTAGATACTGCGCACGGATAATGTGGCCAATCTGGTGAGGGAACAAACATGGAGAAGTCTCAGGTAAAATGGCTCTATATTTCAATCGGGTTTTCCCTTCTCGTTTTAGTCATTATCCTGTTTCTCACTATCAACGAAAATACCATCAAGTACATCAGGGAGATCAATCCCCTGTTCCTGCTTCTTGCATTCTTAACCCACATTATGACGATGTGTTTCTGGGCATGGCGCGTTCAGAAGATGTCTGGTTCGCTGGGTTACCATATCGGTTTTTTTTATTGCCTTAACCTTGTTTTTGCAAACCTTCTTGCAGCAGCAATAACTCCTGCCCAGGCAGGAGGGGAACCGGTTCGTGTCCATGAGCTCTACCGGGCGAACGTACCAATCGGTGATGCAACAGCAATCGTGATCATGGAAAGGGCACTGGATGGGATAGCGTTAGCGGCACTCGCAGCTTTTGCTATGATTGTCCTTACTGACCAGTGGAAAAGTCTTGGGGCAATCTCGGAAGTAATGGTATATATTACCTGGATCTTTGTTTCAGGAAGCCTGTTCCTTTTTTATCTTGCCATAAAGCGGCCGGACGTTGTTAAAAAAGTGGTACACCGGATTTCCCGCTTCTTCACCCGTACCTGGGAGACCACCAGGGTGGAAAAACTTGTCGCGCGGGCTGACAAGGAGATCGATAATTTCAATGAAGCTGTTATCAAATTTGTAAAAAGTGCCAAAGGGGGAATATTATGGGGGATGTTGTTTACCCTCCTCTACTGGCTTTCCGAGATTCTTACCGCATCCCTAATTCTTGTCGGGCTCGGGCAGCCACCGCTTATTCTCGAGTCATTTGTAATTCAGCTCATCCTTGCAATCCTGATGATGCTTCCGCTCACCCCGGGGAGTTCAGGTATCGCTGAAGCAGGGGCATATTCGATGTATTCTATGTTCATCCCCGTATCAATTGTCGGTATATTCGTTGTTATCTGGCGGGTCGTGCTCTACTATTTCAATATTGCACTCGGTATTCTTTCAAGCATCATTATCGTCCGTCGTGAAGCCCAATCGAAGGATTAGGCATTTTTATTCTGACCTTAACTCTTATCTCTGATGACAGCAACCATTGTGCACGGGAATGACACAAATCAGGTGCGAGGTAAAGGGGGTATTTGTTGCCGTGAGCGAAGGCGCTACTGTTCCGCTGGTGATCCTCACCGATGGGGATGGGGCCCTTCACCTGCCGATATTTATCGGGCTTTGGGAGGCAATATCCATCAATAGCGCAAAAATCAAAGAAGTCCTGCCCCGGCCATTTACCCATGATCTCTTTATAGAATTACTTGACAAATTTTCCATCTCGCTGCGCTTTCTTCAGATAGACAGTATCGAGAACGGTGTCTTTTATGCCCAGCTCGTACTCTCGGCAGATCACCACGAGGAGTATATCGATTGCCGCCCAAGCGACGGTATTGCCCTTGCACTCAGGGGAGAAGTCCCCATATTTGTTGATGAAACCGTTCTCATATCAGCAGGGCAGAAAATTCAGGACCTTCCAACGATGGTTGACTTGTCAACGTTTTTGCAGAAATAGGATTGTTACTATTTTCTCCGCCGTTCAAGTTCATGCATCACATCAGACAAGTCAATATCGGATGCACGCAGGGCAACGAGAAGATGGAAGATCAAATCAGATGCTTCTTCAATGGTACGATCGTTCAATCCGTTTTTTGCGGCAATAATAAACTCAATTGATTCCTCGCCGACTTTTTCCAGCACCTTATCAATACCCTTCTCATCGGTCAGCAGCCGGCTGGTATAGGATTCTTGCGAGGGATTTTTTACCCTCTCTTCGATAATGGACCAGATCTCGGCAATAATTACAGTATCAACGCAATCTTTCATGCTTCCTCCTTCACAAGAAGAACTTCCCCGATTTCAAAACCAAAAAACCGCCGGGAGAGGATACGCGCTTTTTCGATATTACAACCCGATTTTCCAATCGCAATACCGAGATCACTCCTGAGTTTCACAAAAACATTCAATGGTCCGTTTTCTGCATTCCGCTCGATCCTCACCACTTCTGCCGGTTTGAAGATGTTTATGATAAATTCTTCCGTGGTTTCTGCATACTCCACCATCTCAATGCGCTTACCGAGCACATTCTGGAGACGCTTGATATTATCCCCTTTTTTACCAATCGCAAGCCCCATATCTCCCTGCCGGATTACATAGATCACGCGGTCAAAACGGTCATCAATTACACAATCGAGGGCTGTAGATTTTGTAAGAATTCTCAATTCCTCAATATACCTTCGCTCTTTAAAACCGATATTACGTTCCATATCAAAATCAGTCCTATTATATCCGCAATTTTTTGAGATATTCGAAATTTTTTAGATGCTGTTGATGGTAATTCCGGTTAACCGGATGCTGCACTATGGTTTAAGGAATATTGACACACTGCTACTGTAAAAAAGTTGTGAAGAGATCCTAAAAAAATCAGCGGAATAAGTATGTTACTGATACCTGTGCGGTTACGGTAACATCACCGGGCTGGATAGGTGTTGGTGCTGCAGATTTTGTCATTGCATTACCAGCCTGGTAGTTTTCAAAGAGTACCGGCGCATAGCCCCCGCTGATATCTGCACTCTTTACCCCAACAATGGTAACACCAAGCTCGCTGGCAACAGTATCCGCATCTGCCCGGGCAAGAGCGACGGCTTTTTTCAGTGCTTCTGTCCGGAGAACCTGTGCCTGTGCATCAGAGAGCATAAACTGGATAGAACTTGCCTGGTTTACCCCGTTTGCAACCGCGATGTCAATAACTTCGCCAGTCCTGTTGACGTCATGGAGCGTGACCGTCAGCGTATTGGTTACCTGGTAGGTTTTAATTTTCTGTTCATAAAGACTCTTTGAGTAATCCTCGTATACCGGATAAATATTATAGCCGGTAGTCTTGAGTGCATCTTTTGGCAGTCCTGCAGCAACGAGTGCATCAATTACTTTTGTCATCTGAACCGCATTTGCCATCTGTGCAGATTTTACATCAATATTCTCCGTCTGAACAGAAAACGTGACCTGTGCCCTGTCAGGAGTTCCAATGACATTACCGCTTCCATACGAATGAATCACGTTTTCGTCACATGTGGCCTGGGTTGCGGCGGCAACACTGCCAATACCTGCCATCGCAAGAAGTACGACGGCAAGAATGAGGAAAGAGATCTTCTGCTTCATAATTATCGCTTGATCTTATCGGGAAAAAGGATAAAACTTGCCTAAACTACGAAAAGAGTTGCAGTAATCGATGTAAACCGCCTCCCCAAACTACAATATAATTTGAACACGTATAGTACCCCGATTGAGCATGGGAGCAACAATCGTAGAGAAAATATTCTCGAGAAAATGTGGCGGGGATATACGGGCTGGCGAAGTGGTAATGGCTCCTGTAGACGGGGCGATGATTCATGATATTACCGGCCCCCTTGCAATCCAGAAGTTCTACGAGATGGGCGGATCGAAGGTGTTTGACCCGGAGCAGATCATCCTGCTCTTTGACCACCAAATCCCGGCAGATTCAATTCCGGCAGCTGAAAACCATGTGTACATGCGTAAATTCGCAGCTGAACAACACATCCATAATTATGACATCAATGAAGGTGTCTGTCACCAGGTAGTTCTGGAGAAGGGACGGGCAGCACCAGGAGAGATTATTGTCGGGGCTGATTCCCACACCTGCATGTATGGTGCGGCTGGTGCGTTTGCTACCGGCATTGGTTCAACTGACATGGGATTTGTCCTGAAGTTCGGAGCATTGTACTTCAAGGTACCTGAAACCATCCGTGCAGAGATTTCAGGGAAATTCCCGAACCGCGTCGGTGCAAAAGATCTGATCCTCTCGATTGCTGCCGATATCGGTGCCGATGGGGCAACCTACCAGGCAATTGAATTTGCAGGGAAGACAATCACAAACCTCGATATGGCAGGGAGGATGACCTGCTGCAATATGGCCATTGAGATGGGAGCAAAAGCCGGCATTGTGGCACCGGACAAGATTACCTGGGAATATATGAAGGGACGGCGCAAGATGAAACCGTTCCCGCTGGAGAGCGACAAAGATGCAAGGTATGTAACAAAACGTTCCTACTCTGTTTCGGATATGGAGCCGCAGGTAGCCGTGCCGCATAATGTGGATACCAGTGTACCCGTCAGTAAGGTTGCCGGGACGCATATTGACCAGGTATTCATTGGTTCGTGCACGAACGGGCGGTTTGAGGATCTCGGGGAGGCAGCCGAGGTCCTGGGAAAGAAGAAGTTCAATACAAAAGTGCGGGTTATTATCATTCCGGCATCACGGGATGAATATCTGAAGACCCTGAAAGCCGGACTTATCGAGAGGTTTGTAAAAGCGGGAGCACTTGTGGAAGCACCGTGCTGCGGGCCCTGTATGGGGGGGGCATTCGGATTGCTGGCACCGGGAGAAGTTTCCCTCTCGACCTCGAACCGGAACTTCAAGGGACGACAGGGTAGCACTGAGGGCAAGGTATACCTCTGCTCCCCGGCAACAGCAGCGGCGAGCGCGATTACGGGTGTTATCACCGATCCACGGGAGGTCTGAAGATGCGGGTCTGGAAGTTCGGTGACGATATCGATACAGATGCAATTATCCCGGGCAGGTTCTTAACCATCTACGATCCCCGGGAACTCGCAAAGCATGCCTTTGAAGGAACACGGGATGATTACGCAAAAAAAGTAAAAACGGGAGATATTATTGTCGGGGGAAGAAACTTCGGATGCGGCTCTTCCCGCGAACACGCCCCACTCGCGCTCGTTGGCGGGGGAGTCAGCATAGTAGTAGCCAGGTCATTTGCCAGGATTTTCTATCGGAATTCCATCAATGTAGGTGTTCTCCCCGTTGTCTGTAACGACGCAGACAAAATTACAGACGGGGCAAAGATTACCCTCAATAGTAAAAAGGGCTTCATTGAATCTGACGGTAAACAATTCAGGATCGAACCAGTACCAGAGTTTATGCAGGGTATCATCGATGCCGGCGGACTTGTTGCGTACGCAAAGTCATTAAAAGAGGTTCCTTTATGCACAAAATCGCGGCGATAGGCGGGGATGGGATTGGCCCGGAAATTGTGGCCGAGGGAAGGAAGGTGCTGGAAGCAGCAGGAGAGCGGTTCAACTTCGATATTGAATGGACTGACTTTGATATCGGTGCTGACCGGTACCTTACGACGGGGAAACTGCTGACCGAAGACAATCTTGAGGATCTCAAGAAATTCAAGGCAATCTATTTCGGCGCTATTGGGGATGAGCGGGTAAAACCCGGCGTGCTTGAAAAAGGCATCCTTTTAGCGCTCCGCTTCCATTTTGACTTGTACGTCAACCTGCGTCCCATCAGGCTACTCGAAGGTGTAGAAACCCCGCTCGCCAATAAAGGACCAAAAGATATCGATTTTGTCGTAGTCCGGGAAAACACCGAGGACTTTTATGTGGGGATCGGATCACGATTTAAGAAGCACGAGAAGAAAGAACTGGACGTAGTCCGCAATTTGTATAGTGTAAAGTTCGGCCTCGATGCAAAAAGCGATGCTGAGGAAATTGCGTACCAGATTGGTGTAATCACACGCGAGGGTTCACGCCGTGTCCAGACCTATGCTTTTGAACTTGCTCAGAAAAGGAAGAAGAAACTCACATCTGTTGACAAGGCAAACGTGCTTTCTGACGTTTACGGGCTATGGCGGGACGTCTTTTTGGAAACCTCAAAGAACTATCCCGAGGTAAAAACCGAGTTCAACTTCGTCGATGCTATCACGATGTGGTTTGTCAAGAACCCTGAGTGGTTCGATGTCGTAGTCACCCCCAACATGTTTGGAGATATTATAACCGACCTCGGCGCTATGATCCAGGGTGGACTGGGTCTTGCACCTGGTGGGAATATCAACCCGAAGGGAACATCAATGTTTGAGCCGATCCACGGTTCAGCTCCGAAGTATAAAGGAATGGATGTTGCAAACCCGATTGCCACCATCTGGGCCGGGTCATTATTACTTGATCATATTGGCGAGCATACGGCGGCAGCAGCAGTCGTTTCCGGGATAGAAAAGAGCATTAAAGACGGGATTGTCACAAAGGACTTGGGTGGATCAGCAGGAACAGCAAAAGCCGGGTCGTATATTGCCGACTGTGTGAGGAAGGGGAAGTAATCTTACAGTTTTTTTCCTTTTTTGCTTTTAGTGCACATCTACCGGATTATTCCTCTTTTTCTTCATCAGCCCGGGAAAAGAGGGCCCGGAAATAATCAAGCGGTCCTTTTTCCCGGTAGGAAGTTATCCGTGTCGGCTGTCCTGTTCGGTTTTTGGAGCCCTTGAAATCTTTAATGAGATATTCAGCTTCGGCAAGACCTTCTTCAACCTGAATCTTTTCGGTGACATCCACGACTGAACCGGCAATTGCAACCGTTTTTTTATTCTTCACGACAGGGATCTCGTTCACCTCAAACCGGATAATATATCCATCACAGGTTTTCATCTCCAGCCGGTACGGGGGTTCACGCCTTCCGCTGGTAATCGCCCGAATTGTCCTTTCAAGACCCGCGGCATTCATCGGGTTATCAGTGAGGAAATCAGTCCACATGCGTTTTCCCGTATGAGGTTTGCAGCCCAGAAGCGAGCGGATACGCGGGCTGACATAGGTCATCACATGATCAGGAGTGTGAGAGTAAAACAACTGCTTCCCGCTCTCAACTACGAGCATGAGCTCCTCGTCTTTTTTCTTTATTGCCTTCTGCTCATGTTTTTGTGCCGTGATATCCCGACCCGTTGCAACAATTGAGAGAACAGTATTGCCAGTCTCAACAATGGATTTTACAGACCAGCTGATACATCTCATACCTTTGGGGGTCTGAATCCACTGCTCAACCGTACAGTAAAATGGAGGGCGGAAAAGCTTGGTCATTTGTGTGGCAATTACATCGGAGTAACGCTCTGCTGATGCCGGCATGAAAACGCTGCCAACCAGATCCTCCCGGGATTTTCCCAGAAAATCACAGTATGCAGAATTGACAAAAAGAAGGCGCCCTTCAAGATTGAATCTGACAATAAAATCCCGTTGCGACTCGACAAGATCCCGGTAAAAATTCTCTGAGTCTGTCATTATTACCACCCATTCAGACTTGATGAAAAATCTGTCCCCGAAGAAATAAAAAGGAGACTCCCTCTTTATGTAAGGATCTTCTGTTGCAGGACTATTAATGTTGCACGATTTGTGCAGATTCCGGACCAAAAAATTATACTGTTGCAGAGATTTGCATCTGATCCTGGGATAGTCTTTTCATCTTCGATAATTGTACGGACTGGTCCGGTATCTTCATAATGAAAGCGTACTTGTCTTTCCCATACATGATCGAACGGAGCGCCCCAAGGGAAACAGTAAAACTCCCGTCATTAAAGAGATTTATATTCAGGGCTTTACCGGACACTGATACCTGGGCAAGACCACAGGTCAGTCCCAGGTAATAGTTCCAGTTATGAGTCAGCTCTTCGATCTGGACAAATACCCGCCCGGTGATTGCCCCCGCAAGTCCGGCAACCCTGATCGCATACCGTGAACCCCGTATGTGTACCTCGATCACTTCATGGAGGATTCCATCACTGTCATATGCCCGGCATCCGTTCCTTTGGATATATCCTGCTCTTTCCATCATACCCAAGCACCTTATTATCGTATTACGGCGTTGGAAGGATGGCTATATATTCCATCGGTCTGCGTGGGGTGAAAGTGAAGATGTACGGCATGGTGACGGTAATGGTTTTAAAAAATGACCGGAAGACCCATAACGTTATTTTTTTTGGTCCATACAGGCATTGAGCACATTCTCTAAAAATGACAGGATTCCGGTGATTCCGGCAACAGGATGTGGCGCCAGCTGCACCATCCCCCGTAAAGGAGGAGTCAGCCCGACAAACGCCCGGTTCGTTGCAACAGATCGCTCAAACGAAGACCCTATAACCAGGCTGGGATCGTGGTTGCGGATGAGGGACCGGACAGCAGAAAGACCCTGAACATGACCCGATGGGAAAGAAGATGGACCGGGCTCGTTACGAGAACCGACATAGAGGATTTCTGCATCAAGGTAACGTTTCAACGTCTGTGATGCAAATGTTGCATACGAAAAGCCACTAAAAATTATTGTCTGAGGAGGATCAAACCTGCGGAGAAATTTATCGCATGCCCGGACAATCCTTTCTTCCTCGCGTTGCATCTCCTTTTCGACAGGACTTATATCAGCTTCAGGGCAGACCGAGGCAACTCTGTTGAAGGTTTCACGCAGTTCTTCAAACCCCAGTGTTCCACCGAGAAAGTCACCAACGCCGCTGGCAAAGTCCCGGTTTGTCCCCAGGGTGTACCGGGCGGCATGCGCCACATTCCTGAGTTCGTCCGCGCAAAATACAGTGCCAACGGGAACTGATGCGTTACCCAGCAGACGCATAATCTCCCTCACATTTCCGTTTGAAAATGGATCAAAAAGACAGACCCCATCAATATTTATCCCTCCGGTTGACGGGTCTACGACGGGTTCAAGGGATAGAAGACCTTTTTTATATCCCGTTTCCACATCACCGGAAAAACCCGGACTGTCGACAAGGATCACCTCATATTCGGCGAGCATTGACCTGATATCCTCACCAATTAAAGCGGGAACGCAGGTAGTAACCACCGCTATCTTTTTCCCATGCTTGGAAATCCCCTCAATAACTTCACGGAGTCGAAGCTCTGACCCGAAGATTGCCTCATTTTCCAGGATAAACGTACCATGGAGGGGGGCATGAAGGAGCGTTGTGGGGTAATAGTAGCAGCCGCTTGACCCATGGATAACGACAGCAATACCATCAAAACCGGCAAGACACGCAGCAGCTCCGGTCATCGCACAGGGCCAGAGAGGATTTTCACATTCAGGCATGGATTGCACGCCTCCACCGGTGGAGCATCCGCCGTATTCCGTTTGTTCCCACCGGAGGTGAGAGCGGAAGAGGCACTATACACCCGTCACTTTCGATACTGACCGAGATTCTGCCAGCAACTTCGCGGGCAACAGGGAGTGCATCAGAACTGTTACCAGGATGATCAAATGTTATTGAAGTTCCGGAAATATCTCGAAACTCACAAAGGATCTCTTCCTGCAGGACTTTTTCCTGGCGAACAGCCGGAGTAGATTTTACCCCAAAACCTCCTGCAACAGTCTCAAGAAAGCCAATCGTTCCTGCAAGTCCAACAGGATACGAGGAAATAAATGGAGTACCGAATCGTTGTTGAAGGCGTTTACCAACACTCAACAGGTCATCATCCCGAAGAATATTGAGCCGGGCTGCACCAAGCCTGTTAATGTCTGACAGAGAACAGTTACGAAGGAACCGCAGATTTACCGGTATCCCCAATGCTGATAATAAACGGGTTACCTCTGCAAAATTCTCATCCACTTCATACTCGAGATTTTTCTCACCAATAATATTTGCTCCCTGACCAGGTAAACAGGGCTCAGCAGTATCTGCAATCGCATTGAGTGCATTATTAACGCCATTCTGGAAGGTGCCCCCGAGAAATCCTGCAGTGGGAACAGGTATAACGGGTACGTTATATTGCCTGCGACAGACGGCCGCAACATCATCACCAATAGTATCAATAATACAGGTAGAAAGCACAAAAATTCCACCAACATTTCGCCCTGCAACCATGTCAAGAGTCCGTTCAAGCGCCCCTTCGCCACCAAAAATAATATCGGTTTCAGAAATCCCGGTCGAGATCAAATCCGGCAGTGAGATACGGTCGTTTTCAAGCCCGGTGGCATGCAGGAGAGAGAAATTATGATGGGTGCACCCTTTTGGCCCATGGACGATAGTAACCGTATCCCTGACATGAGTGGTCACCGAGAGCGCCCCGGTGAGCGTGCACCCCCCGAATCTAGATATATGAATAGGCAAGGGATTCAAGCTCATCAATCTCTAACGGGGTCGGTATCGTAAAATGAGTATTTTCCATCACGCGGGCTGCAAGGGTGCGGTAGCATTCAGCCTGTGCAGAGGCAGGTTCGTACTCGATCACGGTTTTCCGGTTAAGCTCAGCAAGCTGCACTACACGGTCACGCGGAATAAACTGGATGAGCGAGCTGTTCACCCGCTTTGCAAACTCTGCAACGAGTTCTTCTTCATTCGGCTGGTTCTTGGCATTGCAAATCACTCCTGCAAGGCGGCAGGTACTCTTTTGTCGGGATGAGAGTCGTTTAATCGCTTTGCAGATATTATTGGCTGCATACAGCGACATCAGTTCACCGGACGTGACAAGGTAGATGTCCTGTGCATAGCCCTCACGCATCGGCATGGCAAATCCCCCGCATACCACATCGCCGAGCACATCGTATACAATAACATCACCTTTTAATGCACCGAATTTTTCGAGTAACTGGAATGTGGCAATAATACCCCGCCCTGCACACCCGACACCGGGCTC
>Ga0315284_10006449_pt1 | contig 16696 bp, 12 predicted proteins | sample YL17G09_16_MG_FD_203696 | JGI IMG/M metagenome (GOLD analysis project Ga0315284, IMG submission 203696) | Sediment microbial communities from Yellowstone Lake, YNP, Wyoming, USA - YL17G09_16 | ecosystem: Environmental > Aquatic > Freshwater > Lake > Sediment | place: USA: Wyoming | collected...
CGAGGCACTTGCGGATTTGTTTGGTTATTCCGTTCAGGAAATATCTGGTCGTGCGTTCAAAGACTTTGTGCACCCTGACGACAGGGGAAACCTTGTGCGTCTATTTCTCAAGATTATTGTTTTGCGGAGGCAACCGCGGAAGTTCGAGTTCAGAGCGTTACGAAAGGACGGTGCGATTCTTCATCTCATGTGTAGGCCCACTAGACTTGAAACAGCTGGCAAAACAGTGGGTTTCCAAGCAATCATCATAGACAACACGGCGGAGAAACGGATGCTGGAAAAAGCAGAGAAGCTTAATGAAAAGCTGAGTGTTGTCGGTGGTTTGACGCGGCATGATGTGAATAACAAGCTTTCCACAATCCTAAATGTCTCTTATCTTCTTAAGCAGAGACTGCATGATAATCAGAGTTTGGAATTGGTTAAAGAAACCGAATCAGCCGTTCGTCAGATAGAAGGACTGTTTGAGTTCGCCAGAACATACGAGAAGCTCGGCACTGAAGAATTAGCTTACGTTGATGTTGAAAAGGTCTTCAACGAAGCAGCGATGCTCTTTCCAAGTTTACAGGACACAAAGATAGTGAATGATTGTCATGGATTGACCGTGTTCGCAGATTCGCTTCTAAGACAACTCTTCTACAATCTGATTGACAACTCGTTAAAGCACGGTGAAAAGGTCAGCCAAGCCAGAGTGCACTATCAAACCCGCGAAGATCACTTGAAGCTCATCTACGAGGATGACGGCATAGGCATACCAAAGGCTGAAAAAGACAAGATCTTCAAAGAAGGTTATGGAAAGGCCAGAGGCCACGGATTGTACCTGATAAAGAAAATGTGTGAAGTGTACGGCTGGACAATACAGGAAACGAGCAGACAAGGTAAGGGAGCACAGTTCACCATAAACATACCCAAGGCCAAGCCAGACGGAAGACCAAACTGCAAGCTTGGTTAAGACAAGGCTTAGACAGAACATTGACAGGAACCGCAATAGCGAGAGAGAAGATTAGATAATACTCGCCAGAACAGGTATGCTTTTGTCTGCATCAGGAACCCGCAGATCCTTATCAGATTCGCTAGCTTATCCAAGTCCGCCGCCATTATCTCTCTGACGTAGGCGTCTTTTGTGCCGAATGGAAGATGGTATAAGCTCTCCTCAGGAAACGCGAGTGATCCAAAGCCCATAGGTTCATGTTGAGAAACCAGGAGTAGGATTGAAACACGATAAAAAATCAGCGGGTTATTTCCTATTCTAGCTGGTGCCGAGGGCAGGGTTTGAACACAGGACAAGTGGAAATATCTCCCACACAACCCCTTTTTTATATCGGGCAAGACACGCACGGTGGCGAGCCCGCTGGGACTAGAACCCCTCGGGGCAATGTGTGCTTTTCACTCCTTTTTCTTTTTGATGTTTTGTTTTGTTGGTGACGCGTGAGGTTGATACTTCTCAGTGGGCATCGAAACACTATTACTGGAGCCTATTTCTGTCGCTTCTATCTGCCAAATCTCTGATGGTGTTCCAGGAATTGATAATGTCTGGACACTTGCTCCACCACTCATCAAATGGTATGTCAGGCTGTGATTCGCTAATCTCACTAAACTGACCTAATACAACAGTGTCTGGGGAAGGTACACGAAAACATTTTGTATCAGACAACATCCAACGGTCATGGCTGATTCGCCTTAAATCAGGAAGAAGGATTCTAAGTTCAGCAATTATCCCTCGCGTTTTCATACTAGCTTGAAATTCCTTAAAGTAATTTCTTAGGTCTACTGCATTCTCCAGAGCCGACTTTCCAGACTTAGAATTCACCGAGGTAAGTATTCTTATTCCTGTCACCCTTTTCGAGTCCACTGCGTTAGTTAGGAACTTGAGACCTTGAATTGAGAAGTATCTATCAATAATTTTTATGAGTCCAGTGCAGTTCGCTATTGCAGATTCATAATTAATCTTGTTCTGCCATGGGTCATCTGGTTTAATCAGTACGGGCTCTTTTCCGAAGACTTCTAGCCCGATTTTCTCCTTAATTTTCTCTTTAATCAGTTCTTGCCTATGCAAGATGAATTTCTCAAAATCATCCTGTAGCATAAACTCATAACAAGTTTTATCAATGAAATGAGTCTTCAAAACAGCAAGAAGCTCTTTCTCGTTCCCATGGTACTTTTCGTCTAACAGTGATCTCAGATAAATCGACGGCTTTTTCGCTTTCACAATCCTTTGGTTCGTTGTTCTCGTAATCCAAGTAATGTTTAAAATCGAATCAACGAAACTCGATGATGCGACACTGTTTGAACCTTTCGGGAAGATGTGATGCTTCTGGTATGAGGGTGCATGACCTACTTCTTTCTTTTCCGCAAAATCTCTTGCTTGTTCAAGGTATAGAAGTGATAGAATACCCTTGTAAATAGCATTTGAATGAGATTTCATTCGTGTTAGGTCCAAGAAATCAATTTGACGCCTCGCTTGTTCAATAACGCTCGCAGTCTTCTTTTCATCATCAAACCACGCCATCAACTCTTTGAAATGTGAACTCATAGTCGAATCTACGGCGCCTGAATATGCATTAGTAAAGATGGAAGCCCAATACCACATATCCATCTTTGAATAACAATTCGCTTTGTCTGGCCGCTCTTCTATTTCCTTGTGTAGTGCAGTACTCATTGTTATCATGGTAACAGAAGGGGCTTCTTTCTCATCTTTCACGCCAAAACCTGCAACCTGATTCTCAACATTGTTAATTGCCCAGTCCATGTGAAATGCAAGGTCGTCCCAGTATTTCCTAAACGAATAGGAGTTATCGTTGAAAAGACGTTCGTAGATGTCCAGAATATCCTCCCTGCTTGCTGAGCGTGCGCTCTTATCTAGGTATAAAGAAATTGATTGAACGAGATAAACTGGAATTTTTCCATATTTCTTTGAGTATCGACCTATGGTGTGAGGATATTTAGTTAGGCATTCGTCCCAGTAGCTTCTGAGGTGAACATGATATATTAGCAATCTCGCCATGAGGAGGTCAAAAATCCCTAGCACTTTTCCTTTCGTGTTTAGTTGTTCAAAGATTTTAGCAACTTGACCCAACTTGATAGATGCTGGTAAAAACACGCAAGGGATTTCGTAGCCATCCCAGATATGTCTGAGCCTGTCATTCATAATTATCCTTATTGCACGAATCTTTTCGTGACTTAGTCCCATTTGACTTTGATGGCAGTCCAAATAATCCTCAGCCATGTTTATCCATGATTGATAGTCTTCAAGCTCATACAGGGGGAAAAGCAGTCTCTGGATTGTCTCTTCCCTGTTATACTTCTCATCCAAGCAAGAGACAAGGTCACTTTTGTCGGCAGGAAGTCTGTCAGTGCCTGCCATCGCAAAGAAGGACTTAAAATCAATGTAGAAATATTTTGGAGGAACTTTTCTCGGTTTAGAATCAACTCGCGGTCCTCTTATTGCCCAATATAAGGAAGTAATTCGTTGCTGTCCATCCAGTATTATTGCACTGGGGTCCTTGATTGTTTCTCTAACTCCATCTATGTTAATGAGCTCCAAATCTGGCTCTGTGTGAACAGCTTTTTCCCATAGCAGAAAAGAGCCAACATAGTAGTCATTGAAAACCGACTCGAGAAACTCCCTAACGTCTTCAGGCTCCCAGTCGAAGTACCTTTGGAAATTAGGCAGTTGCCATTTGTTTTCAACCGACGCGATAATGTCTCTTACTCTCTGCATTTTTGGTGGGTCAAGAATGTGGAATTTCCTTTCGGCTTTCTGAAAGTCAATCATTTTTAGCGTTTTGGCGACTTCTTCGAGAATCTTCCCCGAGTTATCAACAGAAGTGACTCGTTCTCTTTCCACGTCGCTTTGTTCTTCCACTTGAGCAATCTGAGTAATATCCCATTGTGTTTGAGAAATCTGTTTTTGAGGAGTCTCTACATAATTTTCGTAAGCAGATAGAATATTGTCTAAATCGTTTTCGATTTCCCAGTCTGACGGGATGTGATTTAAGGGATAAAACTTGTAAGCTATTGTTGCTTTTTCGTATGCTTTTCCACCAATATTCATATCACCTAAGTTAATACCGCCGTCAATTGAGAATCCATGCTGTTGGGCTAATGTCTGAAAATTCTGCCTTAGTCTAGCTGTAGTCTTTTCAAGGTCTTCCAAATGTTTGAGTGTAGGAATTCTATCTTGGGTAACGCCTAACTCTTGGCAAAGAGTAAGGTAGATTCCGGTCATGTCTGCTTTGAAGAGCAAAGCACAAAAAACGTTACTTAATCCCCTTTTGTTTTCTCTCTCGTCCACAAAAACCACTATGGGAATATTTGCGAGTTGCTCGCTTCCGATGGATGCGTCAACCCGAATTGTGCGACCTCGATTTTCCAATGGGGGAGAACTTACGAGATGAACTTTTAAAGAATTAAAAAACTGTTCGAGTTCACTTCTACTTTTCGGTTCTCTCTTAGCAGGAACATAGAGTCTCAGAATCTGTATGAAATCGTTCCTTAAACTCATTCCTACCCCTTTTTGGAATTGGCAGTTTGCGTTAATAACATCATCGCAAAGATAATCGTTAGGGTTGGTAGTCTTGTTTACTGATGGTGGACAAGCACTCTTTTGGAGAGTGTTAGAGTCGCCAAAACTAGGTGCTCACCCTTCCCAACATTCAGCCAAGGCTACCAAGCGCAGTTGCACTTGATTTTTGTAGGCTCATGTCCCAAGTCTTTCTGTGGATTTCAGCCCACCTTGTCCATTCAAGTACTGACAAGAAGGCCGCGTTCTCGTTTAGATAACCCTCTTTGTCAAATACGGTATCCCACAAGGCATTTGCCACTATAGATGGCTCAATAGGCCTGACTTCCCCCATCATCAAATCCGACTTCACGTCGGGCATTTCTGATTCATGAGTGTTTCTAGAATATTCCGAGGGCAAGTTTAGGTCCGTAATCAACCCGATCAACCTATGCAAAAATGGGTCCGTTGCCAGTTCGCTTCTTCTAGGTTCTTTTAATTGAAGGCGTAATTTAATGCCTCTTTCTTGAAGAAACATTCTCAAGATGCATAGTTTGTCCTGTAAGTCAATAAATCCTGCTTCTCTCAACTGTATCTCGGATGGCAACGCACGTAGCAGGGCATACAAGTAGGCCGGTCCACCAATCCTGGTCGCAACTAGATCTGCAGCCAGTTCATTCAGCAACAGTGGCGGCTTCTTCACGATGTGACTCCAAAAACTTGCACTCTTTGAAGATTGCTTGTGCTGGAAATCTTCTATTTCAATGGCCATTAAATTCAAATCTGAAAAGAGATTCTTCTCCATCTTTTCAACAAATATCTCTGATACCAAGCGGAAGAGTATTGGCAAAAGCCCTAATCTAGGCCCCACGATAGTGGGCATTTCGACTACTCTGGTTTTGTCTAGGACTTCAGTGACTTTGAAATAGTACCCTTTGCCAGGTATGATTATTGGAAACGGTCCTTTGAGACCAATGGAATCGCAAGCTTCGAGCACGAAACCGTCCTCAACATTGAAAATCTCTTCGGATTCCAGAAGCCTATGTGTCTTCTCGTCTGTTCTGGGGATGACACTAGTTGACTTTGAGATGCTAACAACCTGTTCGAATTCGTTCAGAAGCGCAACAACGCTTAAGACAGTTCTGATGTCAGAATCCAACGTTTGCAAGGCTTTCTCAATTTTCTCATTTTCTGTTTCCAGCAATCGAAGCGTAAATCGAGCTCGACGATCAAGCGAAATCAGCTCAGGGTTCGACTTGTCCTCAATCAATCCCATCTTTTGGCGCATCCTGTTTAACTCGTCTCGAGAGTATGATTGGGCATGCAAGAGCTGGTACCTAAGTTCTGCAGTCGTTGCTTTCAAAGGATCATACCCCTTCTTTTTCTTTGGAATTCTCTCATACTCGTATTTTAAAATGCGGGAAAGACCATTGACCTGATTTGTCGATCTCTCGCTGATAATCTCAAATACGGGGTTTCGAATAACCGCCGTTTCGTTTGAATAGCAAAATATCCACTTGTCATCGAAGACTCTGAAAACTTTCCAGAACAAGGTTTCCCAATGTCTCTTATACAAGTCCGGTTCGTGTTGAAGTGAGACGAACATCAGATTAATTGGGCTTGGTTCACTCTTCTCATAATCCGTTACTGCAGCCTCGCAACCGAAATAGGTCTCCCGAAAATCGCAAGTCCTATTCAGATAGGAGATAAACAGCAACATGGATTCAAGATGAGAATCATGTTTGATCAGCAAGACGCTTGTGTTTGGGTTCATATATATAGAGAGATCGCAGCCTCGGCTTCTGGCCTCCTCCTCGGCCTTTTTAGGATCACTTATCTGACCTGCTATCCCAACAAATACGTAGGGACGATGTACATAGTGAGTGAGAGGCCGAAGAACCCCTTGTTTCATTAGGTAACCCCTTTCTGCATCTTTCTTCTTCAGGCTATAAGGTTTTCACTCTCAGCTGTTTCACATTACCTTCTCTATGTCCCGAACCAAAGCCAAACCTAACCTTGCAATGTGAAAGGTCATTTCAGTGCAGGTTGGATGTCTTGTTACTAGTCCCATTCTATTCATCTCCATAAGAGCTTTCTTAGCGGCTCGCCTATTACGAGAGGCAAACCTTGAAAGGATAGCATGCTTGGAGACATGAGCTTTTGACGAATACCGAGTTGCCCTCGCTAGCGCAAATAGAACGTCCCTATGCACGTCGCCAAAATCATCCTCTGTCTGAAGATCTGGACAGGCTCGGACTATGTGCATATAATTCGCTTTCTTCATGTTTTCCGCCCAATTGGCTAATTGATATTATTAATATTATTAATAATATTAAAGTCTTTTGGTTCTCAAACGCTCTTTAAAAATCTTGACAAATCTAATATCATTAGTAATGTTAAGCCGAAAGATTTACGTGCGTTCTTTGCAACAACTCCTACGACGTTGTATATGATAAACTGTCAGGGCGCAGTCTGCTGTGAGAATAGACATTGAAGGTAACGTCCATGCGATAGTCTTGATCAGACAGGATGATGTGCCTTCAGAACCATTGAAACAGAAGTATGATGCAAAAGACTTCCTAGCAGAATTCACAAAGGAAATCAGAAAGCAGGAGATTGGCTGCTTGCAACATAAGCTGCAAGACTCCTTCTTTTTACTAGGAAGATGCTCTATGGCACTTCTTTTCACATGTCCAAGCCTTTCGGATGTTGCTGAACTGATGCAATTCATGACGAGAATCCATAGAAAAGTGAAAGAAGAGACTGATGCTAGTCTGGGCAATTATGAGCCTTTCTGTTTCCCCTCTGCAAGAGTACTATCTACAGAGTTTGAATACGCTAGGGACTTGGAAGAGAAACCAATTCCCGCATTAGTCTTTGTGAGAGCATCTGGTGACCTAGCTAAAGCGATTCGTGGTTTTGCTACAAAAGCTGAATTGATAAAGCATGTTTTTGGCATATACCTCGGGATCGGGATATACAATCTGGTATTTTACCTAAGGTCTAAGACTCTGCATGAATTCCTTGATAATGTGGTTCTATTACGAGAAGGATTGGGGGACTTTTGGGAAACGTCCACGCTGATCGGGGTACCTGCGAGAAAAGATCAGGAGAAACTTCAAGCAAACGCAATTGGGAAGACCCAATTTTCAATCTCTGCAAAATGCACGGATGGGTTGGAAAAAGTTGCGTGCAAGATATCAAAGATCTCACCAGAAGTAGAAAATGTCTACTTCAGACAGGGATACATGGACATTGAGGTTCAATATTCTTCAGAAACAATTTCAGATGCTTTCAACCTTGCGTGTGCAATTCGGAAGATTGAAGGGGTGATTGACACCAGTTCTGTTGCGCAACTACTGGCATTCAGCAAGACATCAAAAGAGGAGAACAGGGCAAGCGGAGGTCTATCATGACTACAGATGAACAAAAGAAAACAGGACGACGCTTGTGGGATTATCATGCGGACATCTTGGATCAAGAATGCAAACTGCACAAAGCAAGGATAGCCAATCTGTGGGAACGATGGGAAAACAAGTCAAGAGAAGGTTTTCTTCCAATCCCCAAGGTAACAGGGATCTTTGAACACTTAACGAATTTGCATGCAACTATTGAGAGGAAGCTGAGATTTTATTCAGATCCGCGGTTTAAAAGATACGAAGGAAGAAGCTTTGACGAAATAATAGATATGACGGACGGTCTGATGGAACTTCATTTTGCTTCCGCAGCGGCTGAGAGATGCTACTGGCAAAGGCTAGAAGGATACGAGGCTGCTGCGGTTGACGCTGTACGAAGAGGGACGTTCTCAGAAGTTGGCACAATACAACAAGTGCAAAATGCTGCAGATTTTCTCTGTATGGCTTGCTGGGATAAGGTTTTTGGAAGGAGAGAGACAGACTGGTGTGGAATAGTAACGTTCGGCCAGTTTCATGAGTTCAGGAACTGGGACCCTTATGTTTTTGCTCCAGATTATGTGAAGCTTGGCAATCTTCAGATGTGGATATATTTTGCTCATGAATTGATGCACTGCGCTTTTAGAAGATTACGTTCTCGCAACCATGATTTTCAAGAATTGGTGAAAGACCAGGTCCGCATATACTCTGAGGTTCCTCTGCACCTGAAAATCCGTGATGATCTAACGTTGGCAACCGAGACTATCTGTGATATGATGGCAACCTTAATTGCCGGCGTAAGCTATATTCAAACTTTGGCGACCTTAAAATATTATCCACCTGTGACCGTGTTCCCCAGGCAGAATTTCTACAGACGCTGGTCAGGGTTTCCCATACTTCTAAGAACCATCATCAGTGGTTGGACGACAAAAATTGCTTGGGGGCTTGAGCAGATGGAAATAAGTAGTGCCCCACCTAGGGCAAGATTCTCGATCGAGAATCTAATCAAACAGGTGTGGACTGAAGATGAAATAGAGCACAATAAAGCAATGTCTTTCTTGGATGTTAGTCCTTCAGAGCTTCAAAAGCTTCTGTCTGAAGATCAGGATGTCAAAGACGTATATCAAGCATTGACAGCCGTACACGCGTATGAGCTTGGTTCGAAGTGGGAGGTCATTCCGTTTGTCATCAAGGAAATCCTGAGAAAAGATATTATTCCTCGTTTAAAATCCTTCATCAAAGATGATTACTATCATACTTTGCCCAGCCAGTATTTTTACGAAATTGACAGAGAGCAGACGTGGACCTCTAGCCAGATCATGCAATTGGATCTGAAGAAGTGTAACAGGACAGCAAGCAGTTCCGAGATCGATGATAAGAAATCCAAGAAGAACAAGCACACGCAGAAACTCGTAAATTCGATGTCCAAAAACCAACTCGCCGTGGACACAAATCCGGTGGACATAATTGTCTGTCTGAATCAACTACCCTCAAATGAAGACTCTATCCAACAAAGCTCCTGGGAACACGTCGCAGTATTGTCTATCTCCTCTCAGACCGAGTATCATAACCGTCGCTTTAGGATGGCCTCTGACCGATAAATCCCACTGAAAACTAGGATGACTGTATTTTGAAAAAAGAAAGAGGGGATTATTTCTTAAGTCTATAGACTAAACTTCTGACCCTACGACCGTTTGTGGAGTGGGAGTAAGAGGGTCGGCGAATTGCTATCTCATTCTCGTAAAGATACTTCATGTATGTTGCTTCTGTTGGCAGAGAACGCTTTGTTTCTTTAGATATTTCTCGAACAGAAGTCCAGCTATCTAGACCGGTCAATTTCTCTATAGCGATCATTGTTTCTTCTATTGCAGGGCTGACTTTTTTCCCAGGGGGCGAAATCTTGTTCCCAAGCTGCTCTTCGAAGGCATCTAGTCTCTTATTGACTTCTTTCAACTGGTTCTTGATCAGCCTGAAACTCTTTTCCATTTCTCGCCGCAATTCGGTCATTTCATCCGGTTTTGACTTTGATTCGCTCATTTCTGAAACCCGCTTCCATTCCTGTACCAAACATAGAACCGATTTACTTTCTTATACTAATTGTACAACCGATTTTTATGTCTTTTGGTCGCTTCTTGATATTGTTCAGAATATGAATATTTCTAATAAACGTTATGGAATTAGGTTCTATATTGAAACTCAGCGAATCGGAACTAGTGATCTGCTGACAATCACGTTTGGTTATTGAACTGACGGGCTTTCTTCATAGACGCGCTTTTCTGAGTTTCAAAGTCTTTGACCCTAATTATAGCCCAATTGCTCCAATTGATATCAAATAATTACAAGACCGGTCTATTCTTGCTAAAAGCCCGCGAGCTTGGCATGCCCGTCTCCAACTGGTTCCATACCGCAAAGCGTTTCGGCTTCTAAAGGAATCGAATCATCGGAGTGGGCGTAGCTATAAAGAATGATTTGGAGGAGTTTCCGTTAAAATACGAGGACTTAATCCGCTGTGCCTTCAGGGAAAAAATCCTACAAATGCAAAGTCTGTATATGAAAGCATCAACGAAACACACTAAAAAAGGGAATTGTGCGAAAGAAAGTGGAGGCGCCACCATCGTTGCCGTGATTACCTCACTCTGGCCACTTTTTTCTCCTCTATCCCTTCTATATTTTGTTTTTTTTAAAAAAAGATTGTCTTATCTGCCCTTTTTACCAAATGACGTCATTTGTTATGTTCGTTTTATGCAAAGAAAACGAAGTAAGGGGTTCCTGTCTTTCCAGACATGTCGAGACATCTTGAATATCACTGCAGGCATCAGGAGGACTTGACGAGATCTCCTGCAGAAGGCCTGCAGAACTCTCGAAGGAAAAAAGGCTCGGGAAGACCCTTGGGTCAGAGGGTATGCAGAACTCGACGCTTTCGAAATATGTGAGAATCATCTCGAGATGTCTCGGAGGGGGTCCGCAAGCCCTCGAGGCTCTAGAGGCCTAAAGACGCTAGAAACCCATGAGCCCTCGAGAGCTGGCCTGATGCTCTCCAGAATTGTCGCTGCTTTGACATAGAGGCTCTTCAAGGACATGGAGTCTTCGAGGATTGTATATACATCGTGCCAACTCGTTATTATTCTTCTCATTCCAAGAAATCTTATCGATTCTGAACACGTCACTGGGCTCTTGGTTTCTCGAGCTCCCTCCGAAATCAGGAAGGCAGCAAAGCAAGCTACGAAACTATAAATCACCGTTCTTCTGTTCTGAATTCAGGGTGAGACTTCATGCCACGTATGGAGGAAATAAAGCAACAAATTCTTAAGATTATTGGCACTCGCAAAGAAACCTATGGCCGTGTTCTCGTTCAGAGTGGAATACTAAAACGCGGTGGAAAGTGGCACAATTTAATAACCAAGATTGTCCCGCTTCATTCCAAAGAGAGCCCCAATCCATTGAAAAAGTGGGATTACGGAAGCTTTGCCATAATTGAAAGTCTGATTTCTCTTGAACCAAAAACACACCGCTAGTACTATAGTCTCCTTCGAATAAAAAAGTTTTGCGGAAGCCTCAATTCTGTGTCCTTTGAGCATTTCAACACAAGAACCACAAGAACATTGCGTTTTAGCCTGTAAAACGAACGCTTTAATGATTTGCGGCTTGGTATTACTCGGTAACACCACATTTTAAATACCTTTTCTGCTTAAGTTTTAGGCAAAAGATGGTGTAAGGAATGAGCAAGAAACGAGATACAACAAGATGGAACATACCTGTTCCGAGAATTCTGGATGTTATTGTCGAAAAGGCCATTGACCTTGACACACATTCTACCAAATCTGATTTTGTCCGATCCGCTGTGAGAGAAAAACTTGCAAGTATGGGCTATAGAAGTGAACCGTTCAAACAAGAGGTAGCGCGAAATGCCTAGAGAACGGAAGCCCAAGGCTTGAATGACCAGATTATTGAGCTCCCAAAGAATTTTATCTGCAATTTCCGAGCGCCTTCCATTAAGGAATATGCTGAGTGGCAACAGTTCAAGGAGTATGTGAAAGATCAAGGTTTGGATGTTTGTAGAGTCACAATAGGCTTAACCAATGCTTTTATGAGTGGCATTAAAGGCGCTGCACAAGCTAGAGGCAAAGAGCAGATTGTTAATATTCAAATGAATAATCAGTTTCTTTATCAAGTTTCTAAACCTCGTCGAGAACCTTACGACTTGAGTTGTGTAAGACCAGAGTATCGCAGAACATTTAATAGTCCTCTTTTTGAGGCTTACGTCTTAAACAAAGCAAGAGGTTTAGGCATGGAATTCAGCTATAGAGACTTTCTAGAGCTGGATCATGGCGCTTTCAGAAGAATAGCACTTAGATTGAAGCGTAAAGGCAAGATTATGGCTAATCCTTTGAGAACAGTTCCGAGATTCTACATTTTGGCTGAAAAACTTGAGATAGCAAAACATGAATGAGAACAACACAGTAAAACAATTGTTTACAAATTGAATAGGCACTTCAATGAGGATCCCGGTTGAAGAGGAAAAACTCGAAGATTTAGGCTTATTCTTGCTCGTGGAAACCGGCTCTCTCCATCACGACATAACAAACCTGCACTCCCAGGGCCAGGGTATTTAGTAAGCAACCTATATCGTGGTTTGCTCTAACTTCTGTCGTTGTTGGCATGAAAGGTATGTATTTGGCTTGAAATAGAGGTTTTGAGGTTATATTACGGAATTATTACAGATACAACAGACACTTTTATAAGTAACCTACTCGTATAAACATACAAGTTAATAACGTGTAATTGAGGTGAAAAAGGACGTGAAAATTGGAACATACTCAATACCTGACAATCCTAACCGATTGCCTAGGCTTGTGGAACACACCAAAAGAATTTATGATACCCACGAAGGAAGCTCCATACCTAACGTAAACAAAAACGATGCCTTAGCTCAATTACTTGATTACAAATCCTCCAGAAACGGTGCATACTGGGCTGAATTGGCTGCGCTCAAGGCTTATGGCTTGCTTGAAGGTAGAAGTGACCTCAAAGTCTCAGATGTCGGGAAACAAATAACCTATGGAACAGGTGACCAGCAGAGTCAGGCAGCTTTGAAAGCAGTCCTGAATATACCTCTATGGAAGCAGTTCTATGAAAAATACCGTCTTCAGCTACCTGCAACGGAGTTTTGGGCTAAATTACAAGCAATTACTAATTGTGAAGCTCCCGTAGCCAGAAGTAATGAACAGTTTGTTACAGAGGCATTTAGAGACGACACAAGTTTAATCAAAAACCTCAAAGGAGTATCCTCTGAGGTGATAGACTTGACAAATCCAGAACAAAACCCTATGGATAATCGCGGTGAAAACCCAAATGTGCAATTTATTGAAGTTAGAGCAGGACCATTCTATCAACGATTGCCGTTCAACGAGCAGGGTAAGAAGATAGCCATGAGTTTCTTAGAAGCTTTAGACGTTGAAACAAAGAAAAAGAGCGACCGACAACCATCCTAAGAAAACCAACGTTTGAGAAAGGGTAGTGGTGGGAGCCACACACGCGGATAATATTGCGATCCTGACGCAAGCAGGCTTGCGGGAAAGGCGTGTGCCTACCGCTACCCCTCATATCTACCCTATTTTATAGGTATTCTGGCTTTAATTCTTTTCTCGTATTCCTCTTCGGAAATTATGCCTTTTTCTTGCAACATTTCCACTATAGGTAAGGTTTATGTGTCCTCATCCAAAATTGGTGTGCTGCAGGTAGAACCATGAGTTCAGAAAGGCCAAGGCCAAAGATTACTGAAGAGGCTGCGAGAATTCTGCGAGCAGCTGCCTCCATTGATATGAATAATGACTCCTGTTCTCCAATGGGAAAGATTTTTATACAAAGCTTGTGCTATATCACTTGAACCAAAATGTCGCAGTAAATAAACACAAATCATTGGCACGACAACTCAACTTTATATACTTTCAATGACAACACTGAGGTTCAATAGGTGGTTCAAAAATGCCTTCTCGGAAGAATCGACCTGACCCATGGTGGTTTACACCAACATTCTTTGACATAGTTGCCATAAATAAGGTATATCGATATTTGCCTCATTTGCTGGTGCAAAGAATCTTGTACACACTCGCAAAAGCACAGTACCCTACCAGACCAAGAAGTGCGAGAGACACATGGATTGAACCAGTAAGCCTTGAAGGAGCAATGTATCAGTTGAGTTGTCGTATCGATGAAAACAACAAAAAAATCGTGGTAACGAATATAAGACCCCCAAAGAAAATGATGAGATCCCTCAGACACAAATAGTAGGTGAAGAAAATTGGAACACAAATGGATAGAAATCGAAACTACCATCAATACAGTCAATTGGAAAGGCGAGCCTATAGAGGTGAAAGGAGTCAAGGCATTTAAAGATCCAGAAACAGAAGAAATCATGGTATATCCACCTGAAGTAGCCAAAGCTGAAATCAACCAAGTTGTAGAACAATTTACAGAACGAATGAACATTTGCCCTAGAGATGTTGGAACGTTACTAATGATACTTGCAAAACCAGGCGATTTCCCTGAAGGCGAAGTCTTCTACAAATACCATTTGCAGAAAATGATGTTCTATCTATGGAAGTCGTTAGGTAAAATATACGGCGATTCGCTTCCGCTAGATCACTTCTTACCAGCCGAAAATGGTCCCGTTCCAAAACATCTAGACGAAGATTTGCGTAGATTTGCGAAAAACAAGCTGATCAGAATAAAATATGAAAAATGGGAAGACGCATCGAAGAAAATCATCACATCAAAGAGAATAATACTGACGAGAGAAGGAAAAAAGATAGCTGAAGAGTTATGGCACAGAATTCCAGAGCCATACGAGAAAACTGCTCTAAGCGTAAAAAAGCGGATATACCGTCTAGACCCAGATAGAGTTCGCCACTTAGTCCATAAAGAATTTCCTGAATACAAAAATACCTATCTGAAGAATGACATAGAATAGACCGCAAGTCCCCTCCTTTATTTTAAAATTCAATTTCTCTGAAGCTTTTCGTGGTCTTTGCAGCCGTTTCAACCTTCGCCTTAACTTCCTTCTCCCATTGAGGGAGAGTATGAAAACGACTGTCATGGCCAAGCAACGAGTAACCGTAACCCTCAGTCCTGAGATTCTGAAGTGGCTAGATGACTAGGTGAAGCAGCGGATCTATAAGGACCGTAGCCACGCGGTTGAAAAGCTCGTTTTTGTTAGGATTCAAGAAAAAGGGAAATAGCCTTTCAATCATTAAATCCAATGTTCAAGGAATTCTCGATGTAGTCCTCTTTTCTCTTCTTGCGTGGCCTAGGCTTCTGTTTCTTCATTTTTGACATTTTTGAGAGCCTTCTTGAATTGAACACGCGACGTTTCTTCATTTTTGAGCGCCTCCTTTAGCTTTTCAACTTGTTCAGCTGTCACTCCCGCTTGTATGGTCACGTTTGGCAAGCTCAGAACCGCTTTCAACTGCGAGAATGATGACTCCATTTCAGCAATACGCGCCGTCATGGACTCGGCCAATGCCTCCATAGATGCCTCCATAGATTCAAATTCCTCTTTTGAAACCTGGTGCTCTGAGGAAACCCGGGATAGACCGTTCAATGCTAGAAGCGGATAAGCCTTTTTCATTGCTTGAATAACATTGATTACTAGCTTGTTATGGCCACCGTATTCATGTTCAATGTCCGACACGTGACCCATCAGAGCCTCTTTGATCTTGTGGTTCACGTTGCTTTCTACGAGTGCGTCCTCGAGCGCGTCTCTGAGACTTGTCGGTTTAAATCCGTTGTTACCATCTAAACCCGATTTTTCTATCAGTTCCGAGATTATGTCGCTTATCGCCTGGTTGTCTAATGGGCCCTTCCTTCCAACAAATAGCGGTTGTCCTTTTGCTAGAAATCCTCTCCATTTTTCTATTTCTTGCGGGTCCTTAAGCTCTTTCAAATGTTGCTCAATCAGTTTAGATCTGTTTATTATGTAGGTTTTGAGCTCATACGTGGTGTCTGGTGTGACTACGGACCGAAAGATCTCTCCGGTCTTGCTTCTACTCTTTTCAAAATAGGCCCACTCTTCTACTGGTAGATCTCCCACGTTCAGCAATGAAACGTCGATGGGAGCTAGACCGTTCTGATACATCAATGCGATTATGAGCTTATCTCTGCAGCTGTCTGCAATCGTATATAGATGCCTAATTTCCTCATTTGTCGGAGAATACTTTTGAACCTTCCTAGCTTTTGGCAGCTTGAGCCTTCGCATATCCAAGCTGTAACGGTGTGAATTGTTCGCGAAAAACCCTTGAATTCTTCCAATAATGCCCTGGACGCCTCTTCCGCTCTGTCCTTTCGATAATAGAATATTCGCAAAAGCCGCGCTCTTCCTTTCGTAATTTTCAGCTTGTTCGTAATTCTTGTTTCCGATATCCTTTCGTCTCTGTTCAATGACTTGATCGGGATCCTCATTCAAAAATAGGAAATAGCCAGGCAAAACCCGATAGTAGTTTTGTCGTGTAACCTCTCTCACAGTCTCAACAGATCTCTTGATCGCGTCATATTCCTCTATGGCCTTTCCGAATTTCTGTTGAAAAACCTGTCTACTTGTCGGATGATGGGCTTTTAGTTTAACCATTTTTTGACACCAAGAGAATGATAATCGTACTAAAACATATAAGCATTTCGACACAAAACGTATATCTAATATTAGAACGGAACTGGACGCAACAGTCTGTCTTCGCGGCGAGACCTCTTGCCTCTGAAGAACACGTAGGCTACTAAAGCTATTGCGAAACAGGCGCCGAGAACCTCCACGTCA
>Ga0315284_10006450_pt1 | contig 16693 bp, 9 predicted proteins | sample YL17G09_16_MG_FD_203696 | JGI IMG/M metagenome (GOLD analysis project Ga0315284, IMG submission 203696) | Sediment microbial communities from Yellowstone Lake, YNP, Wyoming, USA - YL17G09_16 | ecosystem: Environmental > Aquatic > Freshwater > Lake > Sediment | place: USA: Wyoming | collected...
GCATTAAGGTCTAAAGCGGCCCCGTAACCTCCGCTCGGCTACGCCTTCGCTACGGTTACGGGGCACCCTAGGTGTAAACCATGTCCCGTCACTGATGTGTAAACCCCAAGGTGTCACTCTACACTTTTAGGGGTGGGCGGGGACGAGACGGGCGGACATTGGCGGAGGCTACTTCTTCACCGACGGAAACAGCGTCCCGTCCGTGTGCGGCAGGAAGAGCGCCGCCATGAATTCGTCCATGTAGCCCGGCCAGGCGCACAGCTCAAAATAGGTGATTCGTCCGGCTATTTCATCTAATTCCTTGCGCATCTGATCCGACAGCAGAGCCAGCCCCGCCCCCCGCAGCGATCCATTGCCGATATACTCGAACCGCTCCCGCGGCAGATCCGGCAGCATGCCGATCTGGATCGCCCTCTCCACGTCCAGATACCGCCCAAACCCCCCCGCGATGATCACCTTCTCGATGGCGGTCGGTTCCAGCCCCACGCCTTTCAGCAGAGTCAGAATTCCGGCGAAGATGGCTCCCTTGGCGCGAATCAGGTTATCCAGATCCACGTCCCCCACGACGATATCCCCGGCACCCTCGGTCTCGGAGGCCTCCGCCAGAATGAATTCCGACCTGCGCCCCTCGGATCGAATCCGCCTCGGATCCGCCTCTGGGATCAGCTTCCCCTGAGCGGTGGCGCGCTTGGTGGCACGCAATTCTGCCAGCAGATCAATCAATCCCGACCCGCAGATGCCACGCGGGCTGCCACCGCCGATGACACGGAAGGTCAAATCCCCCGATTTGGCGTCGCTGCGCACCTGGTCAATGGCTCCCGGCAGGGCTCTCATGCCACAGCGAACGCCGCTCCCTTCAAAAGCCGGCCCCGCGGAGCAGGCGCAGGCGGTCAGCCAATCTTTGCTCCCCAGAGCGACCTCGCCATTTGTGCCAAGGTCAATATAAAGACACAGCTTCTCTGATCGGTGCACCCCGGCGGCTAAGAGTCCAGCCGTGATATCTCCACCCACCCAGCTCGACACTGAAGGGCTGAAAAGGACGGGCGCACGGGCCAGGATGTTCAGCCCCACATTCTGCGCCGAGAAGATTGGGAAATGAGTCACCGTCGGCGCATAAGGCTCTTCGCGAATCGTTTTGGGATCCAAACATAGAAATAGGTGCTCCATGGTGGCATTTCCTGCCACCACCGATGCCACAATGCATTCAGATGGCACGGAAATCTGCTTGCAAAGGCTCTGCAGTAGGGCTTCGGTGGCATCTTGTGCCAGTCTTTGCAGTTCAACGAGCCCCCCGTCCCTCTCTGCATAGATGATGCGGTGAATGACATCGGCCCCGCAGGGAATCTGCCAATTGAAGTCGCCGGCCTCTGCTGCCACCTCGCCGGAATGCAAGTCAATCAGCCGAGCATAAAGCGTCGTCGTGCCGATGTCCAGCGCCAGCCCGTAGATGGGTGCATTGGCGGAGGCATCCACGTCGAGAATATCCGTCCACCGCGCGGCCTGATGAAATAAGACGTGAACAAGGCCATCCTGGGCGCGCAGCTCTTTGGCCAGCTTGCGCAGAACCTCAGGGCCGGAATGATAGGGGCCCGGAACGCCGAGCTTCTCCAGGGCTCGTTTCAACCGGTCGAAATCCGAAGAGTTATCTTGAAGAGTGGGGGAGGCAACCCGAAGTTTCATGCGGCGGGCCAAAGGCGTCAGCGGCCAGCCGGCGGAGCGGATTTCTTTGCCGGGATGTTCACCGGGTGTCAGCGCGGTGGGCAGGACATCGGGGGCGAAAGTGAATTGGGACTTGGCGGGGATCTCGATTTGAAGGTTTTCCGTTACTCGCGCCAGGCAGGCCAGGATGATGTTTTGGTCTTTCTCCTTGGCCGTCAGGTTTGGAAATCCCGTCGTGAAGACATCCCCGGAAAGGACCTTGACCTTGCATCTGCGGCAGGTTCCCTGGCCGCCGCATTCGGTGCGCAGACGGTATCCGGCCCGGCGGAGGGCTTCCAAGAGGGACGCTCCTTCCTCCGCCTGAACCTCGCGCCCTTCGGGCAAGATCTGAATGAGATATTTCGCTGATCCTTCGCGCGCCATAAATTCTGAGACGTCCAGCTCGTTGAAGCCAGAATATAGGCGCCGGCCGAACCAAAAGCAAGCAAAATGAGTCCGCCAAGCAGTGGGGGCGGCAAAACGAAAGCCGCTCCGATAAGCAGGGAGCGGCAGGAAATTGATTCTGCGGAAGTGCGGCTTGGCGGACTATTCGTACCTCAAGGCCTCCACCGGATCTAAATTGGCGGCCCGCACCGCCGGCCACATGCCGAAGAGGATTCCCACAAAGGAACAGAAAACCATGCCGAGGACGATAGCCCAAACCGGCACGGCGGCCGGCAAGTTCGTCAAAGGTCTAATCCAGATCGGCAGCAAAATGCCCAGCCCGACTCCGATGACCCCGCCCAATTCGGACAAGATGACGGCCTCCACCAAGAATTGACTGAGAATCTGCCGTTTCTTGGCTCCGATGGCGCGGCGCACGCCGATCTCACGGGTGCGCTCGGTGACGGAAACCAGCATGATGTTCATGATCCCGATGCCCGCCACGAGCAGAGAAATCCCGCAGATCCCCACGGCGGCGACCTTGATCCACTTGGTCATCTGGTTGAAATTGTCAATCAGGTTTTCCGGCGCCCAGATGGCGAAATTGTCTTTTTCGTCCGGCTTCAGGCCGCGCAGGCGCCGCAGGAGCGAGACCACCTCGTCCTGAGCCTGATGAAAGACCTCCGGCGAACGCGCCTTCACCGTGATGTTGATGGATCGGAATTTGCCGTACAGATTGCTGAACGTCGTGAAGGGGATGCAGGCGTGATTGTCATTCGATTCGCCGAAAGAGCTGCCCATTTCTTCGAAAATGCCGATGACTTTGAATCGTCCCCTCTCCAGGCGCACTTCCTTGTCCAGGGGATCTTCAAAGGGGAAGAGCTTCTTGACGATGTTATCGCCAAGCACGATGACGCGGCGGGCATGCTGAACGTCATCCATGCCGATGAAACGCCCACGGGCGATGCTGTAGCCGTTGTTGGGGGCGAATTCGGGATAGCCGCCGGCCAGAGAAACATTTGGATTGGTGCGCTCAGTGCCTCGGCCCACCCATTGGCCGAATTCCCAGACTTCCGGCCCGACCGCCGATACGGACGGGCAGACCTCGGCGATGGACTGGGCCTCTTCCAGAGTGATCTTGGGCCGGGTGCGATCACGACTGTGGCCGTTGAAACCCATCTGGATGTCGAAGCGCTGCACCTGGAAGACGTCCGCGGAAAGCTGGCTCATCTGGGTTTCGATCTGACTCTGCAAGCCCTTGATCACCGTCATCATGCCGATGATGGTCGTTACGCCGATGATGACTCCGAGCAGCGTCAGGAAGGACCGCATCTTGTGGGTCACGATGGCCGAAACCGCCATCCGTACAGGCTCAAAAACCAGCATTAATACTCCGCCTTAGTGATTAGCTTCTTTATATAGAAATTATGGATTCCGACCGGATAAACGATCTCACTCGCGCATCTCCTTCAGTGCTGCTCCCAAGCGATTCAATCCCTCGAGCAACTGGTTTGGTCTTATGCCAAAGCCCAAGCGGAAGCTGTCGTTCTGCCCGAAGAAGCGGCCCGGCATCACCAGCGTTTTATGGGCATCCCGCAAATGCTCGACCAGGGGACCCGAGTCTCGGCCGCTTTTCAATCGCAGCAACGCGATTATCCCCCCATCAGGTTTGACCCATTCCAGGGCTGGATAGTTGCTGAGAAAATTATCCAATTTTGATAGATTTTCCGCCGCGCGCCGGCGGACCCAGTCGCCGATGCGATCCAGGCTGCCGTTGCGGAAGAGCGACAAGGCGATCTGCTCGGGGATGGTCGGAGGCACGGCGCCAAGTAAGTTATTGATTCTCCAACAGTTCCAAATTATATCGCGCGGGCCGATGGCCCAGCCCATGCGCAGCCCTCCAAATCCATAGACCTTCGTCAGGCTGGCTGTGGTGATCAGCCGGGGATGCAGCGAGGCGCTGACGCGAATTCGTTCCGGAGGCAGGAAATCGAGATAGACTTCATCCACCAGCACATAGGCGTTGATGGCTTCGGCTTTTGTCGCCAATTCCAGCAGCGTTTTTTCCGGGATATCGCGCCCCGAGGGATTATGCAGTCTGGTTAGCGCAATCAGCTTCACAGGAGGACGGATGAGCTCTTTGAGCCGTTCGATATCAACGTCGAACCGGTTTGAGAACTTGCGGTCAAAGTGAATGATCTGGGCGCCGCTAAAGGCCAGAGTGGATTCCAGCGGTTCATAGGTGGGGTATTCCATCAATACCCGGTCGCCGGGCTGCAAGAGGGCAGCGCTTATTAAGAAATTCGATAAGGACGTGCCCCCGCCGGGCAGGAGCACTTGATCGGTCTGCACCCGGTAGCGCTCGGCGATGGCCTCCTTCAACTCGGCGTTGCCATAAGGGTAGAATTTGCCATCTTTTAGCACCTGGGCGTCAATTCCCAATTCATCGAGAGTAAAGGGGCACTCGATCCCGGAAAAAGCGAGAACGCATTCGGCCTGGGAAACATCCAGATTCTTGGCGAATTCCAGATATTCCGCCGGTTGAAAGTTCATATCAAAACCCGTAAATCGGTTGAACTGATTCTCCGCTGACGCTGATCGCCAACACAATAAAAATACGTGTAAAATATGCGGAAGGCAAGCTCTATCGCGGCAAATGTTGGAAAAAGTTGAGCGTGGCGAAAAAAAGAGCCCCGCTTCCGGGGCTCTTGAGGATTTGACCGTTCAGGAGGGCTATTTGAGCAGAACGAGCTTTTGCAAGCTGACGGCGCCGGGCGTGATCAGGCGCGCCAGGTAGATTCCCGCCGGCAGATTTTCCGCCGAAAAGGCCACCGCGTGATTGCCCGCTTCCAGCCTCCCGGACGCCAACACTGCGACTTCACGGGCGCTGATATCGTAGATGCGCAGATCAACACTGGTAGCTTCCTGCAGCGTAAAGCTCAAACTGGTGGTCGGATTGAAGGGATTGGGATTACTGTGCAGCCGGACGCGATGCCGCGCTCCCGGAGATTCCACCTCACAGCAGCCTCCCATCATCTCTTCGCAGCCGCCCATCATGCCCATCATTTCACACATTTCTGGCATGGGGCAGTTTTCCATGGGACATTCTTCCATCGGGCAGGGCGAACCGCCGCCTTCATGACAGCCTCCCATCATCCCGCCCGCGCAGGACGTATCTTCCATGCAACTGCCCATCATGCCTTCAGGACAGTTCTGCTCGGTGCACTGTTCTCCGGGATCATGGCAGTTTTCACTGCCCGAACATCCGCCCATCATACCGCCGGAACATTGGGCTGCTGCCGGGCTCTGCCAGACCAAAAAGGCCAGCACCAGCAGCGTTAGAGCTGCCGGGGAGTATTTTAGCATCATATCGCTCCTTCTCCATTCGTTATAGGGCAAGAAAATTCATCTCGGCCACAACGGCGACCGACGTTTTTGATGGCGATTGGATTCTGAGCGCGCTCTAACAGCGAAAAACGCAGAGAAAGGCCTGAGGGTGGCTGCGACTCGCGGAAGTTTCGGGAGAGGCCGGGGATTCCGGAAGAACTGGAGCGCAGGCCTGCGCGATAGTCGGAGGGCAGAGGCTCACGGGCGAGTGCCCGGGCGTCGCCTTCTCCAACAAGAAGCTATTGGGGATGGGAATGGGTTGCGGCGAGGCGGAAATTAGACTCAAGGTGCAGCCGCAATCCGATATGTCTGAAATTCTGGGGAGTTCTGTATTGGAGAGTGGGGCCGCTTCGGTTGAGCATGAGCATGGTTTGAAGCCGGAATCGCCGCAGCAACATTGCATCCAGATCAGCATGAAGCCCTGAAGCAGAGCCGCGAGGCACAGGATTCCGGCTGCGGAGGCGCGGCCAATTGGATGTTTCTTCGTGGTAACCATACAGTGGCGAAAACAACCTTAGTCGTTTAGAATATAACAAGACGAGGGCTCCGAGACAAGACTTTTTTGATCCAAATTGGTCAACCGCCCACACGGGCGGAAGAACCCGCACCACCCAAACCGTTGGCTCTTGACTCGTGCGGCGCAATATATCTCATCCGGCCGTTTCTGTCAAGTTCAAAAAGAGCGAATTGGCGAAACTATTCCGCGTTCTTCATATAAAAGCCGTTGCATTGGCGGGAGAATATTGCTAAATTGGCGAGTTGCCAAACTGAAGCCCGAAAGTGAACATCTGGCGTCTTTCCCAATTCAGTATCCGAGCCGAAAAGCCGATGCCGGACCAATCCGCAGGGCGCCAGCGCCTGTGGATTTGGGGCCGAGGCCCAGGGCTTTATGGGCAGAAATTGAGAAGCGCTTTTCCGGCGCTCGACCTTCAGCCAATTTCTGGCGCAGAATTAGGAGCTTTCGATTGGCTGCTCAGGTTGGAAAACGCCGCTGACCGGGATAAAGCAGAGATCGAGTCATGCCTGCAAGTCTTCTGCCGGACGCTCTGCCTGGAAACGCCATTGGATGAGTGCTTCGCATTAGCCTGGCATTCCAAACCGGGGAAACCCGGCAAGCCAGCTTTGACGGCGCTGGGCGACCTGGTTCATCTGGCCAAGTCCTACGATCTCGACGCGGATAGCGCCGGAAGTCTGCCCGCAGCGGGGCTGATCGCCGAACAGATGATCGAGTTCGTGCGGCGGCACCCGCTTTATCGTCAGAGCGATGGTTTGGCGGCTGTTCTACCCTCCAATCCAGACAAGGCTTTCGATCTGCCGCAGGCGCTGGCAGGTCAGGTCTCTGAGGACACAGGCATCCCATTTCTGAATGGCGCCCTATGCAAGAAGCGCCGAACCGCTCAAATGAAATATTGCCCTTCGATGGCGGACAAGCTGGACAACATCGCGGACTCAGTAGGCGTGCGGGCCGACGGCGTTGCGGGCCAGAACTTGATTCTCATTGACGATATTCTGGAAAGCGGAGCCACGTTGGAAGAGACGGCTCGAGCTATGTACCAAGGCGGCGCGAAGCGGATTTGCGGATTAGTCGCCACCAAGACATTAAGGCGCATATTCAAATGAACGAAATCGCGATCTTATTACAGCTCTTGAGGCTGCCGGGCATCGGCCCGGCCAGGTTGCGACAGCTTTTGGCGCGGTTGTTTCAGATGGGCGTTCCCGTCGAAAGGATCGCCGAGCTGGGCGATGAGCAGTTGGCGCTGGGCGGACGCCTGACCGGCGATCAAATTACGGCTTTGCGGCAGCCCGACAGCGATGCCGCGGCCGACTTGCAGCTCTGCGCCGAGAAAGGCATTCGGGCCCTGTTGGCGTCAGATTCGGAGTATCCCCTGCGGCTGATCTCTCTGCTGGGGCGCAACGCTCCGCCGCTGCTTTTCGTTCGCGGCAATCTCGAACTTCTGAAATATCCCTGCGTGGGCATTTCAGGATCGCGCCAGGCTTCCGAAGAGAGCCTCCAGGCGACGTTTCAATTGTGCCGCTCTATGGCAGAGCAAGGCTGGGTTATTGCCTCGGGCGGAGCGCGAGGAACCGACGAAGCCGCCCATCTCGGCAGCTTGCAGAGCGGGGGACCCGGAACCATCGTCGTCATGCCGACGGGAATTTTAAAGCCCAACATCCGCCGTGAAGTGCGAAAACATCTCGAAGACGGTCGAACACTGCTGGTATCCGAATTCCCGCCGGAATTTGGTTGGACAGTGGGATGCGCCATGCAGCGCAACCGGCTGCTGGTGGCGCTATCGCGGGTTACTCTGCTGGTTGAGCCGGGGATCACCGGCGGCACGGGCGGAACCGGCAAGATCGTCCTGAAACTCGGGCTTCCGCTCTTTGTATTGGAAACGTCCTCAGGGGTCGGCTCAGGAGGGCCAGACCTGCTGAAATCCGGAGCCAATATCTTCAAGCCGAATCAAGAAACGCCGGCCCAGATAGTTAAAATCTTCGAAGAGGCCGAGGCGGTGGCGCGCGCGGCGCGCGAGAAGAGCGTCACTCAATCGTTATTCGCGTCATGAGAGTCTTGATTCTCTCTACCGTTCACCGCTGGAACGACCCGCGCCTTTTTCATAAGCAGGCTTGCACCCTGGCTAAAGAGCACGAGGTGATTCTCGCGGCGGTGGACGATGGCGATGCAAGAGTGATCAACGGCATTCAGATCCGCCCGCTGGGATGGTGGAAGAAAAGATCGGATAGACCCAAGTTGTGGAGGCGGGCCTATGCCGAAATCCGCCGATCCAAGGCCGATCTATTGCACTTTCACGATCCCGAATTGGCGATGCTGCTCATGCCCTGGAGCGCCTTCAGCCGCAAACGGCTGGTTTACGACATTCACGAGCACCCCCTGGGTGGTTATGCGCGCCGGCGCTGGATACCGGGATTCCTGCGCGGCCCTGTGGGAAAACTCTTGCCCTATTTTATCCGCAATACTCCGCGCTTCTTCGATGCCGTCCTTTTGGCCGAAGACGGCTACCGGCACCTCTTTGGATCTTTCAGCAACGTCCACTTGATCCGAAATTACGCCCTCGTCCCCGAGCCGGATATTCCCTTTAGAGATCACTTCTCAGATTTCAACCCGGCTCGCGAACTTCGCTTGATCTATTTTGGCCAACTCTTGATCCAACGGGGCGCACGGAAGATGGTAGAAATGATTCAACACCTCGCGCCTCAATTCCCCGGCGTTTCATTGGATTTGGTGGGCGGATGGCAACCGCTGGCGTTGGGGGAAGAAATGCAGGAAGCCGCTCAGAATTCGAACGGGCGAATTCGTCTGCACGACTATGTGGACTATTATGAGGCGGACCAACTGCTGCGCAAAGCCCATATCGGTCTGGTCCCGTTGCTGCCTGATCCCAATCACGAAGGTTCAATGGCGACGAAGTTCTACGACTACATGATCTACGGTCTCCCCTTCGTGGCCTCAAATTTGCCCCACTGGCAGCGCTTTATTAAGCAGAATCCCGCCGGGATCTGCGCCGATCCATCCGATGCGCGAATCTTTGCCGAGGCCATCGCCGAGCTGGCTCGCGCGCCGGAAAGATTGCGCGATCTGAGCCGCAGCGGCTACCGTCTGGTGCGTGAGAAATTCCGCTGGGACTTGGAAGGAGAAAAACTGCTGCAAATTTACCGCGACCTATCGTGAATCTCATCCGCTATTACCACACTCTGCGTTATCTCCGCTTCAGGCAGATCATCGGACGCGCTTGGTTCAAAACGCATCGGCCCAAACCGGATCTACGCCCCGCTCCCCCGCTCCGAACTCCCGTCGGGATACAGTGGATACAAATACCGCTGCGCCGGACGCTCATGCTGTCCCCCACCCGCTTCCGGCTGTTGAACGAAGAGCATGACATCCGATCCGCCGAAGACTGGTGTTCGCCTGATCGAAAAATTCTCTGGACTTATAACTTGCACTATTTCGAAGACCTATTCGCAGACGGCGCCCTGACCAGACGTGATTGGCACAGGGAGTTGATTGAGAGATGGGTCGCCGAAAATCCGCCCGGCAAGGGGCTGGGCTGGGATCCCTACCCAACCTCCCTGCGGATTTGCAATTGGATCAAATGGGCCTTGGCGGGCAATGATTTATCACCCCGAGCTCAAAATAGTCTGGCAATTCAAACCCGCTATTTGCGGAAACACTTTGACTATCATCTCCTGGGCAATCACCTGTTGGTGAACGCCAAAGCCTTCATCTTTGCAGGCCTCTTCTTTGAAGGCGGGGAGGCGGAGGGATGGCACAAAAAGGGGTTGGGGATCCTGCGCCGGCAAATTCCAGAACAGATTCTCTCCGATGGCGGGCACATTGAGCGCAGCCCGATGTACCACAACTTGATCACGGAAGACTTCCTCGATCTGCTGAATATCCTGCGCGTTTACGGGCGGGATGGTGATTTTATGTGGCAAGAGGAGCTGGCCCGAATGCTCCATTGGGCTCAAGCTATGTGCCATCCGGACGGTCAGATAGCACTGTTTAATGATGCCGCCTTCGAAATTGCTCCCACAGCGGCGCAACTGTTGGAATATGCCGAAAGATTGGGTATTTCGCCGGTTCGACTCAATGGCGGAGGTGATGCCGTTCTCCAATCGAGCGGCTACGTGCGCGCCTGCCGCGGCCCGGCCGTGCTCTTCGCTGATGTGGGCCCGTTGGGGCCGGACTATCTGCCGGGGCACGGACATGCCGACACGCTCAGTTTCGAGCTTTCCCTGCATGGTCGTCGGGTGGTTGTGGATTCCGGCACTTCTATCTACGAGAACGGCGCAGAACGCTTACGGCAGCGCGGTACGGCGGCGCATAACACGCTGCAAGTGGACGGACAGGACTCATCGGAAGTCTGGTCCTCCTTTCGGGTTGCTCGGCGCGCTCAAATAACTTTTGTCAAGATTGATCCATCGCCCGACCTCCCCGACCGCCAGGCGAGTTCAGCTACTTCCTTCAGACTGTCGGCGGCCCACGATGGCTATAGGCGTCTGCGGCAAGTTGGCGACCACAGGCGCACCTGTACCTTAGGCCCGGATCATCTTGAGATCAAAGACGAAATTGAAGGCGCGGGTGAGCATGAAATTCGTATCGCCTTTCAACTGCATCCTCAATGGCGGGTGACATCCTCGCAGAATGGACGATTTGAATTAGCGCCACGAGAGCCGATATCTGGTCTTCAAGGTCCCATACTTCTCGAACTGGACCCCAAATTTTCATCTCAAATCATCTCCAGCAGTTACCATCCTGAATTCGGCCTCAGCATCCCAAATCATAAAATTCTGGGCGTCTACCGCGGCGGCCTGCCGGTGAAATTCGCCGCAAATTTTTCCTGGTCCTGATGCCCAAGGCGTGCGCCGCCTCACTTCAACAATTTATAATGACGCAAATTATTGCTTGCTTTTTGTGAATAATCTTCGTATATTATACTACTTGATCAGGACCAAATAGATTTATCACAGTGGGGAATTATTCCCCAGCAGCTTGAGTCCTGCGAGCAAACCCAATAGAAACTGCATAATCCAAAAAATAAACCGCCAATCAACAGGGAGTCGAGGATGAGAAAAGGGCTATGGATTTGTCTTCTGCTGGCCTTTCCGTTGATCTGCAGCGCCGCCAATGAGAACTTCTTGCCGTTGCGAACGGATGTCCAGAGCGAGCGCCCCGAGGTCGCCATTTTACAGCACTCTCCGGACCAGGTTGTCATGGAGATCAAGCTGCCGGGGCTGATTATGTCTGAAGGAACTCTCGAGGGAAGGCGCTGGGATCGAGTTCAGATCGTCGGCGGTTACCAGGGCTGCGATTTGGGCGCGCCGGAAGTGCCCCATTTCACGCGCCTCTTGATCATCCCCGCCACGAAGGGCGTCCGAGCCGAATTCGAGGCGCTGGAAACTACTACTCTGGATAACATCGAACTGATGCCCTACCAGCAGTTCCAGCCCGACGAGCCCATTCCGGCAGGTGAACAGGTTCGCTATGACATGGCGGCCTATTCGCTCAATAGTCTTTATCCGCAAGATCCCGTTATGGTCGGCGAACCGGCCGTCATGCGCGGCCTGCGTGTGGTAACTCTGCGCACGAATCCGGTTCAGTACAATCCGGTTACGAAAGAGCTTCGCGTCGTGACTCGCTATCGAATCAATGTGCACTTCGAAGGTACAGATCTGCGCGGTGCGCCCACGCGGCAAATTCCCCTGTCGCGGACCTGGGGCAACTTGATGCGCGGCGTCAGCTTCAATTTCGATGATTCGGAGATAGACGAACAGGATATGGGATCCTACCTAATCCTTTGCCAGACAAATTCCGTATTGCAGGGTTACCTTCAGCCCTTAATTGAGTGGAAGAATCGCAAAGGCCATTCCGTGACCTTGCAGACTTTCGCCTCCGGATCCTCAAACTCGACGATCAAGAATCTAATCCAGACGGCCTACAACACTTGGCCGGTGCCGCCGGAATATGTTCTGCTGGTGGGCGACGTGGATGGATCCTATGCCCTGGCGGGCTGGTCCATTTCGGGGTATATGCTTGACCACCCCTATTCCCAGTTGGAGGGTGGGGACATCCTGGCGGATGTCGCCGTAGGGCGGATGTCCGGCAGCACTGCCACACAGATTCAAACCATGGTCAACAAGGTGATCTTCTATGAGAGGACGCCCTACACGACCAGTTCGGCCTGGTTCGCGCATTCGGTATTGGCGGCCGGGTATTCTGGTTCCAGTTACTCCATGTACCAGACCAGCCGCTGGATCAAGACCCGCATGTTGTGGGCCGGCTACACCCAGGTGGATACAGTCTTCTACAGCCAGTATCCCGGTTCGATGTCGTCTCAAACGATCACTCGCATTAACAACGGAGTGACTTACTACAACTACCGTGGCTGGATCAGCCAGAGCCTCAGCATTAGCCAAATTAACGCACTAACCAACGGCCGCAAGCTGCCTTTTGCCACCATCCTGACCTGCGATACCGGCGGATTTAATGGCTCTTCCGAAATGGAAACTTACCTGACGGCAGGAACTCCAACAACTCCGGCTGGCGGCATCGCTTCAGTAGGTTTGGCCACTCTGAGTACCCATATCAACTTTAACAACACGTTAGATATGGGCATCTATGCCGGGCTGTTCGAAGAAGGCATCACTCAGGCCGGCACATCGGTGAACCGAGGCAAACTGGAGCTTTACAATGCCTACCAGCAGAATGATCCCAGCCAAGTGAGCAACTTCTCCAACTGGTGCGCGCTGGCCGGTGATCCGGGCATCGAGCTGTTCACAGGAGCCATTCAGTACATGACCTGCTCCGTCCCCGACCAAATCACGTTGGGGCAGAATTCGGTCGCGCTGACGGTCAATCAGCAGGGCGGCCCGGCTCTGGAAGGTGCCACCGTCTGCGCGTATAAGGCGGGTGAATTGCAGTCCGTGGGCATGACCGATGCCAATGGGCAGGTCACCTTGCCTCTGTCGGTTGCTGGGGCGGGAAATGTGAAGGTCACCATCACGAAGCATAATTACTTCCCCATTGTGGATTCGCTGGATGTGGTGCAGGCGGAGGTAGTCGTGGGTTACTTGAGCAGCACCATTGATGATGACAATTCCGGCGGCAGTTCCGGCGACAACGATGGGATCATCAATCCCGGCGAAATCGTTCAGATTCCCTCGGTCTTCAAAAACTATGGAACCACGACCACGGCCACCAACATCAGCGTGACCGCCTCGGAAACCGATCCCTTTGTCACGCTGGCTAATGCCACCCAAACCTTCCCCGACCTGGCTCCGGGAGCCACCGGCAACAGCTCAGGAAGCTTCCTGTTGACCGTGGCCAATGACGCCGCCAATGAGCACATTATTCCTCTGGGTTTGAATGCCGCCTCGTCTCAGGGTTCTTGGCCGGGTCTGCTGAATCTAAATGTCGTGTCCTATGACATCACACTGCAGTCCACACAAGCCACCGGCTTCTCTCCGGGAGCCACGGCGAACTTGGTGTTGAACATCAGAAACAATGGGAATAAAAATGCCGCTTCGCTGACAGCCACACTGACCTCGCTGAGTTCCTTTGTTACCGTCGTTGACAATTCGGCCAGCTTCGGCACTGTCAACATAGGTGCGACCGCCAACTGCAGCGGGAATCCCTTCACCGTGACGGCTTTGGGGAATACTCCGCCGGGAACACTGGCCAATCTGAGGGTGGTGTACAGCGCCAACGGAGCGACTCAGGTGGACACGTTCAGCGTGGCTGTGGGCAACAAGAGCCTGACCGATCCTCAAGGGCCGGACGCTTATGGCTACTACTGCTTCGACAACACCGATCTGAATTACGCCCAGCACCCGACGTATTCCTGGGTGGAGATTGATCCGGGTTACGGCGGATCGGGAACCCAGCTTCCCCTCACGGACGGCAGCGAAGGCCAGGATCAATCCACGTTGGTGAACCTGCCCTTCACCTTCCGTTTTTACGGGCAGACGACCAACCAAATCACGGTTTGCAGCAATGGATGGATCTCGACCACGCCGGACGTTTCCTACACCGATTTCCGCAACTATCCCATCCCCTCGCCCATCGGACCCAGCGGCCACATTTGCACTTTCTGGGATGATCTGATCACATCGCCGGGGCACGTGTTTTCCTGGAACGACGCGGCCAACCACCGCTTTATCGTGGAATGGTCGAGGATGTACGTCCTGCAAACGACCAGTCAGCAGGTGGTCCAGGTCATCCTCTATGATCCGGCCTACTATACAACGCCAACCCAAGATGGGGAGATTGTTTTTCAGTACAATGTTGTGAATGATGTGTACGGCAACAACGGCAATGACAACCCCTACAGCACCGTAGGCATTGAGTCGCCGGATCGGCAAACCGGCATAGAAGTGGTTTACTGGAATACCTACAACGATCCGGCAGCGGCGCATCTGCAAAACGGCCGGGCGTATAAGTTCACCACCGCCTTCACCTATCAGCCGTCGGGATCCGGTGTGGACATTACATTGACGCCGACCAGTCCGCCCATTCAGATACCGGCGGGCGGAGGAAGTTTCAACTTTGACGTCACCATCCACAACACCGGCGCTTCGCCGGCCGCTTTCGATGGCTGGATCATGCAAAAGCTTCCGAATGGCACCTGGCAGGGGCCGATGATTGGGCCCGTGAATCTCATTTTGGCGGCGGGTGGAACGATCCAGCGCAATCGCAACCAGAATGTTCCCGGTTCCGCGGCGGCCGGCACTTATTACTACACCGGCTATGTGGGCGTCTACTCCAGCGTGAAATGGGACAGCAGTTACTTCACGTACACCAAGCTGGCCGCCGGAGACGGTGGTTCTCTGGTGAATAATTGGGACAACTGGGGCGATAGTTTTGCGCCCTGGATGACGGCCGAGGGGACAACTCCCATCGCCTCGGTTCCGCAGGAATTCGCGCTGCGGGACGCTTATCCAAATCCCTTTAATCCGGCGGCAACCCTGACCTTTGAACTTCCTCAGGCGAGCTTTGTCCGGCTCGACGTATTCGATCTGCAGGGGCGCAAAGTTGCCGAACTCGTCAATGGGATGAGAGTCGCCGGAATACATCATGCCGTCTGGGATGCTTCGGGCCAGGCGTCAGGTCTCTACTTCTATCGAATGAAAGCCGGAGAATTCAACTCCGTCGGAAAGATGATGCTGGTGAAATAGGCAAGCGGAGACACTCATAGAGTGAAAATCAAGCAAGGGCGATCTGCTGCCAGGCGGTTCGCCCTTTTTTATACGCGAGGGCTAATCATGAAAATCTGGAAGTGGCCAAGCCGCCTTTTGGGGCTGGGAATCTGCACCTGCTTACTGTCCTCTGGCATTCCCAATGTTCGCGCGGAGTATCTGCCGCTGAGATCGGACGTCGGATCGGAGGGCGCACGAATTGACCTGCTCCAAAGCGGCTCGGATGAGCTGCAATTTGAGGTTCGCCTGGGCGGCCTCGAACTGCTGAAAGCTCAACTGGAGGGGCGGACTTGGGATCGGGTTGAAATTCCCGGCGGCGGCTTGGACGGCGAACTGGGCGCGCCGGAAATTCCGTATCTGACGCGTCTGATTGTGTTGCCGCCCGAGTCGGGCGCGCGAGTCGAATTTTCCGAAATAGACGTGGAAGTCTTGGGAAACATCAACCTTATGCCGGCGCAGGGGATGGATCCGGAAGATTTCAAAGCGGGTGTCGCGTCGGCCTCCTATCGAGCCGATCTCTATGCCGGGAATAACCGCTATCCGCAAGAACGTATCTCCCTGGGAGAGCCTGCCGTGATGCGCGGGACGCGCGTGGCCTCCTTGCGCATGAATCCCGTTCAGTATAATCCCGCTGCGCATGAGCTGCGCGTGGCTCATCGTTTTCGCGTCACAGTTCACTTCGAAGGACGGGACGCGCGGAACATACCGTCGCGCCCAGTGCCGCTTTCCCGTTCTTGGGCCAGACTGATGCAGGCGTCGGTGATCAATCACGACCAACTGGAACTGGACGAACAGGTTATGGGATCGTATTTGATCGTTTGCGAAAACGACGCCAACCTGATTAATAATCTCCTGCCGCCGCTGGTAGATTGGAAGAAGCGCAAAGGCCATTCGGTGGCCATCCAAACGTTTGCTCCCGGCGCCAATAACAGCGCCATTCTTGGCCTCATCCAAAATGCCTACAATACCTGGGAAATCCCGCCTGAATACGTCCTGCTCTTCGGCGATATCAGCGGCGATTACCCCCTCCCGGGATGGGAAGTCTCCAGTTGGCCCTTCGGCAGCGATCAGATAGACCACCCCTACTCACAATTGGATGGCGGCGATATCCTGGCCGATGTGGCGGTGGGACGTCTTCCCGCGGGAGACGCCTCCGAAGCCGCGACCATGATCAATAAGGTGCTCTTTTATGAGAAGATGCCCTATACGTCCAATTCGGACTGGTTCCACCAGGGCGTGCTCATCGCCGGGAATTCGGCCTCTGGAATTTCGACGATCCAGCTCAACCGCTGGATCAAGACGCGCATGATCTGGAATGAATACACCCGCATAGATACGTTCTGGTACAACATGAGCGGTTCTGTAGCAGGAACGCTGACGCCGGCCCTAAACAACGGCGTCCTTTACGCCCACTACCGCGGCAACTACCAGATGCAGAATTTCTATGTCAGCAGCATTGACGGGCTCACCAATGGGCGCAAGCTGCCTTTCGTGGTCACGATTACCTGCGGTA
>Ga0315284_10006451_pt1 | contig 16692 bp, 26 predicted proteins | sample YL17G09_16_MG_FD_203696 | JGI IMG/M metagenome (GOLD analysis project Ga0315284, IMG submission 203696) | Sediment microbial communities from Yellowstone Lake, YNP, Wyoming, USA - YL17G09_16 | ecosystem: Environmental > Aquatic > Freshwater > Lake > Sediment | place: USA: Wyoming | collected...
ATCGTCTTCCTCACAACCGTCATCATTCCAGTGGCGACAACAACGGTGACCACACCGCTTGCATTTCACGTCACAATCTGCCGGGTCGCCCCCATGCCGACAGAAAGGGCCGGATTCGAAACCCTCTTCGATGCCTTCCTTCTCTTCGTCTTCCACGGTTTTGTCTCTCTTTGCTAATAAAGAGATAAGGCTCGGCTGTCGCTTATTCACGAACGCCTCGACCGTTTCCCATGCGTCGTGTCTTACAAAGTTCGTTGAATCCACAGAGTCGGCCCCGATCTTTTCGGCAGCCTCAAGATTCGGCAACGTGCCGACTCTTCCGATATGAACCGGCAAATTGTTTTCGTGTCCACGCCGCACCCACTCGGGGGCGGTTTCCCACTTCCATTCGGTCGTTCCGCCGACGAAGATGCGCGAGAAACGCCTGTAGACCGACGGGTCGTTGAATACGGCGTCGAACGGGATGCCGTCCTGCACCGCGAGGGCGAGCCTCTGCGCCGTTTGGAGTTTGCCATTAGCCCACTCCATCGAGAAATCCAAGGACCGCATCCCTCCGGCCACGATGTCAGGGCAGACGACGAAGTCGAACGAAACCCCGGCGGCATAAGCCTTGTCGATGGTCTTCCAGAACCGCGACTCCATGAACGGAAATCCCCGGAGCCACGATTGATAGGCTCCGTTGTCGAGGGCGCACCGGACTCCTGATAGGCCCTTGGGGACAACCTCTGGCGCAGAGAGCATAACGCCCATGCCGAGGCGCTTTATATGGCCCAGTTTCTCTTGCGACCCGCCGGGGCAGCCGGTGAAGATCAGCATTTGTCTCTCTTTGCTAAGTTACGGTGAGCCGCCGGTCCCGGCGTGTGCTTGCTCATGGTCGTCCTTTACAAAATGCACAGCCCCGTACACTTCTGCTATTAAGCGTTAAGCGTTCTGCCGGTCGTGGCTCATTGGGCTGTCCGGACACACGGGACCGTAACGGTCATACTTCAGTTTCGCCCCGCAGTAGCGGCAGTAAATCCGACGTTCCTTTTTCCTGTACACCTCGGCACAAAAATTCGGGAATCCGTTAAACTGAATAATCGTCCTACAGCGTTCACATGTCTTTGCGTGTTCTCGAACGCGCCGAATGAACGCCATCCGCTCCCCAAAATTCTGCTTTTTCACGGTCTTGTCTCTCTTTGCTAAGTTACGGTGAGCCGCCGGTCCCGGCCCGCCAGTTTCACGCGACAGAATCCCCCCAGCCGGGATGCCAGCCGGGGATCAAACGCAGCCAGTTTGTCGAGGTCGAGGTTGCTCGTCACGACGGTCGGCTTCAGCGCGTCGATCCGCCGGTTCACGATCACGTAGAGCGTGGAGAGAGACCAGTCGGTCACCTTCTCCGCCCCGAGGTCGTCGAGCACCAGCATCGGCGCTCCGGTGTAGTAGTTGACGATCTCCTTCTCCGTCTCGTCGGCGTGGTCGCGGAACGTGGAGCGGACCCGCAGCAGCAGGTCGGGGACCGTCGACCAGCAGCCGGTCAGCCGGGAGGCCCTGAAGATCGCCGCCGCGAGATGGGTCTTCCCCGTCCCGGTCCCCCCCGTCAGGAACCACGACCGCCCGTCCTTCAGCCCCTCCGCGATGATCTTCCGCGTCGGTTCGGGGAAGTCCTTCAGAACGGCGTGCTGGTACCGGGGTGGGACAGCGCAGGACTCCATCCGGTTGTCGTCGTCCCGGGCCATCATGAGGTCGACGCAGGCCGGGTCACCGCAAGTCCGCTCCCGCGTCCGCTTGTCGAAGTCGTTGACGACAAGGGCGACCTCGCAGTAGGGACAGATGGGGGTCCCCTTCGCCCACCGATCCTCCTCCTGCTTCCGCTCCTCCGCGTTCTGGTGCAGCATCCGGTCCACCACAGCCCGGAACGGAGGCTTCAGGCTGTCAGGGTTTGGGTCGGCCATCGTTCAGTCCCTTGAGTAGTTGTTCTCCAAGCACTTCGCGGGTAGCCGTCAGAGGATCGACATCCTCCGTCGGCATTCCCGGCTCTGCCGCGAGACGGGCAAAGTGAGCGGCACTGTCCTCCGAGACCGCAGGCTTCGTGCCGTTCCCTCCGGTTGGGACATGGATGGTGTCCTCCCACCTCCGTTGATTGAGCCACGTCGTCGGATGTGGGATGTACTGGCCGTCATCCCGCGTCCACTGCTCCAGTTGCTTGTGCCGGTCGAGAGCCGCGAGAATGGTCTTGAATAGTTCCGGGTTGGGCTTCAAGAAGATGCGCTTCCACGACCGCAGGGCCGTCGGCTTTGAGACCTTCCGGGGGTAGTTGAGCCAGAAGGAGTCGAAACCGTCGTCGTCGACAGCCGTGGTCGCCCCTGTTGTTTCTTTACTTCTTATATTCTTAACTTCTTTACTTCTTCTATTGGGTCCTGCCTCCGGTCCTGCCTCCGGTACTGCCTCCGGTACTGCTTCCGGTCCTGCCTCCGGTCTGCTCTGCGGTCTACTTGGATCGCTAAACTCAGCATTGATATAGTTTTGGGGATTCTGATACACGTTGTAGTTGACGACCTCAATGAGTGTCCAGTTGGCTGTTGACCTCCGTTTTATGAAGCCTGTCGCCGAAAGGTGCTTCAACGCCTTGATGATGAGCGAGTGGGAGAGTCGGGCGTGTTCGGAAAGGTGACTGAGGCTGGTGACGAACGACCCCCGCGGGATCAGAACTTCGGCCTTACCGTCGAACCATTTTTTCGCCTCCCAGTTTGCGAGGCAGAGGCACGTCATCGCCAGCACGCGGCAGTACGGGGGCATCGTCCAGAGCGAAGAGTTGGTGATGAGCCGGGACACGAAGAAGAACCCGCCGCGCAGAGGGATATTCATCTCGCCTCCGAGGGGATCGTCCCCATGAACGCGGCCCGGTCTGCCGGGTGGAGCCCAACCCATGACCTGAGGTGTGGACCGCAGCAGACCGAACCGCATTCGCGGGGACGTGTCATTGTTAGGCTCCGGTCCGACTATACGATGCCCGCCGCAAGAATCAAGCACTTATTTCGCTTTCGGTTCAACGTTGAGCCTGATCTTCGCCCACCCGCCCCGCTTCCCGCCGCCCGACAGACCGCACCGGAGGAGTTCGACTCCCTTGATCCTGCACTCGTTGAACGCCCGCGTCGTCCGCTCCGAGTCGGTCTTGGGGATGTACCCGAAGTGGATGGGGGCCCCTCCCGGCCAGATGGCGACCACCGCGACTGCGTTCGGGTCGAACTGGTTGTCGGGTTCGGGGAGCAGCGTCAGGGAGACCGGCTGCTGCTCCGACCACCGCAGGAAGACCTGCACCAGCGCGTCGTACCGGAAGCCGCATCCCGCCACGTTGAGGTTGATCTCGATCATGGCCGTCCTCTGAGGTTGGGGTGGCATCGGGGGCACTCGCAGTTGAGAGAGTTGCAGTTGCCGCAGCCACCCTTGCGGCAGTTATAGCATTTGCCGCCCGGGAATCTCTCCGGTCGATGGTGGATCGGGAAGGACACCGCCCGGGAGTCGATTCTCTTCTGCAGTTGAGGCCGGAACGGCTTCTTCTGAGGTCTCATGTTGTCATCCCTCCGCCCACGCGCCGCCCCCGGAGGAAGTACCGGTAGACCTTCTTCCCCGACTCGTTCCGCCCCTCGTACTCCGTGTCGATGATCCAACCGAACTTGCGGAGATCGGCGACCCCCGTGGAGGCAGCGACGGTGTGGGCCTCCTCCTGAATCTGCCACGTCGTCAGCCCCGTCTCGCCCGCGATGGTCAGGAGGTTGAGAATCAGTTTCGTCCTCTCCGACGACTGCGGGTCCCCTCCGTGGTTATGCGCCATCTCCGCTCCTCCTTCTAGGTGTCGATCCCTGTCGCCCATACCTTCCAGTAGACCGGGTCGAGTGACTTGACCCGGAAGGTGACGCGAGGCTTCGCCGAGTCGATGAGCCGCCGGGAGAACTTCTGCCAGATCGCCCGGTCGTTCTTGATGAGGCCGTACTTCTGGAGCGCATCGCAGAGCAGTTCAATGTCGAGGTCGCGGCGGAGGTCGGGCTGGTAGACCTTGACCTCGATGGTGAACGGCCCCTCCATCGGACCCGGCAGGCGCACCGTCGCTGCCGCACATTCAAACCGCTGGAGGAAGTCGAGCGCGGCCTGCTCCTTGATGATCCGCATGTGACCGCCGAAGCGGACGATCTTGCGGCTGTTCGACTTGCTGGCGAGGACCCCGTGGATCACGCCGGTCAGGAGGTCGCCCTCGATCCCGGCCTTGATCCAGTCGCCGCGCAGTTCCGCCAGTTGCACGCGGAACTTGTCTCCGGGTTTCGGCTTCATCTCGTTGAGCCCTCCGACCCCTTCTCGTAGCCTGAGAGGAAGATGCCGATCTGGTGCATCCGTCCCGTGAAGATGCCGTCGTCTTCGAAGTAGCCCGCCTTCCGGCGCATGATCCGACACCGAACCCCGTCGCCCGGGATGTGGTTGAAAGCAGCGTGGAGACCGAGTTGGGCGCACCACTCCTCGATGATCTTGCGGGTCATGCGGTCCACGGTGCCTCCTTTATTCGCGGGGATAGAGGTTGAACCAGACAGCGCAGTCGCCCTCGTCGGCCCACCAGCCGCCGGGCGATCCGTCGTGACACCAGTCGGTCCAGCCGTGCGCCAAGCAGAGGATTTGAAGGAAAATCATCGCCGCTCCTCCTGACTGGTTCCGCCGTGGGGGCCGGTGATCTCTCCGGGTCGGCAGGGCGTTTGAGACCGCCCCTTCCCGGCACCGGCCCCCTGAGTGGAATCAGGTGGTCCCCCTACTTTGCAGCCCTCCACGCCGCCAGAGCCTTCTGGTAGTTGACGAAAGCGTACTCCTTCTGCGCCTTGGCGACCATGATCGCCGTGTCGAACTCGTCCTCGTCGTCAGCCGAACCGCAGCAGTCGACCTTGTCCTGCTGGGTCTGCCGGTACTCGATGATTGCCGCCTTCCAGACCCCGCGCGCCTTGTCGACGTCGTCAGCCAGCAGGTTGCGCTCGATCTCCTTCACGATGTCGATGTTCGTCTTCATCTCCGCTCCTCCTTTACCGGGGTTCCGTTTCCTTCTGTATCTATATTTACCATATCTTAGAGTGCATACAAGCCCTATTTACGCATTTCATAAAGATAGTTGTGCCGACCCCGCGTTCGGCGCGAAGGGGTCGCGTCCCCCGCGCGCCGTCCGTCGAGCCGGTCACTCCTTCTCCGCCTTCGCGCTCTCGTCCTTGATCCGCACCTTCACGTTGTCGACGCTCTTGAGTTCGACGGTGATCGGCCCCCGCTTGTACTTCGACATGCTCCGCTTGCGGAGGCATTGGATCAGCCGCACCTTCCGCTCGACCTCGACGAGACCCGCCGCCATCCGGGCGTCACGGGCCTCGGCGTACTCCTCCGCCGCGTCCTCCACGTCCTTGAGCCGGTGCTCCTCCATGCCGGGGAGTTCCGACTGCTTCGCCTTGGCCTTGACCGCCTTCTCGACCTTCGCCGACGCCTCCTCCTTCGCGTCTGCCTTGTCCATACTGCCGTCCCTCCTGAAGATCGCGGTAGGCGCACAGAATGAGATGCGCCTTCCGCGCCGGTTCCGGAAAATCCCCGTGCCGCTCGTCGTTCACGATCCAGCGGCAGAGGAGACACTTCTCAGCGTTCGCCGCCGCCTGCTCCATGATCTTGCCGATGACCTCCTTTCCGAGCCGGTCGAACTGGATGACCGGTCTGTCGAACGGGGAGACCCCGCGCAGATCGACGTGCTTCTTCTTCACGAAGCCGATGTCCTCCGGGGTGTTCTCGGTCATAAAAAGTCCTTGCCTCGCCCCGCCGTGCCCGGCCTTGCCTTGCCTCGCCCAGCCGTGCCTCGCCCCGCCTCGCCACAAAAATGATCACCAGTCCTGTCCCGCCGCCCGGACGGCGAGGGTCTCGACGGGGACGGCCTTGACTCCGGGGATCGCGAGTTCAGCCTTCAGCGACATCGCCTGCTTGTTGAGCGCGGGGATGACCGCCTCGATGTAGGCCAGCGGCTGCTTCCCGGCTGCGACGGCCTTGACCAGCGACATCAGATCGACGACCTCCGCGTGCCAGCGAACGGTCGTGGAGGACGTGGTCTTGAGCGGCTCGACCGGAGCGGTCACCTTGGGGACCACGATGGGAGCGGCCTTGAGAGCCTTCGCCGCCTCCTTCTCCCCCGCCGCCTTCAGTTGCGCGAGTTGCGCCTTCCGGGCCTTCTCCGCCAGTTCGCGGGCCTCCGCCTCCGCCTTGGCCCTCTCCTGCTCGACGAACCGCCGCCGCTCCGCGTCGTACTCCAGAGCCTTCGGCTTCACGGTGGCGACCGCCTCGTCGAGCGGGTCGACCACCTTGTCGCGCTGCGCCTCCAGCAGTTTGACGTGCGCCTTGGCCGAGTCGATGCCGGGCTTGCAGAACGAGACGGCCTGCTTCTTCAGGCCCGCCCATGCCGACATGAGGTTGTCGGCCTTCATCCGGTCGGCGTCGTCCTTGATGACGATGGCCTTGGCGACGTCCACCGCCGTACCGATCTCCGCCGAGAGTTCCTTGGGGATCGGGGGCGGCTCGATGATGATGTCGTTCGTCACAGTCCCTCCGGTAGAAGGCTCTGCTCGGCGAGGACATTCCGCACCGTCAGAGCAGACAGGAATACGTTGATGTCGGTCGGGTCCTTGTACTCCGTGAGCCGGTACTGGTTGTTGCCGGGGAGAACCAACGAGAAGCGACGGGGGACCGGGGTGAACGTAGCGGCGTACCCCGCCAGTTGGTACCTGACCCACCACGGCGACGACCCCGACTTCAGTTCGATGATCGTCCGGGTGGCCCCCCCGAGTCGCTTCCCTCCGGGGCCGACAATCGGCATGACCCCGAAGATGTCGAGCGTCCCCGCGTAGCCGTAGAGTGAATGGCAGACACGGATTTCCGACTCCTTCGGAACGAACCCCGTGTCGGCAAGGAACGCCATCCACCCGACGGCATACGGGACGTAGAACGGCTGCACGTTTGCGACCGTGCCGGTCTTGATCACGCCCTCCACCATGCGGTGGACGTCGGTTCCACGGTCAAGGGCTTCCTGCGGGATGTGCCTCATGTCCATGAACCCCGCCGCCCGGAGGATGGACGTCACGCTCGGCAGGGCGTGGCCCCCCGCATCGTAGTACCGGTGCGTGACGGGGTCGAACGTGACCTCCTCGCGGGGGTATCTCTTCATTTGCCGCCGCCCTTCTTGACCCAGCCGACGACCTCCTCGTAGACGCCCCGGTCGAGTTTCCTGACCGAGACGACGCCGTAGGACTTCCCGAGGTGCATGAGGAGGGTCTCACGCTTGATCCCCTTCTTCGTGCAGAGTTCGATGAGCGCGTCCCCCTCCTCCTCCGTGATCGTGTTGGTGGGGGTGGCCTCCGGGGTCGGGCCGAGGGGCTTCGCGGGCTCGTCGGCCTTGCCGATCACCGCCGCCCACGTCGTCTCATTGCCCCGGATGGCGTTGAAAATGGCCTTGCAGTCGACCATCTCGTTCGCCGCCGTCGTCTCCAGCGGGTGGCCGAGGTACTTCTCCAGATCGACCTTGGTCACGCCGATGGTCAGGAAGTCGGCCAGCATGAGCCGCCATGCGTCCGTCTTCCCCGTGACGGACGCCGTCAGAGCCGCCATGCAGCGGGTGAAGGCCGCGTCCTTCAGTTTCGCGGGGAGCAGTTGCAGGATGTTGTTCCGGCGAACCTTGGCGCAGAGGTTGTTCTCCAGCGTCAGGAGTTCGTCCTCCGTCGCCCGGACGCGGTAGACCATGTCGCCCTGCTTGTTCTTGCGCTGGCCGATGACCTCCCGGTCGGACGGGTTCCGCCGCTCGACGTACTTGGGGATGACGACCTCCGCGACGACCGTGTTGTTCGTCTGGAGGTCCATCGCGAAGATGGACGCGATTCGCTCGTCGTCCCCGTCGAAGACGATCCGCTTCTTGTTGAGGATGTTGCCGTAGGTGCAGGCCGCGTCCTCCGCGAAGCGGACCGACAGGCCGGGGATGTCCTTCCCCCCGATCGGCTTCTTGTAGATTGCCTCCTCCGCGAACTTCGGATCGTCGCACATGCTCATGATCGCGTCCTGCACCGCCAGCGCGTTGCGGGGGTTCCGCATCGCCAGTAGGACCGCCGCCTCGATGAGCGACCGCTCCGCCGCCGCGACCGCCGCGATGGCCCGGTCGCCGCTCGCCGTCTCGGTGATCATCCCGGTTGCCGAGTCCTCCACGCGGGTCGCCTCGGCCTTGACCTTCTCGTTCTCCGCCATGCCTTTTGTTCTCCAGTACGACCCTACCCGTCGCATCGGAGACCACTCACGCGGTCATGCCATTGCGCCGGGCGACATCCCGCATCTTGCGTTCGTGACGGACGGACGGGATGATGGTCCCCTGCTCCCACAGCCACGCCGTGTTGATCGAGACATGGCAGGCGGTCGACCACCGCTGGAGAGACCAACCGAGAGCCTTGCGGAGAGCGGCGATCTCCTTCGCGGGGATGCCGTCCGTCCGCTTGACCGACCCTCTCCGCCACGTCTTCGCCTTCGCTTCCTGCGTCATCGCGTCGTCTCCTGACTCCGCTCCATCACCACGACGGAGCGTTCCCCGCCGCCGCCGGGGGCGTCGGGGCCGAACCCGCGTTCTGCTGCGTGGCCGGGGGAGGGACCGCCCCTCCGGGCTGGCCGCTCAGGAACGCGAGAGCAGCGGCGAGGGCGGGGATCAGTCCCTGCAGGTTCTCGACGCTGTAGAACGTCTTGGTCTTCTGCCAGTTCCCCTCGGCGTCCTTCTTGTTCTCGCTGAGGGAGAGGTAGGGCTTGCCCTCGCGCCCGTTGTAGACGTCGAGGTAGTACACCTTGCCCGCCTTGACCTGTTGGGTCCAGAGCGGGGTCGGTCGCGTCTCGCCTGCCATCGTCGTTCCCCTTTCCGTGTGCAGGTGTCACCGAGAACCGTACCGCCACGCCGCGTCGATCATCTGTATGCCGATGAGCCCTCCGAAAAGGATCACCCCCGGATGACCGGGAGCGAAATGGTACGCCGCCGCGCAGTAGACGGCACCGTTGATCGCCGCCAGAGAGATGAGCCACGCGAGGCGGAGTCGGCTCATTTGAGCAGCCCCTCCGCCCGCAGACGCCCCTCGACCTCCTGCAGTTTGGCGATCAGAGCCGGGAGGTCCTTGGTGGCGACGTAGACCGCGTCCTCGTTCGCGAGGACCCCGACTTCCGCGCCGAGCATGTCGACGCGCAGACAGACCTCGCTCCGCCCGAGGTTCGTCGAGTTGATCCCGGTCGGGAGGAACGCGCCCGTGATCGTGTCGTGGGGCTTCGTGACGACGAGGCCCCGGTTCACGGCGCGGACCTTCTCGCACTCCTCGCACTGACAGTACGACAGGTGTCCGGTCTGCATCCCCTCTCCTCCTGATTGAGACCCTTCCGGGTCGGACCCTCCGATGCCCCCCGCTGTACGAGCCGGGGGGCCAGAGAGGGGCCGCGTTACGCCGCCGCCGCCTCGGCGATGACCTTCCACTCGCTGGCGGGGAGTTCCAGCACCTTGCCGCCGATCCGCTCCAGTTCGGTCGCCCGGTCGTAGGACTCGACGTCCTGCGCCGTCCGGGTCACCGCGTTGAGGACGCCGTAGCGGGACAGGTCGCCGCCCTCGATCAGGTGGCGGAGGACGCTCGTCTTCTCGCCCTCCATCAAACCGAACCGCTTCTGCGTGACCTCGATGGCCTTGATCGGGTCGCCCTTGATCACGTCGCCCGCCGCCGCGCGCATCCGGTTGACGATCCGGTCGAAGACCTCCTGCTTCATCACGGCCTTGACGACGTCCTTGATCTTGGAGAAGAAGGCCGCGTCATCGAGGGCGCGGGTCTTGTCGGTGAAGAACTCGCTGACGCTCCCGTCGTCGCCGTTGCCGCCGTAGCCGCGCCCGACGTGGTTCCGCCGCGTCCCCATGTCGGCGGCGATCATCCCGTTGGTGCAGACCAGCCGGTAGATCATCGGCTGGACGCTAAGGGCTCCGCAGCCGACCTCGCTGTTGCTGATGATGAGCCCGGCCTCGACGACGTCCCCCTTCTTGATCTCGGTCTGGATCATGGGGAAGGTCGCCTTGAGATACAGCCGCCGCTCGGTGATCTCCGCGCTCTTGACGTCGAGCCGCATCTCGCCGAACGTGGGGAGGACGGCCTCGGCGAGGTCGAGGTTGTCGAGGGGCCGGTACCGCTCGGAGAGGAACGCGCGGACGCGCCCGTCGAGGGTCCGCACCATGCGCTGCTCGGGCTTGTTCTGGAACCAGTGGTTGACGTTCGTCGTCAGCAGGCCCGGGGCGGTCGAGCGCATCCGCTGGTAGTAGTCGCGGGGGATGGCCAGCCGGTCGCCGATCTGTTCGTGCGCCAGTTCGTTGAGTCCGAAGGACCCCATCTCCCCGACCTTCAGGTCGAGGGTGTCGAGGAGGGTGAGGCCGCGCGTCGGGGCCACGAAGTCGCGCTTCTCCTTCGCCTGCCGCTCGATCTCCGCCGCCAGAGCCGTCAGCGTTCTTCCGGTCTTCATCTCCGCGCCTTTCAGAAGGTTCCGGGTTCCGCCCGGATCGGTCGGTCGGCCTTTGCCACTCCCCCGGTCCCGGTGGGACCTGTCGGGTCGCGCTTGGCCGCTCCGCATCTCGCCCCCCGCAGGGGGCGGTACGAGGAGCGGACTACGCCTGATGGAACTTGACCTCGCGGTACCAGACCACCCGACCGGAGAACGAGTGGGTGACGCGCTTGAGCGTGACCTCGCGCTTGCTGCCATCGGCGGGGACGTGGGCGTAGTGGATGGCCCCGAGGGTTCCCCAGACGTACCCGCCGTTGATGAGTTCCGCGTCGTTCTCGCGCACGATCCGATCGGCCTTCTCCGTCGCCATCCGCGCCCACCCTTTGCTCGTCCTCATCTCCGCTCCTCCTGTCTTGGGTCCCGTTCCTTCTCTGACTCTATGTTTACCACATTTAAGCACGGATACAAGCACTATTTACTTATTTCATCCAAATAGTTGAGAGGCCGCGACCCCTGTGCGCGCGGGTTCCGCTTGACATTTTTAGAGATGCGGGTAAAGTCCCGACCGTGGTCCCCCGAATCCTCCTGTCCTCTGCGAACAACGGCCTTGGCGATTCACTCTGCGAGATCGTCGCCCTCCGCGCTCTCCGACGAGCCAACCTTTACGCCGAGATCGGTTGGGTCTCGACGCACCCCGAGGTCGCGCCCGAATGGGTTACGGTCGTCGACCGCGTGAAACCCCCTGTCGACTGGCCGGGGTACGTCGAGAAGTACCGCGCCGACTGGCCCGACATCCGAGACACGACCCTGTGGGACATGCGTGGCTGGCCCCTGCAGTTCAACCGATGGGCCGAATTCGGCTGGTGCTCCATGCCCGAGTGCTACTGCCGCCTCGTCAACGCTCCCTTCGACCCCGTCGACTGCCTCGACGTCCTCGACCTACTCCCCGGTCCCGGTCACTTCGCCTCCGCATTCCGCGAGGCGGCGAAGGCCGTCTCCGCCATCGGACCGTACTGCGTGATCCAAGGCGGGCCGAACATCGCCTGCCCCCGGAAGTGGCAGATCGAGGATCGGGGGGAGGTCGCGGGATACCTTCGGTCGAAGGGGTACGAGGTCGTCGCGCTGGCGGGGAACGATGCGAACGCCTGCATCCCGAACGCCCGGATGGTGAAGGGGTTGTCCTACCGAGCCGCCGCGCTCGTCATCCATTGGGCCGTGCGGTACGTCGGGTCCGATACCGGCGTGACGTGGCTTGCAGTCCTTGGAACGCGCACCCCGGTCGTCGCGCTCGTCCGTCCCGAGATGGGGCGTGCCGGGTCCGTCCTGCTCCGCCCGGACGTGCGGGAGATACGAAACGACACGCCAGTCGACGACGTCGTGGACCTCGTCAGGAGATCGCTCGATGAACCGACACAGGTATTTACTGTGGACGCCGAATCACGGAGCGCGGATCGGACACCAGTTGAGCGGATGGGTCTCCGCGATGCTCCTCGCGCGTGAGTGCGACCTGAGCGTGATCCGCCATCCGTTTGACGGGAACGCCGAACCCGACGGCATGGGAAAGTTCTTGGAGTGCCTCCACGAAGGCCAGCACCATGAGGTGCCGGGTCATACGCGCATTTTCGTCGACGTCTCGATCTACGACGCCAAGATGATCAACGACGATCCCCGATCCCCGGTCTGCTTCCGCCTGCGGACGGACTCCTTCGTCGACGACACCTTCCCGATCCGTGACGAACTCCGCCGCCGGTTCAACGTCAAGCCGCGCGCCTTCCCGTTCGGCAACAAGTTCCTAAACCTCGTCGTCCATCTCCGCCGGGGCGACGTGACGCCGACGACGAACGAGATCAGGTACACCCCGGACGAGTGCATCCTGAAGGTCGTCGACCAGACCCTCGCGCTGATACCCGACCGCAGCCTCCTCTCCCTCCATCTCGTCTCCGAGACCGCCGACAAGGTACTAATCGCGGAGTACCTGTCGCGCGGGTTCACGATCCACGCCGGGTCCCCCGCGCCCGAGGCGTTCACGGCCTGCGCGACCTGCGACATCCTGATCGGATCGAAGTCCGCGTTCGCCTACTATGCGGGCCTGATCAATACCGGCCTGAAGATATTCCCGACGTTCTGGCATCACTTCCCCTCCGCCGGGTTCTGGCCCCCGGAGTCGCTCGGCATCGGAGCGATTCGGACCCGCGACGTCTGGTATCGGAGCGACATCCTTGAAAGGAGAGAACCGTGAAGGTCTACAGTTACACCGATGCCGACCTCGGCATCGACGCGATCCCTCCCGGCACCCTCCGGTTCGACACCTTCCAGAAAGTCGACCGCCCGGATGACGCCGACGTCATCCTCGTACCCCCGACGCTACAAGCGATGAAGCGGCTGAACATCGACCCGAACCGGCTGATCCATCTCCGGTGCGGCATCCACAAGCATGTGTTCTTCGACATCAGCGACGACTTCCGCACCTTCCCCGCGCTGAAGGACGCGATCTTCCTGCGGGCCTCGCTCACGAAGCACATGCAGGCAGTCAACCCGCGCAGCCTCGCCCTCCCGTGGCCCGTGCAGGGGTCGAAGTTCAAGGCGGAGTTCTCCCCGATGGGGGAACGCCCCCGGAAACTGGTGTCCTTTGTCGGCTGGTCCTCGTCGGGGATCACCCGCGCAGCGATCGACTCGGTGGTGCAGGTCTTCACGAACCACCCGCTCGACTTCCACGCGAACCAGCACCACGTCGCCTGCTACTCGCCCGAGGAGCAGACGCGGATGTTCGCCGCCCACCGCCAGTCGATGCGCGACTGCATGATCGTCCTCTGCCCCGCCTCCATCACGAACACGGAGGGGTACGCGCTCGGAGCCGACAAGGGGACGCTGGAGCGCGACTATCAGGGGATTCCGGTCGGGACGACCCCCGCGTCGAACGGGTACATCTATCCCGGCGGGAACCTGCGGTACCGGATGTTCGAAGCGATGGCGGAGGGTCGCGTCCCCGTCGTCATCTGCACGGGTCACGTCCTCCCGCGCCCCGACCGCATCCCGTGGGATCAGGTCGCCTATTTTATCGAGGAGAACGACGTCGAGAACACCGGAGCGCGCATCCTGAAGATCATCCGACGCGACAGTCAGGTGCTCCACGACAAGGGGATGCTTGCCCGGAAGTTGTTTTTCGAGCATCTCGACTCCGACCAATGGGAGCGCATCTTCCGCGAGATGGTCGAGGAGGAGGTCGCCAGATGGAGACCGTCTTGATGGTCGGCGGGTATCACGACCCCGTCCCGGTTCGCGCCGACGAACTCCGCGAGGCTCTCCACCGGAATTGCGAGTGCAAGCGAATCGACTCCGTCCTGATGTTCGTTGAAGACGAGTGGGAATCGTTCACCCGCGCCGTCAAGAACGTCCCCGAGTACCACCATGAGAAAGTGCAGTTGCTTGAAACCGGCGCCCGCATGACCTACGACCAGTACTTCCGCTTCGCCTCCCGCGCGCCCGGGACGCGGTTCATCGTCGCGAACAGCGACATCGCCTTCGACGAGACCCTCGCCGCGCTCGACCGGATCGACTGGAAGGACACGCTCGTCTGCCTCTCCCGAACCGAACCGGACGGTGGGCCCCCCGAGTGGTGTCCCGGCCAGCGATGGGCCGACAACAGTCAAGACGCATGGGTCTTCCGCTCACCGCTGAAGCCGTTCCGGTGCGACTGGAAGTTGGGCGTCGAGGGGTGCGACAACGTGCTGGCCTACGAGGCAGCGCAGGCCGGGCTCTACATTCTGAACCCATGGTACGACGTGAAGGCGTGGCACCTGCATGAGTCGAAGTTGAGGCGAAATTTCGTACGCAGAGATGGCGTCCCGTCGGGTCCACATTGGCTCGTCCCGCGCTCCCGAATCGCAGAAAGAGAGACCCCGAATTCGCACGACGTTCAACGCTACGGGGCGCGGACGGGTCTGGACATAGAAGGGGGCGGAGAGTAGAACAAGTCTCGCCATATGGAAGCCTGAAGCGAATTCCGGGGGTTCTTGAGGGTGTACCATGAAGATTCGCCACCTGATCCTGCAGGACACGGACGCCGAACTCCTCGACGACCTGTCGGTGCAGTTGGAACTGCGCCGGTGCGACGTGATCCGCTGCGGGCTGAAACTCCTCCGCGACTTCTCCAAGATGGAGGCCATCGGCTACAAGTTGGGGATCGTCAAGGGGAAGAAGGTGATATGCGAGATCGACTCGTCACGCCTTGCGGACGGGTAGGGCCTCCTCCGCCACCGCGACCCACCGCCCCTCCTGCAGCCGCTTGATGATCCGCGCCGGGTTCCCCTCCACCATGCACCCCGGAGGGACGTTCCTGCTTCTGACCACCGCCCCGAGCGCGACCACCGCATCCGCGCCGATCTCGCAGTTGTAGAGGATGGCGAAGGAGTAGACCTGCACCCGAGGCCCGATGACGAGTGGCCTCCACGTCACCCTGCCGAATGCGCCCGGAGACGGGTCGTGCGACCCCACCACCAGAGAGATGCTCTGACCGAAATGCGCCGACGGGTCGATAGTGATGGCTCCGGGCCACCGGCAGTCGAGGAAGAAGTCCCGGCCCACGAAGTAGTCGAGGTCATGCCCCCTGATGTTCTGCTTGACGAAGCACTCCGCACCGCCGAGGATTCGCGCTTGCATCAGCACTTCCTCCCCGTCCAGTCGTCAAATGACCTGTCGGCAATGTCGACATTGATTCCGAGATGGATTGCCCTCGCAACCGCTCCACGCATCCAGAAGCCACGCTGGATCGCGGAGTAGTGACCCCGGATCGGGAGCAACTTCTCCGTCGTGCCGTAGATCGGGTCGGGCATGAGGAACGACAATTCCGTCCCCCTGATTTCGAACTCTGCCGCCGTCTTCACCTGACGCAAAATGTCACGCATGTACGACACCCGCCAGATGCCTTGACAGGTGCAGATGCGATAGGGTGTCCCGATCTCGATCTCGCCCCACCGCTCGTCGACAAGGTTCTTGGTTGCAGGGGGAGCGCAGTAGAGTCGGAAGCAGCCCGCCTCCGGGTGGTCGCGCATGAACTGCTCGGCCCACGGGATGAAGTCGGCCAGCACCGGCTCGTCGCACCAGAAGTCGTCGAGGATCATAAGAACGAGCCTGTCGTCCGCGCGCTCCAGACCCGCCAGCAGGTTTTCAGGCCAGCCCCGGTCGCCCCCGAGGTTCAGCACTTCGTCGAATCCCTCCGTCCTCTCCGGGTGAGGGACTGCATCCGTGACGAGCAGGCGGGTGTAAGGACACGTGGGCCAGAACATCCGCATGAACTCGATGTGCGGCTGCCACGTCTCGCTGTATTTCCCGCACGTCGGGACGATGATCTTCACCCGATCACCTTCTGCCAGCGTTCGGTCGACTCGACGTAGGGAGCGTAAACGAGCCTCTCCGTAGCCATGCAGATTTGGTAGTTCGTCATCTGATCCCGGTTCTTGAACTCATGGAAGTGATAGTTGATCATCGGCATCCCGTCCGTGCTCGGCCCGTCCGTGATCGTGTGCATGATCACGTTCCACGGAGCGGTTGAGACGCCGACCCCGAACTCCTTGACATGCTTCCGCCACTTCTCTGCGATCCCGTCCGCGTACCCCTGATCCCCGCAGTACTGCCACCGCGCCCGGTCCCCCTCCGAATACTTGCACCAGTTCAGGACCTCGTCGGACCACCACTTGAGCGCGGTCCTGCCCACCTGATCCGCCCGGAAGGCCACGGTCCCGATGTTGTAGACCCCGTTCTTCCCGAGGCGTTTGATCTCGCTTGCGACATGGGCATGGGGCTGCAGGCCGATGGACTTTCCGCGCATCTCCTCGATGAGCCGCATCGGCGTGTCGAAGAAGAAGACATCCGCGTCGAGGTACCAGAGCAGTTCGTCGCGCATGTACCCCGCCATGATGTGATCCGTCCAGAGCGAGGCAAGGCTCCAGCAGAACTCCTGATAGGTCCGGTCCCCCTTCGCCTTCCGCAGCCGGTCCCCGATGTACGGCTCGGCCAGCATCTCGTCGAGCGTCCTGCAGTAGACCACCCCGAGCGCGTCCGCGTTCGCCCGGACGACCCCCGCGATCTTGTCGTCTAGCGCGAGGACATACCCCTGCGGCTTGACCTCTTCCGCGCCCGCGCGCGCACGACGCTGGATGCTCTCGATGAGCG
>Ga0315284_10006453_pt1 | contig 16691 bp, 5 predicted proteins | sample YL17G09_16_MG_FD_203696 | JGI IMG/M metagenome (GOLD analysis project Ga0315284, IMG submission 203696) | Sediment microbial communities from Yellowstone Lake, YNP, Wyoming, USA - YL17G09_16 | ecosystem: Environmental > Aquatic > Freshwater > Lake > Sediment | place: USA: Wyoming | collected...
GCTTTTAGATAAACTAGCCGCACTAACACTAACTTTGGGAAAGATTTTGAATGCTCGCATATACGAGCCATTATATGAACCCTTCATTACATATTAAACTGTACGGAATGTATCGGGTCCTAGACAGTAAGTGACTACGGTTTTCAGATGAATTTTTTTGTATTGACACCCCTGGGGTGTCGCTTCAGAGTAAACTTACTAAACCTCCTAGTCCTGCAAGGCTAAAATTTAAAAAGTTGCTGTGGCAATATACGTTAAAGTGTGGGAATAATTTCCGGCGGCGGTGGTACCGGAAATTGCAGCTGAATAGCAAAGAGTGGTTTGGTCGTTATCAATCGGTGATGGAAAAGAGGCTATTTGCCGGGCGGTGCTATCGATCGCGGTCGCGTTGAATGGTGAGTTGGCACAATCTGTGTCTTGGACGAAGTACTGACCAGATTTCGAGGTCGCCAAACCATACTCTTCGGTGTTTGGGTTGATTTCGCCATCGGCATCAGCAATGTCGTTTGCGGTGTTACAAGGCTGGCCGGTGCGGCAAATATTGCCGTTTTCCTGCACGGTTACTTTGTAACCTTCTCTAGCATTGGTTGTAACTGTAATAGTTTGGGAGACACCTTTTGGTGTGCCAGAAATCGATTCTAAATCAACCGAGGTCGAAGAAATCGTAAAAATTAATTCCGGAACTTCCGCTAAAACGTATTGAAAACCGCTGCCAGTTCCATAATTTGCGCTAGAGCCGAAACCAATTGCAAAACCCCCGCCAGTATCGGTTATTTTGTAATTAGTAGAAGATTTGGCGCCGCCAAAAATGCCAAATTCACCTTCAAGCTGGAAATTATCGGAGCTACTACTGAAAGCGTGAACGCTAGATCTAAGATCTAGGATGTAAGATGCAAGTAGTAAAGAAAAGATAGCTAAAGCTACAGGCAGGATTTTTTTCATCTTCTACCCTACATTTTATCATAAAATCGTAAATCTGCTCGTTATTTCCTTGGTTTAAAACAAGAGCTCTAAGATGTAAGATGTAGGGTATACGATATCTTAATCTTAAGTCGTACAACTTATAACTTATAGCCAGATCATGGTAGACTACGTAAAAATTAAAATTAAAGCGGGAAAAGGCGGAAGCGGAGCTGTTTCTTTCGCGAAGCAGATGCGTCGAAGCCTTGGGCCTCCTGACGGCGGGGATGGGGGAGCGGGCGGAAATGTTTATCTGGAAGTCGGCAAAGACCTTACCACCCTTATTCCATATCGTTTCAAAAAGAATTTCCAAGCAGAAGATGGTGGGCGTGGTGCCGAAAACCATAAAAAAGGCGCGGCTGGCGAGCCGCTTGTTCTTTTAGTTCCGGCCGGTACAAAAGTTACCGGTACACAAGGCCGATTGATTGTCGATCTGACCAAAATCGGCGAAAAAATAATGATCGCAAAAGGGGGTAAAGGCGGGCGAGGTAATGCTCATGTAAAAAAGGCAGACTTCCGAATTCATAATTCAAAATTATTTATTCAAGATTCAGATGTGTGGCGCTGGCATGAGGAAGGAGAAGAAGGGCAAGAAGCAGAATTAACACTGGAACTTAAATTGTTAGCTGATGTTGGATTAATCGGGTTGCCAAATGCGGGTAAATCTACTCTTCTTTCGAGGCTTACATTGGCCAAACCAAAAATTGCCGCTTATCCTTTTACTACTATTGAGCCAAATCTTGGGGTGATGGATCAGAAAGGAAAGGAACTGGTTTTGGCAGATATTCCCGGGCTTATTGAAGGAGCTTCGAAGGGCAAGGGATTAGGCGATCAGTTTTTACGTCATGTTGAACGAACCCGGGTTTTGGTTCATTTGGTTTCAGTAGAGCAAGAAGATCCGGTTGCCGCGTTTTTGGTAGTTAATAAAGAATTAAAAGAGCACTCAAAAGAGTTAATTAATAAACCACAAGTTGTATGTTTGACCAAGATTGATATGGTTGACAATAAAGAATTAAAGAACAAAGTATCTCAATATAAAAACAAGAGGATCAAAGTAATACCAATATCTGCAATCCATGGCACCGGTTTAGAAGAGTTAAAAGACAAGCTGATTAGTAAGTTCTGAATTTTTAATTTTCAATCAATTCTTAATTTTAAAATTTCAAATTTCAAATTGGCGAAGATTGTCCCATTTCGCGTTAAACTATGCGAGGCACACTTCTTTGGGTGTCTCGAGTTGTGAATCGTAACCTGCGATTAAATTATTTTGGCTTGCCACGTGAAGCTCTGGAGGAGCGAAGTGTGGTGGACCAGGAGGGAATTGAACCCACTACCTCCTCGTTGCGAACGAGGCGTTCTACCGGTGAACTACTGGCCCCTGTTCGTCACTTACGTTCCTCAAGATAAACCGTTTACATCGAGCAAAGCGAGATGGTGGACCGAGGGGGAGTCGAACCCCCGACCTTGCGCATGCCATGCGCACGCTCTAGCCAACTGAGCTATCGGCCCTAGGTTTTAAGATGTTGGTAAATTAAATCCGTTAAACATTCTAACTCTAAACGTGCCTTCGTGTCAAAATAATCTACTCTAAGAACCCCTTTGTAATCTTTATTTCTTGTAGGTTTTCCTACTGTTCGTGGATCTACTCTTGCTTTGTAAAACCGTATATTAGGCATGTTTAAAAACTTTGACCAATAACCTTCCAGCTTTTTAGTGTTTTGATCCGCACGACATTGAACCGTAAATCTTAATTTCTTCTCATCTAGTAAAAAAACAGTCTTTAGAAGTTTCAAAAATAAATTTATTATTTTTGGATTTGAATTTCCAAAACAAAAATCTCTTTTATACTTTTTGCCCTCACCCAAATAAAGAGCAGAGAGGAAAAGTTTAGCGATCTCTTTTTGGTTAATCAGTTTCGCCGTTGCTTGATTAGCCTTTTTGATCAATTGAAGATAATTATCTCTACGTTTTTTATTTATTTTCCAAGCCTTTTCCCTAGTTTTTTGTAAACTTTTTTTATTCAAGTGATCAATCTTTTTAAAATAATCTTTGGGTAGAGAAATGTTTTTGCACCAGTAAGATAAGGTACTTTTAGGTATTTTTAAACCGAGTTTCCCTTGGATTTCAGAATAAGTTAATCCTCTTTTACGCAGATTTGCTACATCTCTTTTTATTTTGTTGGTCACTAATAAATTGTACCCCAACAGTTAACAATGCGCAATATTAAATACCTAAACATTTGAGTAAGCTGAGTGGAGGAATTATTCAATATTTACGCCACAATCCTATAACCTAGACCTTAAATCTATCTATTCGCGCTCGGTGAGGCGGTTTGCGTCGGTAATTGTTGGAGCTGCTGTGTTTGTTGTTCTTTCTGCGCTTTTTCCAGCACTTTCCTGGCCTCATCTAGTTCAGTTTGAACTTGTTTACGTGCCCCTTTGTTTTGCTCGTTATCTTCGAGCAAACTTAAAGTGGCTTGAAGCTCGTTGACCACACCGGCTGGGTTATCGCCCTTTTTCTTAAGAACCTGGGCTAGGTTATAGTGCGCGCTGGCGTAATCATACTTTGCTGAAATTGCGAGCTCAAAGTTTTTCTTGGCATTGTCTAGATCTCCAACGTTGAAATAGACGCTTCCCAAAGCCTCATACAGTCTTGGATTAGTTGGATCCAGCTGTATTGCTCGGGAATAAGTATTAATCGCGTGTATTGTGGCATCACTTCGCAACTCGCCGCCAATATTGGCGTACATTGTCGCCAGGCTCTCCCAGTTAGCCACATTTAAGGTAGAAGTTCCGGAAACCTTCTTTATTTGGAAGGAACCTAAGCCTCGTCCTTCGTAGCCGGTTGTGATTCTGCCTTGGTCAATCGCGTCTCGAACCAGCGCCAGAAGAGTGTTTTGCTCATCTTGAGAAAGGTCACCTTTTTGGTTCAAAGCTCGGGCTAAGGCTAAATCAGTTACTAGAAGCGCCCGGTGATAAGTGTCGCGGTAGTTGTTTGCATTAATCGCGGCTACCAAATTATCGCGGGTTTCCTTACCCTTATTAGCTTGGGAAGCAAGAATTGCCTTTTGGTAGTAAAATTCCGCTCGGTAGTCCTTCCACGATAAAATTAAAACCCCGGCGAAAGTAACTACTGCGAGTGCTGTAAAAACCCACGCCATCGCGTTACCGCTGCTTACAACCCGATTGGTTGGTTCAACGCCGGTAATCACTCCTGATTTAAACTCGACTAAGCGCAAATCCACTTCATCGGCTTGGTTACTGCCCCAGTCGCGCAAGGTCGCGAAAAAACCTCCGGTAAGCAAGGCAAAAGCCATCCCGGTGATCGCCGAAATGTCAAAGAAAATCAAACCAACTAAAAAGGCAACCAGAGAACCCTGCAGAAAGACAAATCCGGGATTTGTCCGTACGGCAGTCGAACTTGCCGAAAAAGAAACTAAACTTCTAATCAGCATCACCACTACTAGTAGAATTGCTAATACACCTAACACTCCGGTAGTTGTCAGTAGGGTTAAAATTGCGCTGCTAGGCTCATCAAACCGAATATTCCAGGTACTGTTTGTATTAACCGCGTTTACTGCCAGGGGTTTATAGTTTGGATAAACTAGCCCAAAGGTAGCCGGTCCTGTACCTAAAACTGGGCGATCGCTTAAAGATTTAGCCGCAGTTTGCCAGGCAATTGAAAGCGGCAACCGAACCGGTTTTGTAATCGCCGTATTGGTATCCTTGCCGGCAATCAGCGGTTTGAGAGTGCTGTCGGCTACTCCTTTGATATTCACAATTACAGCTAAAACAATCGCCAATACTGCTAGTATTCCGATTATCCAGCGCTCTTCAGATGGAAACAATACTTTTGGCGAAAGCAGAAGGACAAAAAACAAAGCTACCACCAAGATTATATAAGCAAACACATTGTTAACAAGAGCAAAAGATATTATTTGCAGGGCCACCAAAATGTAGAAAAAGTATTTGGTAACCATATCTTTCATCATTAGAGCTAGTGCCAGGGTGAGCGGAATCGCAATCGAAAGGAAAAATACTAGCTTGTCTAAATTTCCCGCTGGAGTCCAAAACCGGGCTTTTGACCAAGCGTAGCCAAGGAGAGGATGACCAAAATAGTAACTAATCGCAACAAGCGCCAAAATGGTCGCCGATGCGGCGAGCGCGATATAAGTTGCCATTCTATACCCGGAATTTAAGTGACTGCTTGCTAAAAAGTACAAAATTACCATGGCCGCAATGCTTGGCAGCGAACTAAAAAAGGTAGGATGCCAACCAAAGATAGACACGAACTGATCAAGCGAAAAGATACTGGCCAAAATGTAAACCAAGAGAAAAATTAGTAAGGGAATATCAAGCGGTGTCCGGGTTATACGTACCCGCTGTTCCGCCACCATTTTTACTCCCCACACAAAGAACAGAAAGAAAGCGCCAACCACTAAAAGTACAGTTTTATTGAAATTGTAAAACTCACTTGTGGTATTCAGAAAGAAAATCGGAATAAGGAATGCTAATAAAACTAAACCGAACTGAATAATTTTGTTGCTAATAACTGCGACATTTTCTCTCATAATTTACTCCTTAAATTACGTCACGTGCAGTCAAACTTTCTTTGACTGAGCGAGACATAATAAAAAAACCTCCTTTAGGGGTCAGCTTTCCGCCGAAGATTCTAACGTAGGCGGTCCGGCCCCTAGCATAAAACAAATTATAAAATTCTGTCAAGATAGTTAATCAATTTTAAATTTTAAATTTCCAATTTTTAATCAAATTTTAAAACTAAAAAGTTCATTTTGTTTTAGTTGCGATTTTCGAAAAGATCAGCGTTAGTTCTTGCGTTTCTCGCCACAGATTTTGACAATCCTCTTTTAATAAGTCGTCGGCTTTAGCGAGCATCCGAAGCCAATATTTGGTTTCTTTTGCTTCTTTCTTACAAATATAAATCTTATTCTTAAAGTCCTTCTTGCTTGAAGCGCCGTTGGCTTCAGTGTAATTTGCTCCAATGCTCGTGCCTGATCGCACAAGTTGGTCGATAATTGGTGTTGTGACTGTGTTTTTAGGAACCTTTTTACAAAGCCCGATTATATTTTCTCCAAATTTTGCTGTTCGTTCTTCAAGGTCGTATTTCATAGTTAGTTTTTAAATTTTCATATTGCTTAATTTCATTTCAAATTAAAAATTTCAAATTTCAAATTAATTCACTATCCACCAGTTAAATTCAATATTTTCGCTTGACGGAGAAGCAAGTTCTACAGTAAAGCTAGTTCCTTCCACTTTGGTCGTGGCGGAAAGCACTTTATCGGTTTTGGTTACCGGTGTCACAAATATCTTCGAATTTCCCGTGACAGCCGTGGTATTTATAATTATTTGGGTCTGACCGGCGGTTATGTTGCCGGTTCCAATTGAATCATTGCTACTGCCGTCTGGGTTAGCCGATGCTGATGCAATCTTTAGCTTCGTAGTTTCGACTTCTTTGGCAGATAGTACATTTTCTACCTTTAGATCACCTGCGACGGATAAATCGCCCAAGATATTGACATCACCGTCAATTACCAGCGCGCCGGTATCAGCCATACTAAGTTTGCGCTCACCAACGTATATGACTTGCGCATTCACGGTCCCGGCCGTCAGCGTCTCGACATCTACAGCAGTATAGGTTTGCAAGGCCTCCCCTTGCGAAGCTAGTGGGGCTACATACCAGCCTACAGAGACAAAGACCATTATTTTGCCAACAGCGGTTGGATCGGCATTATCGTAAGACTCCAGCGCTTTCCCAACAATCGGCCCGGAGGCTGTTGCCTTCATCGCAACCCCTGGGGTTGAGCTCGAGGTTAGCGGATCGCCAGGCTTTATCGCCCCGTTTTCCGTGGAAACCTTCAAAGGTACACGGCCATTAAGGGCAATTGGGAGGGGATGATCAGCACTGTCCACTCGGTTGTGCCCGATTGAAGAGAAATCCCCATAATTGTTAGAAGTAATTCCAACTATAGTTTGTTGATACGGCTCATTGGATTTTACTAATTCTATTGAGGTTTCTGTCTGTCCTTCTAAAATATTGTCGTGGCCGTCGACAGACTTAATGGTTACAACTTTAGTTCCGGTAACGACAAGATCCCCGTACTCTACGTCAGAAGCGGTTGGATATATTTCGGCATAATCGGCTGAGGGAGCCCCAGAGCAATCTCTTAACAATACATTCGCTACATCTCCACTTGTACCTGTTGCATGGCTTCCACAAATCGCAGTGGATGAAGCGGTACCGTCAATATTTATTTCCAGTTCCTCTTGGATATCTATCCAGCTACCGAAAACAGTGTGGATCTGGGAGTTGCCGCCGGCAACTAACGTAAATGAGATGTCACCCCAACTCATCCCAGACTGGGTATTAAAGCTTATAATACCATCGGTCCAATTACTGATCCATTCGTTATTGCTGAGAATAATGCCGGTTGTTCCTGACACAGATAGATTCCCAACAACAGCAACCGTGCCGTCAGTGTCATTGTTGATACTTTCCCCCCAAGTACCCCACCTGAGGTCATTTGTTCCTGATATTTCAAGATCGCCTACGACTTGAATTCTTCCATTGGTGTCATTGTTGATACTTTCCCCATTTGTACCCCAAACCAGATCACTCGTTCCCCCTATATACAAATCACCCGTGATTGTAATCCTGCCATTAGTATCGTTATCTATTTTTTCAAGATTGGCAAAAGTAATATCCCCACCTGACTCGGTATTAAAGGTCAGACCAGTTGTACCTTGAATAACGAAATTTCCCGATACTGTAGTGGTGGGGGAAGTAATCAGTACGGTGCCATTAGTAACATTATCAATCGTTTCATCATTTTGAAGGTTAATGTCGACACCCCCACCTTGAATATCTATCCCAAAAGAGCTGGGGTAACCAGAAACTAATAGACCAACTCCACTACCAGCTGCTGCTACTCCCCAATAACCCTCGCCCTTAACACCAATTCCAAATTGCATGCTTCCGTGGGGGGCGTGACCATAAACCCCAAGTCCTACCACACTAGAAGACTCACCATAAACACCGGCACTTGGATTAATCGTGTTAGTTAATCCGTAAACACCATAAGCCATTGCTGTACCTGGACTATTACCTGAGGTCGCAGAGAAGTAACCGCCATATGTAGTAAATACTGTCGAGGTAGAGTTGTTTGTGTGATTTACATCTGAATAAATCCCGTAATCTGTGTTTGTTGAGTCTGTAGTGTCAGTTCCGGAAATATACATGCCGTAGCCGGGCACTCCTGCTCCGTCAAAAGTTGGGGCAAGATTGATCAGCTCTCCATTTGAGCCAACATCAGAAGTTACAGAGATAGCGGAACCGGTAATTCCAGCAGTTCCTCCTGAAGGACCAATGAAATTGATGCCAGTTGCACTCGTAAGGGAGCTGGCAGTAATCTTCATGACATTGCCGCCCCAAGTGTTAGCGGATGTAATGTTAAGTGTAGTACCACTCCCACTCGTGTTAGATCCACTAATATTAACTAAATTGCCGGTAAAAGTAACGGAAGAATTGGTCTGGACAATGTTGAGGGCGGTCGCCCCCACCTGGTTTAAAGTTGAGTTGGCAATGTTAACGAGAGTGCCCCCAGTCGAACCCGAAGCAGTGACATTGAGAAGACCGGCAGTGTTGGCGGTTGTAGTAAAGTTTTGGTTGTTGTTGATAACTACTAGACCACCGGTAGTGTAGCCATCGGCAACAGTACTGGCAACATTTAATAGTGACCCGGTTGTAATAGAGGATGTTGCATGGGCAAGGCTCATACCAATACCCTGTGTGATCCCGTCAGCCGTCAGTTTAAAGCCATTACCAGCGGTGGTGTTGGCGGTAGTAAGGTTAAGTATGGTACCGCTGCCGATAGTGCTAGAACCAGTGATGTTTACGAAGTTGCCAGTGTAACCAGTTGTCACCCCACTTTGAACAATGTTCAGGACTGTACCAGAGACTTGTGAGGCATTGGAAGAGGCGATATTAACTAGACCAACATTATTAGTTGAAGTAAAGGCACCAGTAGCGTTAATGCTGACTATACCGTTGGTGGCTACTGCACCTGCGCTTGAAGTATTAACTCTAAACAGACTGCCTGTAGTGATAGTCCCAGAACTAGTAATATAGAGCCCATTACCGGTAGTTAGTGAATCGGCAGTAATCATCTGAACAGTACCAGTTTGGGTGACATCCTTGATGTCAAACCCATAGCCAGTATGTGCCCCGGAGAAATTAAAGACAACTGCACCACTAGTGCCGGCAGTTGTCCCGAGAGCACCAGTAGAGGCATCAGTGACAGTCAAAGCATGCATGAGTTGGGCAGTGCCACCAACATTCAGGTTAAGAAGAGTTCCTGTTGCATTAACTGTGTTTGCCCCAGAAGCACTGAATGAGACTAGTGAACCAGTCAAAGCGTCCATGTTTCCACTTTCCTGGACGTCAAGAAGTGATCCAACATTGGCTCCAGCGGTAGTTATGCCAGTTCCATTACTTGCAATGGCTAAACCCTTGCCAGTAGTTAAAGCGTTCACATTTATCTGCATGGTGGTAGCCAGAGTGGTGGAGATGTCATCAATCTGAAAGGCATTCCCAGCTGTAATTCTGTTACCATTGAAGTTAAATCTAACTAAACCGTTGCTTGGGGCACCAGTCGCTCCAGTAGTAACTGACAGAGCATTACCGGTCAGACCAGTGGCAGTAGCAGATATTGACAGAGCATTACCGGTAGTTAATTTCGCTGCGGAAATATCTAAAATATCTGCCTGAGTAACCTCGCTACCAGTCAAATTGACAAGAGTACCAGCTGTAGTTTTCGTGGAGTCATTTACATTTATTGCTGTATCCCACCCAGAGCCGATGTTGAGGGCGGTTTCTGTAGCTTCGGGGTCACCGTTTATACCATTGATATCTATACCATAAAAAGTTCCGCCGGTATGATTCGCATTCGTATAATTTAAATAAAGTCCTCGAAAAGTGTTTCCTGCGGCTAATGCTCCTAACGTGCCTGTCAAAGTAACCGCTGTACCAGATTCACTCGCAGCATTTACATCAGCGTTGTATATACCATAGTTAGTTGTTCCACCAGTGGCATCGGCGATATAAAGACCGTAGTTGTTTGTTGGGGAACCAGTAGTCACGGGACTGACGTAAATACCATAATTTGCCCCGGCAGCCCCCGTGCTAGCCCAACTACCAGATGTTCCAACGTAAAGTCCGTATCTAGCTAAATTTGCCGTAACAGTAGTAGAAGAAACGCCAAAATATCCAGAAAGAGTATCAGCCGTTCTATTACTGCTAGAAGTGTTGTTCGAATAAACGCCATATTTGCCTCCGCTGGAAGAAGCATAAAGCGCACTTGCAGTTGAGTTAGTTGCTACATTATCAACAAGGCCTTCAACCCCTCTACCGCCATCTTTTGTAGTATAACCCTTTACACCACCACTATTGCCCGCTGTACCGTATACACCCCATTCACCTCCAGCACCCCAAACACCGTAATTGCTAGTTCCGTCATAGCTTGTCGCAACTCCATAAACGCCTATCCCAGTTGCGCTTATACCCTGGACACCATAACCATCACCACTATTGTTATTACCTACTACTCCATAGCCAAAGCCTCCGGCCGCACCGTATACTCCATAACCGTCTGATGGGCTAGTGCCATAAACGCCATACCAGCCACCGGAGTTATTCCCCCAGACACCGTAGCTATTGTTTCCCGAGGTAGTACCGTAGATCGCGTGAGCGGAATTAGCGCCATTCCCGGTGACCGACGAATAAATTCCATAATTTGTATTAGCAGTGCCTGTTGTATCAGTCCCACTAACATATATCCCATATCCGGTTACAGCTGATCCGTCCCAGTTTGGAGCAAGGTTGATTAATTTTCCTGTTGAACCAACATCAGAAGTTACAGAGATAGCGGAACCGGTAATTCCAGCAGTTCCTCCTGAAGGCCCAGCGAAGTTTATACCAATTCCGGAAATAAGGGATGTTGCAGAAATAACTAGTGCGTTACCGCTGGTCAGGGAGTTGGCGGTAATGGCCTGGACAACACCGGTAGCCGTACCAGCGTTTAAATTAAGCAGTCCGGCATTGTTCGCAGAAAGGTAAGCCCCGGCAGCGGTAAAGTTCACTACACCACCAGCAGCATTGGAAAGGGCAGCAGCACCAGTTGGTCCAGTGACAAGAAGAGCGTTACCGGTAGTTAACGCATTGGTTCCTCCAGCAGTGATGCTTAAGGCTTTACCAGAGGTTAAAGCGGCGGTTACGACGGATTCACCAATACCAGTAGTTAAACCAGAGTAGGTTTGCAAAACTTGAGTCCCGGCAAGCGAAGCAGTTGACGAAAGGTCAAGCAAGACACCGGTAGTGGTTGAAGTATCCGCTGAAGCCGATGAAAATCTAGCGAGCGATCCACCACTGGCAATAATCGAAGTGGTGTGAGGAATGTACAGCGCAGTTCCAGTCGTCAGGGAATTAGCAGTAATGGCCTGGACAACACCTAAAGCAGTGCCTGAGTTTAAATTAAGCAGCCCGGCATTGTTAGCAGAGGTGTAAGCCCCGGCAGCGGTAAAGTTCACTACACCACCAGCAGCATTGGAAAGGGCAGCAGCACCAGTTGGTCCAGTGACAAGAAGAGCGTTACCGGTAGTTAACGCATTGGTTCCTCCAGCAGTGATGCTTAAGGCTTTACCAGAGGTTAAAGCGGCGGCGCTGATGTCAAAAACATCGGCTTGGGTGAGAGTGCTGGCGACAAAGTTAACAAGAGTACCGGCCGTAGTTTTCGTAGAATCATTTACATATATTGCTGTATCCCACCCACTACCAATATTGATGGCCGTACTGGTTGCGCCAGTATCGGTCATAGTACCTATATTAAGCGCTTGTACCGTGCCACCTGAAGCTGACACATTGTTTATATTTATTCCACGGATTGTATCGCCCGCATCATTTGATGGGCTAAGAGATACGTCTAAACCAGAACCCGAAATATTAGCTGCATTTGTGGCTTGAGTATAGGTGAGTGATAGGGCGTCTATTCCGTCGCTAGTTGCTACTCCTTGGCCAGAGTTAGAAAGGGTCAAAAAGTCAAGTGTCGGGGGAGCCGTGAAAGATATAGAAACCACATCGTTAGCATTAGAAGGGGAGAGGGTAGTACTAGTACGGTTCCAATAGCCAACTTTTCCCGAAGTAGCACAGGTTTCGCCAGAAATACAAACTGTTCCGTAGGCATTGGGAAAGGCCCAGTTTCCAGCGGACGTTAGATTTTCGCTAGTTATCGTTCCCGTAAAGGCTTCAGTTGCAGTGGTAGTCTGCGGTTTTATTGCAATAGAATCGGTAAGAGACGTTGTTGAAGAAAACACTGATGATCCCGTACCTTTCATTGAAAATGCCAGCCCTATATTGGTGTCAGTGCCGCTCGCCGCTAAGGTAGGTAGGTAGGTAGTAGCAGCTGGTGAGATTGTTACATAGTTCACGGCCGATCCTACCGTACCCAGAGATAAAGCCCTGACACCACCAGCGGCAAAGTCAAGAGTGTCAACACCAGAACTGTAGAAACCGGTATTGGTGTCGCCAGTAAACGAATAGGCTAGTTGGCCAGCTACAAGAGCGCCGGCTGGACCAAAGACGCGACCCGAAGAATCTACCTGGAAAAGATCATTATTGCCGACAGTAAATAGGGCAGATGGCGTAGTGTCTCCGATACCAACATTGCCTCCCATGAAGGCGGCGGCGTAAGTGGTGTCAGTAGCACTAGCCGTTGAAGTATCTACATAAAGGCCAGTGACTGTATTGGCCAGAGAACCAGAATCAGAAAATGTTATGTATTCACCATAGATCGTGTCGGTGTTGGCCGATTTGTTATTTGTGAATAGTATTTTATTGCCGTAATAAGTGTTGGTAGCGGCTGATCCTGAAAGGGTTGCACTATTATTAAATCCTTGGCGGTCCGTAGTGGTGAGAGTTGGAGTGATGCTAAGAAGATCGGTCGATGCGACAGGTGAAAGGAGCCCACCAGCACTTCTCGTCCAGTAGTTTCCCAAAGCAAATCCGCAATTGACTGACCCTCGCATACAAATTATCCCACCTTCATTAGGGAAGGTCCAAGTTTTACTTAAGCCTGTTATGTCTTCAGAGGTAATCGTCCCAGTAAAAGAAGTTCCGCCATTTGCAACCGGTTGAATGAGAATATTGTCGGTGGAAGAGCCGATGAAAGTGACCGCTCCAGCGGTTGCTTCGCCGATGTCAATAGCAGTGGAACCCGCCCCGGTAATGTCTCCACCAGAAACGGTCAAATCTAAATCTACAGTTAAATTACCATTAGTACGTAAAGTATTGTTTGCAGAACGATATAGATTGACCGCGTTTGCACCAGTTCCAAAAGTAATCCCAGAAGCCGCGTCGCCGTCATTGGAAGCGAGTAAAAGTGCGGTAGTGACCCCATCATCAATTTGCAAGCCGTAATCGTAGCCCGTGCCAATACGCATGCCATATTCTGTGTTGGTACCAGAAGGGACGCCAGAGGTGGCCAGGTTTTGAACATATATTCCGTAAAGTACATGGGTGCCGCTAGCACCAGTAGAGCCTTGGACCGGAGAGACTGAAAGAGCGTACTGCGTTTCTGTACCTGCATTATTAGTAAGAAGTGATTCGTAATTGAGATCAATTCCAACACCACTATCAGTGAGCGAATCAACGTCAATGTCCACTATCGCGCCGGCCAAGCTACTATTTGGATCAGTCGCGTCAATGATAAATTGTTCAGTAGCACCAAAATCAAATAGGACCCCGCCCCCAGTAAAAGCAAACCGATCGTCAATGTTGTAGGCTAAGTTACCAGTATCTCCATCGGAAGCTTTGAAAGTGATAGTTCCATTACTATTTGAACCCTCACCGATATATATTGTGTTCTCAGATTCGTCAACGCCGAATGGAGAGGCATTTACGATAGTCCCACCGATGGCTAGATCATCGGTATTGTAGGTTGGGTAAATCACACCGGCACCGGCACCTGGGGTAGAATCAGTCCAAATGGCGCTACCACCACCGCTGGTTATCGCGGCATCTAAGTCATCCAAGACATCTTGAACATTAGCACTATTAGAATTGGTAAACTCATCATAAGTTCCGACTAACGCAGCACCGGGGGTTGCATCGGTGTCGCTTAGAGGCGTGCCGTTTATTTTCAAATCAGCAACACCAGCACCGCCGTTGATAATGTCAAAATAGGTTGTATTAGCGTCATTTAGATCTATGGTAAATGTACCAGCCGCTACTCTTTGGATTGTTGTGTCAGTTGCAGCGATAACTATCGTATCTGAAGCAGAATCCAAAGTAAGGTTTCCACTCCCCCCAGAAGAGACCGTCAAGGCACCGTTTCCTTGTAAGGTGGCATCGGCAATCTTGACGACATTTGAGCCAGAATCGAGGGTGAGATCGTTGGTAGTCGATTCTATTGTCAAAGCTCCTGCCCCTCGAATAGTAGCGTCGCTGATTGCTAAAATAGTGGTATCAGAGTTTAGTGTGAGATTGCCTGCTGCGTCAGATATAGTTGAGCCGCCAACCTTAAAGTAGCCGGTTGAACCATCGCCGACGGTAAACCCTGGATTAGCAGTGGAATTGGCGGTCCAAGCCCCGTTTTGAAGAGTTCGAGAATTGACATCAATGGCCGAATTCCCAGCAGAATTTTGAATATCATTACCCGAAACTTGCAAGTCATCAGAAATCACTGTTTTTGTGCCTGTAGCGTTGATCGTTAAATTGCCGGAGTTATCAACTGTGAAGCTAGTGCTGTTTGATCCGTCATAAGCGAGATTAAGCTGAGCTGTACCGGAATTATCAAAGATTTGAAGATGTGATCCGGCTGCATCGGAAGGCGAAGCGGCGCCAATAATTAAGACATTATTGTTCTTTCCCCAAAAGAAAGCATTTTCGCCTTCAATAGTATTTGAGTCATACCAGAAAGTTGCCTGCCCTGTAGCCGGAGTGCCGTTTATATCAACACCGCCAGCGCCAGTTACAGTAGACCAACTAAGATCACCGGAACCATCGGTGAGTAAGACTTGGTTTGGGCTGCCATCATTTGGCGGCAACGTATAATTGATATTTTGAGTTTGGGTATCTGCGGTAATTGTTGTCGAGTAGGCGTTATCGTCAGCGGAAATTAATCTTAGCGACCCAGCAATGTTCGGTGTTAGAGCCGGTTCATCCACGCCAATTTGTACCAGGCTATCAAACCGGCTAGTCCCATCATCGATCCACAGAGCGTAATTATTTGTAGCGCCGCTTGGCGCACCAGCAACTCTTAAAGTAGCCGCGTTGGTTGTGTCTCCAGCACCATCGTTTAAGTTAAGAGCTTGAATATTGACACCGGCAATTATTGCGTGAGTGCCGCTTCCAGCCTCGGTTAAAGCCGGATTTATATCAACAAATTCTCCACTGGCGTTAGCTGTTACAGTAAGGGTGGGGAAGCCAATGTAAAGCCTGGTATCGGTTTGGACATTTGATCCCAAACCGATGTTGTCAGTTCCAGCATCAAGGGTTAAAAGGTTAGCATTGGTATCACCGGAAACCACGAAATTGACGTCTGCTCCAGCGCTATTAACGGTTACATTACCGCTTGTTACGGCTGTAATATCTAGAGAGGAGGTTGAAGTAATATTACCTCCATTGACCGCTATATCACCACTCAACGACAGATTCCCAGCTCCTGGGTCAGTTGTTCCGCCGATGGTTAAACCACCACCAGCATCATAGATTCTAAACGTACCGCTGCTTAAAGTGTTCGGCCGAATGTATGTGGTTTCGTCAGCCCAATAATTGGTTCCACCACAGTTATTGAGAGTATACAAACAGACCATGTCGCTGGCCCCAGCATCCGGGAAGGTGTAGATGACATCATTGTCCAAATCGCCCATGTTAATCGTACCGTAGTGGGTATCATTAGAATCTCTAATGACTAGATCCGAGTCTGGATCGTCCAAGATTATGTCAAAAGCCCCATTCTGGGTCCAGTTGGCGGTTAGATTACCTAAGGTCAAGGTAAGAGTCGCGCCTTCAGATCCAGCTGCTCCACCAGTCAAACCAGAGCCAGTGCCGACCGAAGCCACATAGTTACCCGTGGTATCAGTCGTTAAAGCAACGGCATTAGCAGATATTGTTAAGGCCCCACCAGCTGAGATAGTAGCGTCACTACTCATGGTTTGGAAACTGGGTGCGGCTGCATTCTGGCCGATGAGAAGTTGGCCAGCGCTGCCAGCACTGGTTGCTCCAATTGCATTGGTGTTGTTACCATAGAGCACGCCATACTGGGTTAGACTAGTTGCGCCAGTTCCACCAATCCCAACCGCTAAGATCCCCGAGGAGAAGAAGGAAGTAGCACTGTCTCCAGTCGTCGCAATACAGGCGCTGTTACTAATACAAATATCTCCATCAGCAACATCAGGGAGAGTAAAGACTCGGCTAGTACCGACATCAGCTGCTTGCAGGGTGACATCAGTGGCGTTATTGGTGCCAGTGTTGCCTTCAAATACAAGAGAGTTACCAAATTGGCCACCACCAGTATCGGCTCCTGTAAAGGCAGGGCCAGTCAGGACGTTGCCGACAGCGGAAATATCACCTGACCCGGCACAGTTATTGAGAGTAAACAAACAGACAGTGTCGCTGGCCCCAGTGTCCGGGAAGGTGTAGATGACATCATTGTCCAAATC
>Ga0315284_10006454_pt1 | contig 16691 bp, 32 predicted proteins | sample YL17G09_16_MG_FD_203696 | JGI IMG/M metagenome (GOLD analysis project Ga0315284, IMG submission 203696) | Sediment microbial communities from Yellowstone Lake, YNP, Wyoming, USA - YL17G09_16 | ecosystem: Environmental > Aquatic > Freshwater > Lake > Sediment | place: USA: Wyoming | collected...
ATGCGAAGCGGTTTACGCACTAACTGCGCAGTCTGTTACGCACTAACCGCGCAGGCTCCTACGCACCCAGCCCCGTTCTGGGGCTGCCAGACCCCATTTACAGCTAGCCTGGAACCGGCCCTAGGCTGGGGTGTCCACACCCCAGGGCTGGGGTGTCCACACCCCACTTCAAACCGGCTCCTAGGAGCCGCGATTCATCTTGATTTTATCGTGTCAAACACCCCCCTACAGGGGCCTTTCCGGGCGATTTCTGGCAATAAATCTTTCATCGTATAAATACTTGACTCCAGCGTAGATATATGCTATGATAACATCATGCCTGCGCGCTCCAAGCTACGATTGTCGGCGGCTCCTAGGAGTCGGCAGTGACGGAAAACAAAGATCCTGACTGCGTAATCGTGCCTGCAACGCTCATCGCTAACGCTCACCACGACGCCGAGCGCGATGGGGAGGGGCGGGCGATGCTTGAACGCTTGCGAAAAGAGCACAGCAAGTGCTTTTCAACGACTTGCGATATTGCCTATCTTCTCCAGCTGCTCGAACTTGCGACGGCGAGCCATGGTACGAGTAAGGCTACTCACGATTCGCAGCGTCGCGCCTGGCTGACCGAGAAGCAATCGCTCTTGCACGTCATTTACAGGGTGTCGGGAGCGCCTGTTATCGAACGTCGCGAGGCATCATCGCTCCGATGCGAAGCCTGTCAGACAAAGATTCCCAGCGATTCGCCCCATCTAGCGGAGGGGCGTTGTCCAGTGTGCGGTGCAGACATCTGAATCGTCGGCTCCTAGGAGCCGAAGTAGGAAGGGCCGATATCATGCAGACGAAAACTCCCTGCGGTCACTGTGGTACGATACGCGCCAAGAGGCGCATGGTCGCAAGCTCGCCCGCGAACATCGTCCTCTGCTTCAATCGTGAGATGTGCTCGCAGCGCGTGATAGCGCGACACCGCCACAAGACTCAGCTTCTCTTGGGACTGTAGAGAACGATTACCGGCTCCTAGGAGCCGCTATAGGAAAGGGTCAGATTCATGTCATCGCAAACTCTCGTAATCGCATCGCCCGCCGAAGTTCCGACCATCGCTCCGAAGTACCCCGACGCAATCGCCTTCCTCGTGGTGGGCGACCCTCCCACGTCCGCGTATCCGCTCGACAAGGCTCAGGCTCAGAGCTTCATCGTGCGGCTCACGGCGCTTCACGACAAGGCCGAGTGAGCGGCTCCTAGGAGTCTGACGGCGCGCGATGGTCGCCCTGTGCTGGTTCGATTCCGGCGGCGCGCTCCTGGTCGATGGTCAATCACAGTGGAGGTTATCATGGCTGATGAGAAGGTTAGTGCAATCGGGGCGATCAAGACGTTCTTCCAGCGCACGGACAAGTTCGCTCCGAATGGCGGGCGGACGATTTCGATGCCCGAGTTCAAGGCGATCAGCGCAGCCGATCGTGCAGAGCTTGGCGCGCTCGCCGCTATCGAGCTTGGCGTCGAGCTGACCGGCTCCTGAGAGCCGGTAGCGCGCGATGGTCGTCCTACGCCGGTCCGATTCCGGCGGCGCGCTCAAGGAGAATGGCGATGGAAAAGGATACCTACCATGTATGATACGAAGGCTCTAATGGCCGCGTTCGTTCAGGCACTGACTGATGACGATTTCGAGTCTTTCGCCGCGATGCTGGCCGAGTGCGTGAAGGTGCTTGATTCGCTTCAGAAAGGGCCAGCCGCCGCTCCGAACGATACCGTGACCATGCTCGACGATTTCGCCATGTCGAGTCTCACCGGCCTGCTGATTAGTAGTGTCGAGAGAGCGAAAAATGGGGGTGGCGATACGGCCGATGTTACGGCAGAGAAGGCTTACAACGTCGCTCGCGCGATGATGGCTCAGCGCAAGCGCATTGTGCTTCCTCCGTCAGTCGTACTCCAGGCGATAGAATTCCCTACCGCAGCATCGTCCGAATTTCCAACGGTAGAAGCGGTCCTAGAAAACTTGAAGAAAGGGAGCGGCTCCCAGGAGCCGGTGTGATATGGTCAAACTTCGTGCTCGCGGCAATATCCCGTGTCCATGCGGCGGAACCTTCGGCGTCACCTATGAGGGCCGCACCGATCGCCCCAACGGTCTAACTCACTCACTCCCGCTATGCGATCGATACATCGATCTCGACGTGACTGCTTTCCTCGTCTACGTTCGCGAAAGGGCGGCGAACTAGCGATGAAACGTCTACCGCACACCGCCCACGTCGGCGCATATCTGGCTGCCAAGCGCAAGCATTTTGGTCTTGCCCAGCGAGATATGTCGTGGGCGCTCGACATTTCGCGAGGCGCGGTCGCATATCTCGAGTCTAAGCAGAGCAAGCTCAGCCTCGAGCGATTCTGCGCGTACTGCGTAGTCATCGATCTCGCACCGTCAGACGCGCTCGCAGAGATCATCGCGCTAGGGCTCAAAGATAAGGCGGCTCCTAGGAGCCGAAAAGGGAGATAGTGATGGGACGACCTAAAGGAGCGAAGAATAAACCGAAGCAAGCTCACATAGAATTTCTCGGGCCTGCCCAGGAGATTCCAATCGCCATTTACGACTGGCTAGGTGTCAAGGCGGGTTTTCACGCCCTGGTCGTACTTCAAACGCCCGATGGAAAGATGTTCTCAGTCGAACTTTACATCGTCCCTGCGAGCGCGTCGGACAGCATCGTTGGGAGTGGTCAGGACGAGTCACTGCGCGAGGCTTTCGCCAAAGCCATCGTTAGCTACAACATTCAGGCGAACAGCCTGGGTAAGCCTCAGATCGTTTGAGCGGCTCCTAGGAGCCGGAGAGAGGGGTTCATGGACGAGCATGATCAGGCGATTCGCGATGTTCTCAACGGTTCAAAGAGAGATTTCAACGGTTCTAAGAAGGAGAGTGCGATGATGGAAAAGGGAAAGACGCTCATCACGGTTGAAATCGTGGAAACCTCGAAGCTGGGGATCTATTCGATCCACGCTTACGATTCGGACGGTCTGCAGATCTCGCAGACTCCCTGTTCCGCTCGCGTGGGGCGGGTCGTGTCGTCGGTTACGGATCTTATCGTCAACGCCGGGCTGACCGGGAGTCTCCCTCTCGTCGGTATCGAGGATTACCTGGCCGACGATGCGCTGACGGAGAAGCCGATCGTTCCCTCTGGCGGTCGCGGCAAGGCAGACGACGGCCCCGGTTTCGGCGATATGGTCGAGGGGCTGGCGAACTTCCTGAAGAAGAACGGTGCCAAGTGAAAACGCATCGTCAGCTCAAGCTTCGCGCCAAAGCACGCCTCGCGCGATGGATTCGCGACGGTCGGCCTGAGCGCCTTCGGAAGGGGCTCTCTGCGACATGCCTCGCCTTCATCGCTACCAACCCTGGCGAAGAAGGTGTCAGTCTGGACGCTCTGCGCTACATCGCTGAGCGTCGTAAGGTAATCGCTGACGCCAAGAAGGTTGGAGTCAGCGGCTCCTAGGAGCCGGGGAGGGTGGTGGCACATGGTAGCGATGTCGATGTTTGGGCCGAACAGCTATCAGGCAAGTTCGAGACTTGCTCTCTCCACCGGCCAATAGTGGCATATCACGAGGATCGAATCATGGCAAAAGTGACAACGACAACGACAACGAAGAAGAAGGCGGCAGCGAATTTCGATGAGTTCGAGGAGCACCTCGACCTCCAAGAAGACGATTCTGATCTGCCTGAAGGGTTCTCTCGCGCGAATCCGATCGATGAGGCTCCGCTGTACTGGAAGCCTGTCGTCGGCGCAACGCTCCAGGGAGAACTCGTCGGACGCTATCAGCGTCGGGCCGGTGAGAAGGGGTGGTACTACCAGATCAAGACCACCAAGCCCTGCGATGTGCGCGATTCGGACAAGGAGGATCGCGAGGCGAAACCGGGCGAAGTGGTGAACGTGGACGAGCGCAGCGGGCTCAGTCACCTGGCGAAGTACGTCGGAATCGCCGAAAAGCGATTCGAGGTCTTCATCAAGGCGAAGTCGAAGGAGCCGCTCAAGTCGAATCCCTCGCACACGTTCTGGCGCTTCGCGCTCGGCGCTCGCGAGATCGGCTGATCGCCCGCGAGATCAACTAGTCGGCTCCTAGGAGCCGCTGGCGCGTGGCCCCGGCGATACGGGGCATCTAGGGGCGAGCGAGGCGTGTGTACCGCCTGGGCTTATCACGGTTCAATCCCGTGACGCTCCACCATGGACCAGTACGATATCACATGCCCCACATGCGGCGCGAATCGTGGCGAGTATTGCTTCGCCCGAGGCGGTCGCGAGCGATGGGGCGACCGCGTGGTCAGCTATCTCTGGGCTGGAATCCTCCACAGATCCCACGGCCCACGCAAACGTCTAGCTCGGAGGCTATCAATGCTCATTCTCGTCGATATGGATATCATCGTTTACGGTTCGGACGGTGAAGAAATCTTCACCATGCTTTTCGAGGCGACCACGCTTCCCAAGGTCGGCGACATTTTCATGTTGAAATCGCCCCTCGGCGGCGATGTTTACAAGGTCGAAGTTCAGAGCGTCTCTGAGAACACGATGAATGTGACGAGGGTGGAGATATGAGCAATCCTCCTACGCGTGGAGAAGTGATCGCCTGGCTGCTGGTCGTCTGGATCAGCCTGCTGATCTCTATGGTGCTCGTCGGGGCCGTGACCGACGGGTTGCGTGAGCGTCTTGATCGTCTGGCATCTGAACCACGCTGCGGCTCCCAGGAGCCGCATGGAAGGTAAGAGGGAAGATATGAGCAAAGTATTTTGTGGAGGCTGCGGAACCTTGCTTCCGTCACATCGCGCTGAGTGTCCGATGTGTCTTCGGAGGCAGGATCGTATCGAAGAAGTGCGTCGGCAGCACTCGAAACATATGGGGATAGCTGTCTCTGGCGCTTGCCTGGAATGCGATCTTATTCGGGAGATTGATAGAATTCAAGCTATCGCCGTTCAGTTTCAGTGTCAGTTACAGGCGGTCGAGTGTGAGTGGAGGCGATGGGCCGCTTCATGGGGCGAGAAAGTCTCCCCTGTAATGCCGCGTCTGCGTAGCATCGCTCAGTGCCAATGCGGGAAGTCCGAACACCACGATTGAGGTCCGGCTCCTAGGAGCCGCCTAGAAAGGAAAGGAAAGGATATGTCGATCATGTTCACCAGCGTTATCTACAGCGTACAGCTCGAAATGAAACGCCAGCAGAAACTGAAAGAGCAGGGGCGATTCAAGTACACATGCCGCGATCCTGAGATGAGCGATGGCGAGCGTCTGGCCGTTCTCGTGGAGGAAGTGGGCGAGACGGCCCGAGCGATTCTCGAGAAGGAGGATCTCTCCTACGATAAGCATCGCGGCCATCTTCGCGAGGAGCTGATTCAGGTCGCTGCCGTGGCGCTTTCCTGGGTGGAGGGGCTCGACGATCGCGCCCGCGACGCTCGCGACCGACACGATAGCGGGCAGGTCAGCCTCCCATTCGCGACGAGCGATCTCACCGACGATTTGCCACACTTCACCGACGCCGCCGCCTTTCTTCTATCTCGTCCTGACGGAAACTATCCTCCATCGGCGAAGGTCTACAGCGGTCAGGACATGATTGGTGAGGAAGCGGCTCCCAGGAGCCGCCCCGAACCTGCCCCTTGCTTCACATGCGGCGCGATTGATCCTGATCCGTGCTTCGACATGCATTCCTGCCCGATGATGGAACGCCACCCCGTGCGCGATTGGCGCGCGGACGAGCTTTGCAACAGCGATGCTCGACTGCGCGGCGCTCCGACCGACGCGCTCGACGTGTTCTGCACGCGGCCCGCTGGCCACGATGGAACGTGCTGCTCCGGCAATCGCGTCTGGTACTAAGCCGCCATGCCCCGCAAGCCTAAATCACCCCCTCGCGCGTCGCGCCCGGCTACGCCGGGCCGACGCCGCTCACAGCAGGCGATACCGGCGGCTCCTAGGAGCCGACCCGCTAAGCCGTCGGCCAAGAAGCGCGAGCCATCGCCTCCAAAGCCGCCCCCGAAACCTGCGAAACGCCCCCGGCCAAAGGCGAAATTGCCGCCAAAGGCTGAGCCTAAGAAGCCATCGCCCAAGAAGCCTGCGCCGAAGAAGCCTGCGTCGAAGCCATCGCCCAAGAAGCCTGCATCGAAGAAGCGTAAGCCGTCGGCTCCTAGGAGCCGCCCACAATCAATCGCGGAGGCATTCGCTCAGATTCGTATGCTTCAACAGCAGATTATGGCGGTAAAGATCGAAGCTGATGAGCGTGTGCGATTGATTGAGAAGGAGAATAAGCGGCTGAGTGATGAAGCGGAGGCGCTGCGTTCTAGGCCAAAGGTTCCCGTGCTCGAAGGCGATGAACTGCCGGAAGGGTTCAAACCTGTCGAGGAGGAACGTCCTGCCGCTCCGAAGGAACTTGTCCATAGGCGGGCCAACGAGATTACGACATACCTGGGGACGATAGCTGCCTGCCTGCGTCTGGCGAACATCTCAGTCAGGGTACGAGCGACCTTCATAGCTCGCGATAATCAGCGTGCGGAGGGGGAGATACTTATCAATATCCCCAGGGGTATGACTCACTCCGAGCTGACCTATGGCGAAGTTGGCGATTGTATCCAGAAGTTCGGATCGTTGCCTGGCACATGGATTACGCTGGGCTGGTACTTCGCGATTCCGCCTGAGGAGCATTCGCGTTATCTCCGCTATCGTGGAGGCTATGCAGCCTTCGCGCGAGCGCAGCACGCTAACACCGTGGGCGTCATGTCGGAGAACCTGATCACTGCGAGCAAGCTGGCCGATTCATATCAGCAGAGTCATCGCGGGCGTAAGCCTGCCGCCCTGATCTTCAGGCTTCTTTGGACGATCAAGAAGTCGCCATACGAAGTGAGCGCGGGTGTGTGGGATAGGAATGGCGGGCAGCCGCCCAAGGATTGAGCGGCTCCTAGGAGCCGGGAGGGTGTACCGATGCGGAAAGCTAAGAAGGCGATTGTTCTCCCTGGACTGATCGATTCGCATAAGCTCGAGAAGGCGATTGTTCTCCCTGGACTGATCGATTCGCATAAGCTCGCTCCTCTGAAGTCTGGAGAGTGTAGGGCTCACCACCCTTTCGATATTGTAATCACTCGTTCTGAGTACGATGGAGAAGACGGATGGACCATGACTGCGGACGCGAGCATACGATTCGAGATCCCTCTGGATCTCACGGAGCGTATGCTGATGGTCAAAGCTCTGCGCAAGCTGAGCGATGAAATGGAAGCGTTCTAGGTGACAGCATATCTCGGATCGAAAGCGACAATTGCCTGGAAGATCGCACAGTCCCTCCGACGATACCAGCGAGGTCGCACGTTCTGGGAACCGTTTTGCGGAGCGTTGAACGTCACCACGGAGTTATCGCTGGGTGGGGCGGGCATAGCGTCTGACATTTCCGTTCCGCTTATCAGCCTTTATCGCGCTATGCAAGAGGGGTGGTATCCTCCGGTGGGGCTGAGTCAGCAGGATTACTACGAATTTATGCGATTGCCTGACACAGATCCTCGCAAGGGCTATGCAGGCTTTTTCGCATCCTTCGGGACGAAATGGGGCGCGGGATATAGCACCAACGGTCGCAGCGCGCGCTCTTGCGCGCGAAGCTTGCATCATGCTCTGAGCACGCTGGAAGTTCGCGGGGTGGGCATCGAGTGTCGTTCTTTCTTCGACACTGAACCATACGCGAGCGATGAGCTTATCATCTATTGCGACCCTCCTTACTCGGGAAGTACTAACCTGTATGGTACGGGCGATTTCGATCATGAGACATTCTGGGCGGTGTGTCGAAGGTGGGCGATAAAAGGGGTGCCAATCTTCGTGAGTGAGTACAGCGCTCCCGACTTCGCTGAACTTGTATGGGAAGTGAAGAAGAACGTGAGTGTGCAAGGCGGGACAGAAATGGACGCTCGTATCGAGAGATTCTACAAGGTCGGCTCCTAGGAGCCGCTGGAGGTATCGATGACTGTCCGATGCAGACTTCATGAGAACTGTGTTCAACCCTGCCCCATTGAAGCGGCAGTCCACTTGGAGATTCAAGCCATGGTGTCAGATCTCACGCCGCACGCGAAGGCGGCTCAGCGTCGCAACGGTCAGAGGGGTGGGAATCATTCCAACCCTGGACGATTCATTGGTAAGGGCAATCCTGCTTTTGGACGTATTGGCTCGGCTCCTAGGAGCCGCTAATGGGTTTAGAGCCTAAAGTTGGTAAGGTGGCGATTCGGAAGATTGTCACCTTCGATTTTGAATGGATGCCCGAGAAGGGGTCGCCTAAGAAGTCGGACGGTTCCGATATCTACAACGCTCGTCAGACTGGTTTGGATCTCCGGTTGTGCGGCATCTTCGACGGCAGATCATACCGCCATTTCTTCAAGATCGGCGACTTCCTCAATCATGTTCTGACTCGGCGATACGAGAACGTCTGGATGTACGCTCACGCTGGAGGGCTGGCCGATATCACGTTCATTCTCGAGGAGATAATCACGAGGGGCGGGCAATTTGAAGTAGAGGCTAGTTTCTCCGGTTCCTCCGCTATCATCGTCAGGGTGAAGAAGGGTAAGCATCAGTGGGTTTTTATCGATTCCTATTGGACCCTCCGAGACAAGCTGGCGAACATCGCCAAGATGGTCGGAATGGAGAAAGGGGAGGTAGACTTCGAGACTACCAACATGGGCGAGCTTATCAAGTACAACGAGCAGGACTGCGTGATTCTCTGGCACGCGCTCGATACGTTCGAGACTGGAATTCTCGATCTGGGTGGACAGTTGAACATGACTCAGGCATCGACTGCGTTGGAACTTTTCAGGCGGCGCTTCTTGAAGGCGCCTATCAAAACGAATGATAATGTGAACGAAGTTGCGCGTCGGAGTTACTTCGCTTCACGGGTGGAAGTGATACGTGACAGTTGCGAAGACGCTCTCTATTACGATATCAATTCGAGTTTCCCGCACGCCATGACTTTTGAGGCTCCGGGCTCTATCACGAAGACTTCCTCGAAGAAGCTGCCGGATCGTGGACTGTATCTCGCCAAGCTCCGCGTCAGCGTGCCGGATATGTACTTACCTCCGCTCCCTTTCCGCCCGGAAGAAGGTGGCAGCGTTTACTTTCCTATCGGTGTTTGGGATGGCTGGTTTATGAATACTGACGTTGAATTGCTACTCCGTGAAGGTGGCGATATTTTGAGGGTCGGTGAAGTGGTGCATTTCGAGCCATTCAACGATCTGGCGGAATATGCCCGGACACTTTACGAAAAGCGTATGAGATCGAGTAGTGACGCAGAGAAGGTTATCGTGAAGATCCTTCTCAATTCGTTGTACGGCAAGTTTGCTGAGACAACGATCAAAAGCAAGATGCTCATTTACCCAAGCAGCACCGAGTGTCAGCACGAGCCCAAACATGGGGCTGACCCGGAGTATCCTCTTCTGCCTGCGTGTATGGAGCAGCTATTCCCTGGAGTGTATCTCGTACACTCGGAAGTTGACGCTCCTCATGTGCATGTGCCGATCTCGTCACATATCACGGCAATTGCTCGCCGCTCACTTTACAATTACATGAAGGGTGCGGCACCTTATTACTACTGTGATACGGACAGCATTGTTACCAGGAAAGAACAATTCGATTCTGACGGTAGCCTTATCACGTCGAAAAGCAAGACGTTGGGAGGGTTGAAGCTGGAGAGGGTTATCAAGTCAGGACGTTTCTTGCTTCCGAAAGCGTATACGATTGAGCACGAGCCTGACGCGAAAACGGGGGACACTCGCACAACGAGGGTGAAGGGCTTTACGCTCGGCGACAAGCGGCTCCTAGGAGCCGCTGGAATCAACGAGTCGGAACACAATTACAAGCAGTTCATCCGTCTATCGGAAGGGCGTGAAATAGAATTCCGGCGGATGTCTCGGGTGCGTGAAATGTTCCGTAGCGGTATCGCCGCACCTTACGATCAGGTAATCAAGAAAAGACTTCAGCACGTCGCGCGTCGTAAGCGGGCGTCTATAGGAAAAGGAGATTCAAGACCATGGACGATCGACGAGTTGACCACCTAGTAATTTCAACAGACCTTCTCTGTTTCCATCGCGCCAACACCGGCTTCTCTTTCGAGACGGGGAATGCTGGTAAGACGTTCACATGGTGCCGAAGGTGTGGGGCGATTCTCATTCCCAACGTGCCGGAATTCGTCGCGTCGTTCCGTAACTTGAAATTGCAGACGGCAGTTGGTCCCGACGGTCAGACGATTCGCGAGTTTTTGTGGGTACTTCCCGACCGTTTCATCGCAGAATGAGGGTCGGTAGTTGAATTGAATATAAGGCGTCGGCTCCTAGGAGCCGGCGCTTTTCGCTTGACTTCGTGCCCGCGTCGTGCTACGCTATATGTATCGTTCGAGTGGTGCTCCTAGGAGCGTCGGGCGCAACATGCGCGCATTGGGATTGATTCCGCCAACCGGCTCCTAGGAGCCGCCAGAAAGAGAGACGAAAACCATGGCTATGCAGATCACAAAGGGTGCGATCGACAAGTACCGAGAGATGGCGGAGCGTGCGATGAATCGCGCTCGCGGCATCGCGGAAAAGGCTGACGAAGCAGTCGGAACCGTCGTTCAGACTGCCGAGGTCGGCCTGACCGCGTTCGGCTTCGGCTGGGCGAAGGGTCGATACGGTTCGGTCGAGCTGATGGGCGTTCCTGCCGATCTCCTCGGCGGACTCGTCCTGCACGGGCTGGGCTTCGTGTCGGGAGGTCGCTACCACGAGCACCTTCACAACCTGGGTGACGGTGCTATCGCGTCGTATGCCACGACGCTCGGCTTCGGAATCGGCGATCGGATGAAGCAAGAGTCGGAGGCGGCTGCTCCAGGTCGTCAGACCCAGGGCGCTCTCCCGGCTGCTCAGGCAGGTGGCGATGAGTCGCTGAGCGATGCAGAGCTTGCCGCTCTGAGTCGGACTGCTCGCTCGAAGGTCGAGGTCTGATGGTGAAGGCGGCTCCTAGGAGCCGCCACAGTCGCGAGGGGTCGCGACGATAGTTCGGAAGGGGATGGTACTCAGAACGCGCGTTTTTCACCATTCCCACAGAAAGCAGGCAAAGAATGTCGAGATCACTGGAAATCATTGGAGCGCTGGAAGTTCTCGCTGGCGAGGGCTTCGACGTTTCCGACCTTGCAGATGCATCGGGCCTCGTCGTCTCGGGCGGCGATGATGATGACGTGGCGGAGATGTTGGCGGCAGCCGGTTACGGCTTCCCCGATATCATCGGCGCGCTTCAGCGTCGTGGTCGTCCAGCACGGAGAGCGCCGATGAAGGCGGGCGGGCGTCCTGCCGGGAACCTGCTGCGGAAGGCTACCCTGGCGAATGCGCTCGGTGGCCACATCTTCGATCAGCGTGGGCCGACGCGATCGAGGGAGTTTCCCCTCGGCTTCGTCAGCAACGGGCAGATCGCGCCTGCCGGTTCACAGAGCATCGTGAACCGTCCGCAGGTGCCGTTCCGCGTCGATCGCCTCGTCGTCCCCTCGGACATCGCGGGCTCCTTCACGATCGACGATCTGAAGGTCGGCAAGGATTCGCAGTTCGCAGCATCGGGAAGTGTTCCTGCTCGCGTCTTCGCTGAGAACGGCGTCGGAGTCTCGCTCAAGGGCGACACGGCGGCGATCTCGCAGGACGTGGTGATCGCTACCACGAACATCGGCGGCGGCGCGCTGACGTTCCGTGCGGCAGTCATCGGCCCAGCGGTCGAGTAGTACGAGCGTCGATGGGCGGGCGCGCTTTTCGCCATGTAAGCGCGCCCGCCCAAAGACGCATTTTTACGTTCATCGGTAGGCGAGCGGCTCCTAGGAGCCGTTAGAAAGGTCGGTTCCGAGTGAGATACATCGAATTCGCAGGACCGCACTTCGCTCCGGGTACGCCTCCCGACCATGGCCGCTTCGTCTTGAACGTGCTTCTGGAAGCCCTGACGATGATCAATGAGGATTGGTATCGTCGCTTCCCGAACCTCCCTGGCCTGTACGCTACTGGAACCACGGTCGTAAGTCGTGGCGTAGATTACATGCGCGAGCCAATCGTTACGAATGTCTATGGCAATCCCGAAAGCCGGGAACACTGGCAGGACGTGATGGAGACTCGGGAACGTAAGACGGGTGACTGTGAGGACTTGGCCGCTGATCGCGCTGCCGAACTTCGCGTGCGATACGGTATCAGAGCCAACGCCGTTTTCAAAGAGCGCACGCTCCCGAGCGGGACGCGCATGTTTCATATCGTTGTCGAGTACCCCAACGGCACGATTGAAGATCCGTCGAAGATTTTGGGTATGGGCGGTCCCGACGATCTCCCGGCAGAACATCTCTACTGAAACGTCGTCGGCTCCTAGGAGCCGCTAAGAAAGGAATCGAAATCATGTGGCCCTTCGTTCTACTCGGTGGCGCAGCGGTTGCCATCTTCGCGTTCATGGCAGGCAAGAGGAAAGTGCAGCCAGGCGCTGCTCCGGCAGCACCTCCGGCGGCAGGCACGCATCACGAGCATGTGGACGCGATGCGAACGGCGACTCGTGAGCAGGCTGCTCCCGAAGCGCCTCCGGCGAATGGCGGTTCGCGAGTGGCAGCGCCGATTCCGACGGCAGATCCTGCGACGCTTGCTCAAAGCGCGGAGCTGGTCGCGGCACATCTTCGCAAGAAGGGTCGTAACTACAGCACGGCCGTTGTCCGCGAGTTTCAGACGCTGGCAGGGCTCACGGCCGATGGCGTCTATGGTCGGCGCACTCGCGCTGCGCTGATTCTGGCCGGAGTATCGCCAGCGCAAGCTCCAGCCCCGATGGGCCGTAGCCGGGTGGCGTGATGGCGATCTCTGGAAAAGCGATTGGGATCGGTGCCGTCGTAGCAATCGCGGCGGTACTTGTCGCGAAGAAGATCGGCGGCCAGTCAGCACCGATCGCTGGTCAGGGGAGCGGCAAAGTCGAATCTTCTGCGATCGATGCTATGCGAGCGATTGCTCGTCGGACTCCCGCACCCGGTTCTGTGGAACTTTCCAGGCAAATGCAAGCCGCGATGCGTGCTCAAGATCCTTACGAGGTGCAAAGGCTTGTCGATATCAACGAGGGGAGGAGGCGCTGATGGCTTGTCCCTGCAAAGTAGTGGGATTCGGCCTTATAGGGGCTGCTCTCCTCGTCGTCGCAGGGAAAAGCCTCACAAAAGGGTCGGAAGTGGCGGCTCCTAGGAGCCAGTCACTTCCTGCTCAGACGATAGCGGGTGCTGATCTGGCCATGCGCGCACAGTCTCGGCAGATTGCGGGCGGCTCGATTCAGCTATCCGCTCCGCGCCATTCAGCAGGGCACGCATACGAACGCATGGCAGAACAGGCGCGCAACTATATTCCGTCGTCGGACGATGTAGGCGCTCGTTACAAGACATTCGCTCAGCGCCGACGCGATCGACGTTCACTCACCGGCTCCTAGGAGCCGCCCGGAATCAACGAAAGGACGATGCTCACCATGCCAACGTATGAACAAGAGGCGAAGCGGCTCAGTCAGCTGGGTCAGCGCATGACGCACGGACCATCGCGCGTAGATCGAGTCACGCTCAACGATGAAGGCTCAGAGATCTGGGCCACGGTCCACGGCCACCACATCGACCCGGAGACGGGTCTGGCTGAGAACTGGCGTCTCACCATGGCGGGTCCGGCCGCGATTTCGGGAGCAATCGTCGATGTTGTCGAGGGCTGCATCCGTTCGCATGACATGGCGAGCACTCCCAGCGTCGAGCCTGAAGCGATGGCGGGTCATCTGACCGATTTCGCCGTCGCGAAAAATGGTAACGTCTGGACTGGAGCATTCTCCATTCAAACGGACCTGGGACCGATTCGCGTTTGCGCGTCAGCCGATGACGAGATGATTCGTCAGATCGTGCGTCACCGCACTGCACAGCGAGCGCCTATGCAGGCGTCTGCTGGAGGTTTCAACTTCTTCAAGATGGTCAGCGATGTGACGCAGAAGATTGCGCGCGCTCGCATTCTCAGTCGCGTCGCTCGGGCTTTCAACGACATCGCGAAGAATCCGGTCATCTCTCAGCTCACGGGCCTGGCGAAGTTCGTGCCGATTCTCGGTCCTGCGATCAACACGGCCGAGCAGGGAGGGCATCAGGTGAACAAGGCGATTCGCAGGACACGTCAGACCGCGCAACGGCGTCTAGCAGCCGTCCGTTCGATGGCTCCGCGTCCGGCGGCACGACTCGTGGCTTCTCCAACTCCCCCAGCAGCATCGGGGAATGATAGCGCTCGTCAACAGTTGGCGGTGCGAATGGCTCGACGGATGTTCAACGGCTCCTAGGAGCCGAGAAAGAAGGATCGATATGCCGCCGAAGGGATTTGGTTTTCCGAAGGGGATGAAGTGGCCCAAGCAAAAGGGGGCGAAGGCTGCTCCGAAGAAGACTGCGCCCAAGAAGAAGGGGAAGGCTGCCAAGCAGATCGAGGCCATCATGCGCTCGCTGAATGCGAAGAAGCATCACGCGGTTGGTACGGGCCGGCCATGCATTCACTGCTACGGCCCGCACACCACGTCGCAGCATCGTTCGCATGGCGTCGGTTCTTTCGAGCGGACACATCCTGGGGCGTCGGGCGACTGGACCGAGACGGACTTCTGATCGGCTCCTAGGAGCCAAAGGAGATAGTATGGGCCGCAGTAAGCATGGTCGTAAGATCGCAAAGGTCCGGCTCCCATGTCCTTACTGCGGCCGTACTCATTCCACGCGAGCATCGTGCATGGTCGGCTTTGCTGGAGCGTCGTATCGCGAGCCGGAGCCGATTCGTACATATCCTGCTAAGAAGAAGCCTTGCGGCTGTGGAGGATGACCGTGGCCCATAGTAAGCACGCCCGTAAGATCGGAAAGCTATCCTGCCCGTATTGCGGCGGAAAGCATACCACGAAGCTCCCATGCGGGCTCGATGTGCGTGACCTTCCCGAGCGCGACTTGGCTATCGTGGCGACGCAGGGCTCAGAGAAGGGGCTGCGCCATGCGGCCAGAGCCGAGTTCGGAAAGCGAGTCGGATTCATCGGTGGCGATACCGAATGGCAAGAAGCCTGGGAGCCAGGCAGTACATCGAAGCGGACGGCTCCTAGGAGCCGCTGAAGGGACTGCGCCATGGCTGAAAAGAATCAAGGTCAGAAGGGATATGTTCGGAGGAACAGCGGAACCTCCGTCACGCTATCGCCCCAGCTTGACGAATTCACCGAGTGGAAAACGGTGGCAGAAATTCGCGGCTCGCAGGATGGTGAGGAACAGATCCTCTCCGCGTTTATCTCCGCTTTCAACACGATATCCCAAGACGTTCTCAACCCTAGCGGTGGCGGTCCTCGCTTCATTGACGGGCAGGCGCATATCCAGTTCGGGCTTGGCGGCGTGAACATGGATATTTACTGCGATATTGTTGTCGGAGGGCTGGTAGCTCTCCCCGCCTCATATATGCGGGTATCAGTCCGTCTCGCCCCTGGCACTCCGGCGGATATAATCACGCTTCGCGGCGGTATCAGCGAGAATGTCCGTCCCGGCACGATCAATCCTCAATTGACGTTCAAGCAGGGGGCGATTCCTGCGCTTACGAATGGGACTCTCTTTCCAGTCCCGCCCTTCGCGCGCCGTGTTCACGCGCTGATCACTCCGTTTGCAGCGATAGCGGGGGCCAGCCTGCAATTCAATCAGGGCAACGCGCTCGTAGCAGAGAGTGCGATTCCTCCGTCTGCGGCGCAAGCGGCGGCAATTCCCAACGATGTGAGCCGTATTGCAATTCGGGCAGGCGTCGTGCCCATCGTTGGGGCACGTTTCATCTACGAACTTCAGACTTGAGGAAGCATGGCAATCCCTCTCGCCCTGATAGTCGGCCTGATCGCCGTGCTAGCCTTCGCCAACACGAAGAATAGGCAGGGCGAGCGGACTTTGACGCCTCCTCCCGATGAGCCGGAGCCTGCGACTCCGCGCACGCTGGCGAATCATGCGCCAACGACTCCGGCTCCTAGGAGCCGCCCCGTAGTCGTGAAATTGGAGATATCGATCGGGCTCTCAGTTAGTTCGTTTGAAAAGCTTTTCATGTCCACGGACGATCTGGAAGAGAAGCTTGTCAAGTTTACTACCGCTTCCACTCGACGCCTCAATCGTCTGACGTGGGCTACTAGAGGACACTTCGTACACCCGCGCGTCAGCTACTCCGACAAAGATTATGGTTTCCGAATCACGGTTAGTCTGGAGTACACGGCGGCGATTACGCGAACTGAGATGACGCACTTCCAACAGCTTGTCAGCACGTTCATCGCGGAGAATGACCAGCTCCGTCCCCGCCTCCTTTTCGTCCACGTTCGGAAAGTCTGAACGGCTCCTAGGAGCCGGGAGAATATCATGACGAATTTCAATGTGGTCGGCGATGAACGGCTCGATGCTGTGGAGAGAATTGTCAAAGAAAAACTCCGTACACTGCCAGACATGGCGGAGATGGTAGGACTTCTCCACGCGCACGGCTCGGTAAATGGGGCTATTCACGCTGCTAACTATGGGGCCGCCTACGGAAGTCTCGAGAGTTTGAGCAAGTATATGGAGCTTGAAATCTTCGCTGGCCGATACGACCGTCGTGCGAGACAGGCGGTGACGAGAATTGTAGCTGCTATCCAGTTGACGGAGCGTGTTCTCAATCACATCCTCAGCGATACAGCAATCGGCAGGTTCGAGGGCGGTCGTTTCTACCCGAGCATGTGAGCGGCTCCTAGGAG
>Ga0315284_10006456_pt1 | contig 16686 bp, 15 predicted proteins | sample YL17G09_16_MG_FD_203696 | JGI IMG/M metagenome (GOLD analysis project Ga0315284, IMG submission 203696) | Sediment microbial communities from Yellowstone Lake, YNP, Wyoming, USA - YL17G09_16 | ecosystem: Environmental > Aquatic > Freshwater > Lake > Sediment | place: USA: Wyoming | collected...
GCCCCCCAGGGCAATGGTATCCATGTCCCGGAGGATACATACGAAGGCCAAGAGGCCGGAGCTAGATAAATCATTCCCGGACCGCCATTTCCTTTGGAACCTCGCCTTTTTTAGGTTTTCCGTCGACTTTAAATTCTCTAATTAACTATATATAGAAGAATAATAATTGGGACATTCCACCAATAATATATAACTCTAGAGGAATGAAAATGGCACGAGGACTGTTCACCGCGCGCAAGTTAAAGAACGACCGCAAGGCCTTCAGATGGTCCAGCCGATACTACAAGAGGCGCATGCTGCACCTCAAGGAGAAGTCCGACCCGCTGGAGGGCGCTCCGCAGGCCAGGGGCATCGTCTTGGAGAAGGTGGGCATCGAGGCCAAGCAGCCCAACTCGGCCATCAGGAAGTGCGTCAAGGTCCAGCTCATCAAGAACGGGAGGCAGATCACCGCCTTCGCGGTGGGCGATGGTGCAATCAACTTCATCGATGAGCACGACGAGGTCCTAGTGGAGGGCATCGGCGGCAGGATGGGCCGTTCCTACGGCGACCTTCCCGGCGTCAGGTTCAAGGTCATACAGGTGAACAAGGTCTCGCTCGACGAGCTCGTCCGGGGCCGCAAGGAGAAGCCCGTGCGCTGAAGGTGATGTGACATGCCAGAGGATAAGGAGACCCCAGTGCAGGAGCCCGTCAAGGAGGAAAAGCCTGTCGAGAAGCCGGCCGCGGAGCAGCCGGCCCCGGCCGCCGAGGGCGAGAAGAAGGCGCCCCGGAGGTCCCGCAGGAAGAAGCCCGAGGGCGAGGCCGTTGCGCCGGCCCCGGCTGAGGGCAAGGCCCCGGAGACGGTGCCCGTCCTCGACAAGATGGAGTTCGACTTCCAGTACCCGCCGCTGTTCGGCAAGTGGGACTGGAAGGGCCTCAATGTCGCGGACATTTCCCTCAAGAACTACATCAACCTCGACCCGATAATCGTGCCCCATGTGGGGGGCAAGTACGCCAACAAGCCCTTCGGCAAGCACAAGATGAACATCGTCGAGAGGCTCATCAACAACATGATGAGGACCGAGCACACGACGGGCAACAAGGCCAAGACATACAAGGTCGTGCGCCAGGCCTTCGAGATGATAAACCAGAGGACCAAGAAGAACCCCATACAGGTCTTCATCGAGGCCCTCGAGGTCGCGGCCCCCAAGGAAGAGGTCACGAGGCTGAAGTACGGAGGCATCTCCGTGCCCAAGGCCGTGGACGTGGCCGCCAGCAGGAGGCTGGACGTGGCCATACGGAACATATGCAAGGGCGCCACGACGGCATCGAGGAAGAACAAGAAGAGGCTACAGCAATGCCTCGCGGACGAGATAATGAAGGCCGCCGCGGGAGACATGCAGAGCCACGCCATATCCAAGAAGGACGAGATCGAGCGCATCGCAGCCTCGGCGCGTTAGGCGAAAGGAACGGTCGGAGCATGGCGCATCGGGACAGGCCTGGCGGTGAGATATCGCGGGCTGTACCTCTTTGATGACATTCATAGGATAGAGAGTATCAGAAGATAGAAAGGTGAGTGAGATGGGAAGACGGGAGGACCTCGTTGCAAAGGTGACGAAGGAGATGAACGACCTGGTGCACGTGAGGAACTGTGGTACGTGCGCACACATCGACCACGGCAAGACGACGCTGTCTGACAGCATCCTGGCCGGGGCCGGGGTCATCTCCGAGGAGCTCGCAGGCAAGCAGCTGTTCATGGACTTCGACGAGCAGGAGCAGGCCCGAGGGATAACGATCAACGCGGCCTACGCCTCCACGGCCCACACCTACGAGAACCAGGACTACCTCATCAACCTCATCGACACGCCGGGCCATGTGGATTTCGGCGGCGACGTCACCAGGGCCATGAGGGCCCTGGACGGGGCCATCCTGGTCGTATGCGCGGTCGAGGGCGTCATGCCCCAGACGGAGACAGTCATAAGGCAGGCCCTGAAGGAGAGGGCCAGGCCGGTCATGTTCATCAACAAGGTGGACAGGCTCATCAACGAGCTCAAGGTCACGCCCGAGCAGATGCAGCAAAGATTCGTGAAGATCATCACCGAGGTCAACAGGCTCATCAAGTTGAACGCCCCGCCAGAGTTCAAAGAGAAATGGCAGGTCAACGTCAACGACGGCAGCGTGACCTTCGGGAGCGCGTTCCACAAGTGGGCGACATCCGTCCCATACATGAAGAAGACCAACATTTCCTTCAAGGACATCTACGACCACTGCGCCAAGGGCACCCAGAAGGAGCTAGCCAAGAAGGCCCCCATACACCAGGTCATCCTGGACATGGTTATCAAGCACCTGCCCAACCCGCTCACAGCCCAGAAGTACAGGATACCCGTCATCTACAAGGGCAACCTGGAGACCCCCATCGGCAAGGGCATGCTCAACTGCGAGAGAAAGGCCCCGCTGGCCTTCATGGTCACGAAGATCATCGTCGACCCGCACGCCGGCGAGATAGCCGTCGGCCGGGTCTACTCGGGGACCATCAAGCGCGGCATGAGCGTGACCATCGTCGGTATGCCGAAGAAGTACCCGGTCCAGATAGTCTCGGTGAGCCTGGGCGCGGAGCGCCTGCCCGTCGATGAGGTCTGCGCCGGCAACATGGCCGCCGTGTCCGGCGTCAAGGACGCCTTCTCCGGCTGCACCATCACGGACGACGAGACAATGGAGCCCTTCGAAAAGATCGTCCACTATTCCGAGCCTGTGGTCACGGTCTCCGTCGAGGCCAAGCACCTGAAGGACCTGCCCAAGCTGGTCGAGGTCTTAAGGCAAATAGCCAAGGCCGATCCGAGCATACTGGTCGAGATCAACCAAGAGACCGGCGAGCACCTGATGTCCGGCATGGGCGAGCTGCACCTGGAGATCACGGTCTACAGGATAGTGAACGAGCACAAGGTCGAGATCACGACCTCGCAGCCCATAGTCGTCTACAGGGAGTGCGTCGCGGGCCGCGGCGGCCCCTTCGAGGGGAAGTCCCCGAACAAGCACAACCGGTTCTACTTCGTGGTGGAACCTCTGTCCGACAAGATCCTCCAGGCCATGAAGGAGGGCAAGGTCCAGACCGGGGGCAAGATCAAGGACATCAAGAAGCTCATGGCCGACCTCATCGAGCTGGGCATGACAAAGGACGAGGCAAAGGGCGTCAAGGCCTTCGAGGGCTACAACATGCTCATAGACATGACCAAGGGCATACAGTACCTGCACGAGACGATGGAGCTCATAATCGAGTCCTTCAGGGAGACCATCAACCGGGGCCCTCTGGCCAACGAGAAGGTCATGGGCCTCAAGGCCCTGCTCGTCGACGCGAAGCTGCACGAGGACGGAGTCCACAGGGGCCCGGCCCAGGTCATACCGGCGGTCAGGAACTCGCTCTACGGCGCCATGTGCCAGGCCCAAAGGGTCTTGCTCGAGCCCAAGCAGAAGGTCTTCATAAACACGCCCGAGAACGTCATGGGCGAGGCCATCAGGGAGATCCAGTCCCGGCGCGGTGTCATCGAGGACATCAAGCAGGAGGAGGGCGTGGCCCATATCAACGCCAAGGCCCCGGTCGCCGAGCTCTTCGGGTTCGCCAGCTCCATCAGGTCCGCGACCCAGGGCAGGGCCCTGTGGTCTACAGAAGGCGCGGGCTTCGAGAAGCTCCCGCGCGAATATACGGAGAAGGTCGTGGCCGGCATCAGGACCAGGAAGGGCCTGAAGCCCGAGCCTTACGACGAGGCCTACTACTCGGCGTGAGGCAAAGCTAGAGAACGTGAGGGTGGGCCGGCGACTGTCGGCCCACCTTTTGATTTGTCTTGAAGAATGTTTATCAGGACGTTGGCCAATCAAGGCCACCAGTGACATCGATGGATATTTGCGTCCTTGCCAGCGGCAGTTCCGGGAACGCCACTTACGTCTCCACGGACAAGACGAGGCTCCTAATAGATTGCGGCCTCGTGGCCAAAGAGATCGTCCGGCGTCTCGCGGAGCTCGGCGTGGACCCGGCCAAGCTTGACGGCATCCTGATTACACATGCACACAGCGACCACTACAAGGCCGCCGGGACCATCCAGGCCAAGTACGGGGTGCCGGTCTTCACGGAATGGGCGACGATCACGGCGATACGGGCCTTTGGCAATCCGGGCAGCTTCGGACGGGTGACCGATTGCAGGCCCATACCGGAGAGCATCGGGGACATCGCGATCGAGGCCTTTGCGGTCCCGCACGGAGCCACGGGGGCTGCGGGAGGGCCGGTAGGTTTCGTGCTGAAGCACGGCGGGAAGAAGGTCTGCCTGGCGACGGACCTCGGCCGGGTCACGGCCGCGGCCATGGAGGCACTCCGTGGCTCGGATGTCATCATCCTGGAGGCGAACTATCACGAGCCGATAATCCGCTGGAAGCTCAAGGACAGGAAGTTCGCGAGGGACAGGGACTACCTGACATGGGTCCTGAGCAATAGAGGGCACCTCTCGAACGTGCAGTGCGGCGAGGCGCTTGCCGAGGCCCTGACGGAGAGGACCGCTCACGTCTTCTTGGCACATATGAGCGAGAACCACAGCATACCCGAACAAGACAACAACCGCTATGACATCGCGCTGGACGAGGTGATGAGGATCCTGAAGGAAAAGGACGTCCCGCCTCCGAACTTCCAGAGGACCTATCGCAGGGGAAGGACCGAGGGTCGCAGGAGCGAGTGCGTTTCCATCTAATCGCATCAGGTCGAGATAGGGGTCAATGGGACCTCACCGACGGTGGAATAGGTCGGCCCCTTCGGCCCTAGGATGCTCTTTTTCAACCGGATGGCCTCGACCTTCACGGTCCCGAAGTCCTTTGCCTGATATACCTTGAAAAGGTCGGGCAGGCCTTTGCGGTCGCGGACGAACTTGACGCGCGAGAGCGTCAAGTGCGGCGAGAAGGGCCGGCCCTCCTTCCTGAAGCCCAGGTCCGCGCAGCTATCCTCCAGCCTCGCTGCGATGGTGGCGAGCGACGCCGGCGCCTCGATGCCGATCCAGATGACACGTGGGTTGTCCTGGTGGGGGAAGGCCCCGAGGCCCTTGAAGGAGATGTCGAACGGCGCGATGCCTTCGATGGATCTCTTCATGATCGAGAGCAGGTCCTCGGTCATCCGGACCGGTGTGTCCCCCAGGAACTTGAGGGAGATGTGCACGTTCTCGGGCTCGACGAGCTTCTGCTGAAGGTTCATGCCTCTGATGGTATAGCTCACGGCCTCGAGGTCCAGGAGACCTGCAAGGTCGACGGAAATGAAGGCCCGGAACACCTCTTCGGCTGACATGGTATGCACTCTTGGATGCTGACGAAAATGGAAGGTGAACGGGATAGAAAAAGATTGCTAGTCGGGGCCTTGGCCCATCATTCGACCTTGGGCCGCCGGCCGGTGAAGACGAGGTAGACGCTGCCAACGATGATGAGCGGGATGTAGAACCCACAGGTGGAGCAGTCGACGTTGCTCGGGGGTGTGACCTTCGGGGCCTCCACGGTCACATTGAAGATGCCGACCGTTACGAGAACATCGTTCTCGTAGACCTCAAAGGGAACCTGCGTGGTCTGGCCCAGGGAAGCGGTCTTGGTCACCATATGGACCGAGAAGTTGTTGCTCTCGCCCGGGGCGAGCGTCCGGTTCTCGGAGTTGCCGTGGTTCACGAGGTCGAACCTGACCGTGACGTTCTCGATCTCCTTGACCTTGACCTTGTAGATCCCGTTCTCATGGGATGTTACCTTGATGGTGACGTCGACGCTCGCGTCCTTGCCCTTGACCTTGAGATTGGCCACCTTATCGACGGTCGGCGGGTCGGCGTGGCCGATGGGCAGGACCAAACAGACGAAGAAGTTCATCACCAGCAGTGCCACGAACATCGTTGCCATGCTCTTCCTGGCCTGCCGGGACCTCTTCCACTGCACCAACATTGGGAGCCTCATGAGCTTCACCGTCCTTGGTTCGTTAGGTCATCTATTGAGGCTTCTTGATAATAAAACTTTTTATAGGATGTCCCTGGGATGCCCGGACCTAGCCGAAGAAGCTCTTGGCCATCTGGTACTCCTCCTTGGAGACCGTCTTCAACTTCCCGACGGCCTCCTCGAGAGGAACGGGCACCGCCTGGGTGCCCTTCATGGCTATCATGACCCCGAACTGCTTCTTCTGGACGGCCTCGACGGCCCTGTAGCCCAGCTTGAGGCCCAGGACCCGGTCGTATACCGTCGGGCTGCCGCCCCTCTGGATGTGGCCCAGGACGGTGGCCCTGGTCGTCACCCCGGTCCTTTGCTCGATCTCTTTAGCAAGGGCATCGCCAATGCCGCCGAGCATGACGTGGCCGAACTCGTCGAGCTTGTCGGTCTTTGTGACGAACACGTTCGCGTCCTTCGGGAGTGCCCCCTCGGCGGCCGCTATGACCGTGTAGCCCTTTCCTTTGGCCTTGCGATCGGAGACTATCTTGCAGATATACTCGATGTCGAAGGGCTCCTCGGGAATCAGTATGACATGGGCTCCGCCGGCGAGGCCCGCGATATAGGTCATCCAGCCCGCGTGCCTTCCCATGACCTCGACGACGCAGCACCGGTGGTGCGACCTGGTCGTGGTGTGTATCCTGTCGATGGCCTCCATTGCTATTGAGACCGCCGTGTCAAAGCCTATGGTGACGTCTGTGGCGGACAGGTCGTTGTCTATGGTCTTCGGGACTGCGACGCACGGCAGGCCGGCCTTGGTCAGCTTCTGGGCAACGCCCAGCGTGTCCTCGCCGCCGATCGGTATAAGCGCGTCGAGGCCCAGCTTCTTGAACCCGGCCAGGGCCGCCTTCTCGCCGCCTTCCTTCTTGTATGGGTTCGTCCTCGATGTGAAGATGATGGTGCCGCCCTCCTTGAAGGCCGCGTCCACCTCGTCCCTCGTGAGCTTCCTGGCCTTGGCATCCATGAGGCCCTTCCAGCCGTCCTCTATGCCCACGACCTCGTGGCCGAGCTCCGCGGCCCGGATGAAGATGGCCCTGATGGCAGCGTTCAGGCCCGGGCAATCGCCCCCGCCTGTGAGAACTCCTATTTTCATTCTGAACACCTCGTTACATTGAGATCTACTTCTTGCCCTTCGCGCCCTTGAGATACGACCTGACCTTGGCCGCGGTCCCGACGTTGTCGAAGGACCGGAGCCATATCATGGTCTCGGCGTAGGACAGGGCCTCGCAGGCCTTCACGAACTGCTCGTTCTGGCCGTTGAGTTCTTTATAGAACTGCTTGGCCGCGGTCTTGACGTTCTTGCCAAAGATCTCCCCCAGCGGCTTGCCCTTGCTCTTATCGGCGTACTTCTTGATGGTCCAATCGTAGATGTCTTGGTAGAGGGACGGGTTGTAGACCTTCAGCAGGTCGTAGACCATGTTCTGATAGAAGGTCGCGACGTTCCCCTTCAGGATGTCCCCCTTCGGGAACTTGGTGGCTATGAGGTCCCTTGGAGTGCCAGTAATGCCGTGCTGGGCGATACGGACCCTCCAGCCCTTGGCCCTAAGGGCCTTGGCCACGGCCCGGGTCTGCTGCAGGTCGATGGAGACCTGCTCGACGATGTTGCCCTTCTCGTCGTAGTTGTTGCCATGGACCGAGCCGTTGGCAATGGCAATGACGTCGGGGTCGATGTCGTTCTCCTGCAGGGCCTGGATGAACACGACGGCCTCCTCGGGTTTCGTCAGGACGCGCCCGTGCTCGTCCTTCTTGCCGATCTCTCCGACCTCGACCTCGAGGCCGAATGGCCGGTCGCCCATCTTGTCCTTGATGAACCTGGCGATCTCGGTCGTGCAGTTGATGTTCATGGCCATCTCCTGCCGGAGGTCCCCGCCCTTGAAGTCGAACAGGTGGGAGGCGTCGATAGCAAAGGAGGTGAAGCCGTTCTCGATCTGCGAGGCCACGAGCTTCCTGACCTCGTCGAGCTCGGCCTTGTCGCCCTTTTTGATTGTTATGTGGTCGGCGTGCAAGACCCAGATGTCGTGCTTGATCTCGCTCGCGGCGGCCTTGCAGTTCTCCGCGTACTGGGCCGGCGTCATGCCGGTGTATCCGCCCGTGAGGTCCGATTCGGACTTGGCGATCTCGAATATGATGGCGGCGTCCATCTCCTTGGCGGCCCTCATGACTCCCTTCCCGATGCCTGGGAAGACCCTGATGTTCGTAGCCATGACTATCACGGGCTGGTCATGGACAGCCCTGAAGACATGAGTCCCTGCGACGGGTGTAAAATCGTTCGCCATAGTCATCCCTCATGGACATTGTTGTGAGCATGCATGAGACGGCATTTGATGTAAATAACCCTTACTGGAAGCTTCTCGGGAGGTCATTCGAAAGGTTTATTATCTGGGGCATGCACAATACACTTGCCCCAATGTGACGACGTGGGGCTACATATGGGTGTCGTAATAGTGGGTCCCGGGATTACCATACAGACGCGACGTCACGGGATGAACCCTGGACAACCCCGACGCCCTACATCCCCGGCACGGGTCAGTGCGGTGAGGCAACTATGAACCGATCTGTTAGTGCCCGGGGAAAAGCCCTGGGGAAATCAACAGGGGAGTGCCCGGTCAACGGGTGCCATGAGCCCTGTCAATAGCCCCCAGGGCACAACCTTCATCTCACCGAGCGGAATTTTTAAAACCTTCGTGATGTTCCATGTCAGACATACAAGTAACGAGCAAGGCGGACGTGGCATCGGTGCTCCATTCCTCCAAGGCCGGCATCGTCGTCGATGTGGAGGTCTCGCCCGGGGCGAAGGATGCCGGGATCTCGTCGATAAATCCATGGCGCAAGAGGCTGTGCATCTCGGTCAAGGCCCCACCCAAGAAGGGTGAAGCGAACAAAGAGGTCGTGGCGCTCATGTCGGAGGCCTTCGGGGTCCCGACGAAAAACGTCACCATTCTTTCGGGCCAGACATCATCGCTGAAGAGGGTCGAGCTCGCAGGCATCCCGCTCGACAGGGCCATCGATATCGTGCTAGAGGCCTTGGCCGAGGGAGGCGGGCGATGACGGTCATCGACGCCACGGAGCGGCTCGAGAGGCTCGAGCGGGTCCTGGAGGATCTTCGCAGCGAGAACCAGCACTCCCCCATCCTCGTCGAAGGAAAGCGTGACGTCGAGGCCATGAGGGCCCTCGAGGTTACGGGCGAGGTCTTGATGGTCAACGAAGGGAAAACTATCATCGGGTTGTGTGAAGAGATCGCCGCGAAGCACAAAGAGGTGATACTGCTCCTCGACTGGGACAGGAAGGGAAAGGAGCTCACCGAGAGGTTCAAGAGGAACCTGACCGCGATGGGCGTGCGCGTCAATGACAGTTTCAGGGCGAGGATATTCTCGCTCGTGGCCAAGGAGACCAAGGCGGTCGAGGACCTGGATTCCTTCGTGGAGCGGCTCAGAACGGCCGTGGAAGAGAGGAGAATCCGCCCGTATCCTGGCCCGTAATCGTTCGCTCGTTCCCTTGTCGGCAATCTCGAAAACAGGCCAAAATTCCTTGAATTACAGATGAAAAATAGGTCGGGATATATAAACACGACCAAAATGCTTATCTCATACCACTTAAGTTAGCCTTTCTCAAGGAGGCTGTCCAATGGTCGAAGCATACTGTATGAAGTGCAAGAAGAAGGTCGAGATGAAGGACCCGAAGAAGATCACGATGAAGAACGGCAAGCCTGCAATGACGGGCGTCTGCCCGAAGTGCGGCACAAAGGTCTTCAAGATCGGCGCCAAGTAAGGCCGCTGGTCCATGGGACCGTTCTCGACATTGACCATTACGATGGTTGCCCGTCGACACGGGGCCATCGACCCTTTGGGGGAAGGGTTATGCTTTTCGTGTTAGTGATAGGCCTAGACCTACATTGCAATGCGAAATTTCTCTTGGGCATTACAGAAATAAAAGAAAAGTGTCCCTTGCTCAGTTGTCATTTGCGCCATTGTGCCACGGGTCATAGGCGTTCGCGCCAGGGTTCGTCGGCGACATCTGGAAGGCCGGGTCCCCGTAGCACATGTACATCGAGACGGTCTTCCAATCGGCCGTGGTTCCCTCGTCGAAGGGGGAGTACTGGTTCTGGTGGTACTTGATGTACCTGTTCTCGGCCCACTGGGCGGCCTTTCCGATGGTCCCGTAAGTCTCCTCGTGGTTGATGAGACCGTCCACCATGTAGGCGTACATGGCGTTGTTAAGCTCCCACTGGTGGTCGCCGTCCTTCAGGGACGGAACGAGCACGCCCGGAAGGCGCGATTCCTCAGGGGCCGAGTAGAAGTCCTGCCCGATGTAGCTGAAGCTGACCTCGCTGGCCCCGAGGAGGCCTACGCCGCCCGAATAGAAGAAGTTGAAGGCGAACGCCTTCTGGATGTTGATGTCGGTCCCGCCGTACTCCTTACCGAATATCTTGGCGTTCTCGCACGAGATGAGGATATCTACCTGGGGCGGGATGTTCATGAACCTGATGCTAGGGCTCTGGTTGGTATCGTCGAAGCCTTCGAGCCGTCCCTTGGTCCGCTCTGGGCTGTCGGGCTCGTAGACGTAGAAGGTCGCATGCCAGGAGCCGTGGCCCCTGTAGGCAACGATGCCGCTCGATTCCATGATCGGCTCGATCTCCAGCTCCTTGCCGGTACCGACCTCCCTCACGCCCTCGTTGCCCGTGGTCCGCATGTAATCGTAACTGAATCCCTCGTCCGGGAGGTCCTCGTGCATGAACCACCCCGGCGTCATCTGGATGCGCTGGTCGGCGACCTCGAAGCCGTTCCAGATAGAGCCATGCTTCCTCCATTCGACCGTCTGGATGCCCCCGCCCGACTGCGAGTAGTCGACATCCACGGTGTCGACGAAGTCCTTGTAGTCTAGGGTCCTGACGAGCTGCATCGAGGCCGACTGGACGTCCAGGTTGACTATGCGCCCTACGGCCGCGTCCATGATGTACTTCTCGTCGTCCAGGAAGCCGTAAATGAAATCGCAGGAGACCCCGTCGGGCTCGGAACTGACCTTGTCTGGAAGGATGAACTGCGGGACAGCGACAGCGCTCCCGACCAGTGCAATGTACTCGATCGCCCCATAGGTCCGGTTGAGGGACTTGAGGGCCGTGTGAAGGCCCGTGGCGTAGGCGTTGAGCTCGGCGTCATATGCGCCCTCGGCGGTATTGTTCGGTGCCCAGTCCGTCATGACGAAGGCGTCGTGGAAGGCCGCCAACTCGGCGGCCACGGCTGAAAGGCTTTGGACATGGAACATCTGGGAGCTCATGTTGTATTGCTCGATGGTAAGGTCCGTCGGGTCCGTGACAATCGTGTAGTTGGCCTTCAGGCCCCGGGCGGTGAGCTGGTCCCAGACCAGCTCCTGGCTCGTGAAGGTCGGGACCTTGGACGGGACCAGCACCTTGTTGTCCACATGGGCCAACGATGAGGCCCAGAGGGCCTCCTCGTAGGAGGCCACGGGGAGCATGTCTTCGTAACCCATGAAATCGTTAAGGACGTTGCCGTCTACCGGGAAGACGAACTCGTCCTGGACCTTGACGCCCTGCGACCTCAACTTCTCTGGAACGGAGCTGTCGGCCGTGAACACGAGGGCCGGCAGGTCCTTGTTCTTCATGTGGGCAAGGGTCCAGGCGCTGTGCTCGTTCAGCTGGCCGTCCGGAGTAAGGATCCACATCGGGTGATAGCCGTTATGGACGACGACGGAAGAGAGGAGTGCGATGAAGAACATCCCCGCATCGTCCCCTGGGGCGTCCACGTAGACCATGTAGTCCGGGGGCAGCGCTATCGTCGGGGAATACCCCTCCTTCGGCTTGACCGGCTTGGGCCAGAAGGCCACCCCTACAATCATGAGGATAAGGACCATGGCAACGGCCAGGATCTGCTTCATTCTCTTCCGGTCGGGCCTGAAGAACTTGGATGGGACTTTCATGGCGGCGCGCCTCCAATGATCCTTGACATTCCATATAATTTCATATCCTTTATAAATATTGGTACATTTCTTTAATTCGCTATGCTATTTCTTTTGGGCCTCGACATGCTTCTTGATGATGCCCAGCCCTTCCTTCGCGTCCGGGTTGTCCTTGTTCAGCGCCAGTGCCTTCCGGTAGGCGTTCTCGGCGTCCGGGGCTTGCTTCAGCTGCATCAGCGTGTTCCCGATGTTGCTCCACAGGTCGTCGCGCTCCGTGTCGATGGCCCTGGCCCTCTCGTAGGTCTCCAGGGCGTCGGGATATCGCTCGAGGTTGTACAGCGTCGTCCCGAGGTTCAGGATGGCGTCGAAGTAGTCCTTGTTCAGCTCCATGGCCCTGCGGAAGCACCGCTCGGCGTCCTCGAGACGGTTGGCCTTTTTCAGGGCCACGCCCTTGTTGTTCCAAGCCTCGCCGTAGTCGGTCCTGATGGAGATGGCCCGGTCGTAGCTCCGGAGGGCCTCCTCGACCTCGCCTAAAGAATAGTGCGCGTTGCCGAGATTGTTCCAGGCCTCGGCGTAGTCCGGGTCGATCTCAATGGCCATCTTGTAGTCCGAGATGGCCTCCTTGACCTTCCCGATGCCCACGAAGGCGTGGCCCTTGTTGTTCCAGGCGTTGGAGGACCGCGGGTTGATGTCGATGGCTTTGAGGTAGGCCTCGATGGCGCCCTTGTAGTCCTCGATGGCGCTCAGGGCATTGCCCCGGCTGGTCCAGGCGGGCTCGTAGCTCCCGTCGATGGACAGGGCCTTCTCGTAGCACTCGAGGGCCTCCCGGGCCCGGTTCAGGTCCTTCAGCGTGTTGCCCTTGTTCAGCCAGATGGCCTTTTGGCCCGAGTCTATCTTGAGGGCCTTCTCGAAGCTCTCGAGGGCCTCCACTTGTCGGCCCAGCTTTCCGAGAGCGTTGCCCCGGTTGCTCCAGGCGTGGGCGTCCCTCGGGTCCAGGGCCAGGGCCCTGTCGTACTTGTCGACGGCCTCCTGGAACTTGCCGAGGTTGTAGAGGGCGCTCCCCAGGTTGTTCCATGTGCCCTCGACGGACGGGTCCACCTGGACCGCCCGCGCGAAGGACTCGGCGGCCCTGTCGAACCGCCCCATGGCGTAGAGGACGCTCCCCTTGTTGTTCAATGCTTGCAGGTTCCTGCCGTCGATGGACAGCGCCCTGTCGAAGGCCTTCAGAGCCTCCTCCGGGGACCCGAGCTGGAACCGGACGAGCCCGAGGTCGACGAGCACACCGAGCGCCTCCTTGAGGGCCAATGACCGCTCGAAGGCCTCGGCGGCGCCCTTCAGGTCGCCCAGGGCCTTCAGGGCCAGGCCCCACCGGTGGTGGATACCGGGATCGTTGGGAACGAATTCCGCGAGCTTGGGAAACAGCACCACGGCCTCCTCGAAGCGGCCGGTCTCGAAAAGGGCCACCTCCTTGTTCTGCCAGCATTCGACATACTTGCCGTCGATGGCCAGGGCCCGGTCGTAGCATTTCAATGAATCGGTGACCTTGTTCAGATGGAAGAGCGCGTTGCCCTTGTTGCACCAGGCGGACGCAAGCCCCTCGTTGATCGCGAGGGCCTTGTCGTAGGACCTGATGGACTCGTCGTACCGCCCGAGCTCGTAGAGCATCACGCCCCGGGTGTTCCAGCCGGCCGCGTCGTTCGGGGCGTTCTCGACGGCCCGATCCATGGATTTGAGGGCCTCCTCCAGCTTCCCGAGGGAGTACAGGGCCACGGCCTGCTCGGTCCACAGGACCGCCGAGCTCGGGTCCAGCTCAGCGGCCTTCTCGAAGGACTGCCGGGCCTCCTCGAGATGCCCCATCTCCTTGAGCATCGTTCCCCTGCGCTGCCAGGACTTGGCCGAGCCCTTGTCGTGCGTGATCGCCTGGTCCAGGAGCTCCAGGGCCTCGTCCGGCCTGTCCAGGGACTTCATGGCCTCGGCCTTGCCGAACATGGCCTGGGCGTTGTTACCGTCGAGGTCTATGGCCTTATCGTAGCACTTCAGGGCCTCGGGCAGCCTCCCGAGGTGCCGTAGGCTGTCCCCTATGCGGGTCCAGGCGTCCGCGTCCTGCCGGTCCCCCTCGAGGACCCTGTTGAAGTCCTCGATGGCCTCGAGGTATTCGCCCTTGCTGTACTTTGCCATGCCCCGGGTCCGCCACAGGTCGCCCGAGACCTCCTCGAGCCTTTCTTGCTCCTCGCCCTCGACCTTCCCGAGCCTGTCGGCGATGGCCCCGAGGACCTTCAGGGCGTCGTCGTAGCGGCCCAGGTTGACGAGGACCTCGCCCATCTTGATCTCGGCCCCGGGGGCCGGGAAGACCTTGATGGACTCCCCGATGGTCACGAGCGCGTCCTCGTAGCGGCCGAGGGCCTGCAGGGCTATGCCCTTCTCGAGGAGGACCTCCTCCTTGCCCACACCGCCGATGTTATCGACGGAAACGCCCAGCTTGAGGGCCCGGTCGAGGGCATCCAGGGCCTCCTTGGGCCTCTTCTCCTCGCCTAGGCACATTCCGATGCGGTACCAGCCCTCGCCCTTGTCGGGCCTGAGCTCGACGGCCTTCGCGAAGGCCTTCCTGGCCTCCTCGAACCTTCCGGCCGTCTGAAGGGTCACTCCCTTCTTGAACCATGCATCGTAAGAGCGCGGGTTGAGCGCCAGGGCCTTCTCGTAATATTCCAGGGCCTTGTCGTGAAGACCATCCCCGTGGAGGACCTCGCCGTAGTGCGTCCAGCGGCTGTCGTCGGTCTCGACCTTTTTAATGACCTCGGCCACGGACGCGAAGGGCTGGGCCGAGACCGTGAACTTGCCGTTGAAGTGGGTCTCGAGTGTGTCGCGAATGAGCCGCGAGGCCTCGTCGATGGGAAGGGGGCCAAGTAGGAACAGGACCGTCTCGGAGCCGTGGGCCTCGACGAACCGTATGTCCTCACGGTCCTCCTCCAGGGCCTTGAGGACGGCCAGCATCGCCTCTGGCGTGCGCTTGGACAGGGGGACGTCCCCGCTTGTCATGAAGGCCACGCACAGGTCCATGGGGTCACCTTCGTCCTGGCCTCGGGATGAGGCCAATGTTAATAGATAATATATCATATAAATAATGTATTTGTTTAGTTAAAATTGAATAAAACTAGTACAAAGAGTACAATAATAGAAATGGCACGATGGCCAAAGACGGACCTAGTTGACCAGGTGCCCGCCTTCCTCGATGACGATCCTCATCGGCGAGGGCAGCTTCATGCGGGCCCGCCGGAAGGCCTCCTTGCACGCCTTGAAGTTCTGTTTGTTGGTCTTGAGGGTCATGATCTTCTGCCCGGGCAGGACCCTGGCAGCGGTCCCGATGGCCTTGCCAAAGGACCTCCTCATGCCCTGGGATATTCGGTCAGCGCCTGCGCCCGTGGCCTGCTTGTTCTCTCGGAGGACCTCGTGGGGGTAGACCCGGACCTTAAGGTGGTAGTTAATCGTGCCCGCGGCCCTCTGGAGGTATCTGTTCGCGGCGATACGGGCCGCCTCGAGCGCGATGTGCCTTATCTGGCACTTCTCCTCGACGATAAGGACCATGGTGATGGGGAACTTGGCCTTCAGGTTCCCCTGGTCGAACTGGGTGATCCTGCTCTGGGGGACACCGCCCATGTATTTCCTTTGCTGGTATGACTGGCCCCTAACGTATCTGTACATCTTGCCTGGCTTTCGTCCCATGGCGTCCCGCTCCCTTTCAGCTCTCCTTGGACCTTCCCTTGATGCTCGTGATGTAGCCCGCCACCTTGTTCCTCATGTGGGTCGTCGACACGTCCGTGAGCTGATTGACCTTGACCTTGTTGTGCTCGTAGTCGTGGTTGAACTCGTCAGGGTACCTGGCGATCAGGTCGATGGCGACCCTCTTTATATAGGTGGGCTTTATGTTACCCATGCGAAATCTCCAATGTCAAGGGCTCCGTCGTGCCCTCGTCTATATTCGAGTGGGCATCTCCATTCCACTATATTATATATAAACTTTATTATGGTATAATCATTATCGGATTGGCGGAGGACGGTAGCTGATGGAAAAAGGCCGTGGAGGGGTGGCCCCGAACGGCGCGCCCAAGGGCCGCTGGTACTTCCAGCTCCTGTCATCCTTGTACCTCGCCACTTTCCTCATCCGGCTGAGCTTCGGCATCATCACCATCACCTTCCCGGACTACACCGGCATAGAGGAGAACTTCAAGTTCGGCTTCCTGTGGGCCGCAGGCCCTCTGGCCGAGTTCATCACGGTGTTGTTCGTGGGCAACCTCGTGGACAGGTACGGCCGTCGCTGGGCCCTCCTGGCCGGCCTCCTTGGTGGGACGCTGTCCAACGTGCTCATAGCCTTATCGAAGGACTACTATGTGCTGTATTCCGTCATGGTACTCCACGGCTTCTCGGGAGGATGCATCCTCGTGGCCTCGCTGGCCCTGCTGGCGGACTATGTTCCTAGCAGCAGGAGGGGCCGCGAGATCGGCATGTTCGACGGCGTCAACCTAGCTGGCTGGGGCGCGGGGTTCTTCGTCGGCGGCCTGCTGAAGGACTACCTGGCAGGGCACCTCATGGAATCTTTCCTAGTGGGTGGCGCCCTGGCCTTCGTCGGCTTCGTTTACGCCTTCATCAACCTCAAGGAGCCCCACAGCCAGAGCCACCTGGTCAAGGAGCTCCACGCGAAGCACATCCTGAAGGTGATGGGGAACAGGTCCATTCTCCTGCTCGTCCTGCCCTGGTTCGTCCTCTACATGCTCATTGGCGACATCTTCGCCTTCCTCCCGAAGGTCTCGGGCCAGG
>Ga0315284_10006457_pt1 | contig 16685 bp, 29 predicted proteins | sample YL17G09_16_MG_FD_203696 | JGI IMG/M metagenome (GOLD analysis project Ga0315284, IMG submission 203696) | Sediment microbial communities from Yellowstone Lake, YNP, Wyoming, USA - YL17G09_16 | ecosystem: Environmental > Aquatic > Freshwater > Lake > Sediment | place: USA: Wyoming | collected...
CGGAGAGCTCCAGCTCCTCGACGCTCCGGCCCAGCAGCTCCTTCAGCTTTTCGACTTCCTCGTCGACCTCGTGCTCTCTCTCCTCCATCGGTTCTTCGTCGAAGTGGATGAAGAGCACCATGTGATCTTTGATGATCTTCGCCGCGAAACCGAGCGCGTCCTCGGGGGTCACGCTCCCGCTCGTGGTGATGTCGAGGACGAGCCGGTCGTAGTCGGTGCGCTGACCGACGCGCGTGTTCTCCACGATGTAGGACACCTGGCGGACCGGCGAGAAGTTCGAATCGACCGGGATGAGGCCGATGTCGAAATCGTCGAGATTGTGGTTCTCGGCGAGGACATAGCCCCTGCCGTGGCCGATGAGGATGTCCATCTCGACCTTCACCTTTTCCGTGGTGGTGCAGATCACGAGGTCCTTGTTGCGGATCTCGATATCCGATATCTGATCGATGTCGGCCACCGTGATCGGGCCCTCTTTCTCCACGCTCAAATGGAGAAACCTCGGCTCATCGCTGTGCATGACGACGACGAGTTGTTTCAAGTTGAGTATGATGTCCGTCACGTCCTCGAGCACGCCGGGGATGTTGCTCAACTCGTGAAGCACGCCTTTGATCCGGACCGCCGTCACCGCCGCGTCCTGAATGGACGAGAGCAGGGTCCGCCGGAGTGAGTTCCCGATCGTCTGACCGAACCCCCGCTCGAGGGGTTCGACGACGAAACGGCCCGCCGTGGGAGTCGCCACCGCCGGGTCCTTGACTATTTCCTTCGGCATCAGAAGATTACGCCACTTCATTGATCAGCGCCTCCTCGTGGAGCTTCACTGCGTCGTGTGAGTCGTTTGCCCGCGGCCTCTCGCGTCAACCGCTGACGTCCGCTCGGCTACTTCGAATAGAGCTCGACGACCAACCGTTCGTCCATGGGAACCGGTATCGCGTCTCTCGCCGGAACCTGGAGGAATTCTCCCTCCATCTTGCTCGGATCCACGTCCAGGTAGGGAACGATCTGCCGCGCGTCGAAGTTCTTCATGCTCTCCTGGATGATGAAGAGCTTCTTGCTCTTCTCCCGCGGTCCGACCCTGTCGCCCGGTGAAACAAGGTAACTCGGAATGTTGACTTTTCTTCCGTTCACCTGGAAGTGATTGTGACGAATGAGCTGCCGCGCCGTCGCCCGCGACGAGCTGAAGCCCATCCTGTAAACGATGTTGTCCAGCCGCCGCTCGAGCATCTGGAGCAGGGCGGTTCCCGTGATCCCCTTTTGTTGAGCGGCCTTCTCGAAGTAGTTGTGGAACTGCGCCTCGAGCAGTCCGTACATCCGGCGGATCTTTTGCTTCTCCCTCAACTGGGTGAAGTACTTCGAGGGCTTTCCTCTGCGCCGGCGGCCGTGCTGGCCGGGAGGATACTCGCGTCTCTCGATCGCGCACTTGTTCGAATAACACCGGTCGCCCTTCAAAAATAGCTTGGTGCTCTCGCGCCGGCAAAGCTTGCATTTAGCGTCTCGATACCTTGCCATAGATCACTCCCGACATTCGTCGATGGGTTGTTACACTCTCCGTCTTTTTCTCGGACGGCAGCCGTTGTGCGGGATCGGCGTCACGTCCTTGACCGCCGTCACGTCGAGCCCCGCCGACTTGAGCGAGCGGATCGCCGCCTCGCGTCCCGCGCCGGGGCCCTTGATCCAACACTCGACCTTCTTCATCCCCAGTTCGATCACTTCGCGCGCGGCCCGATCGGCGGCCTGTTGCGCGGCGAACGGGGTGCTCTTCCGGGATCCCTTGAAACCCATCACCCCGGGGCTCGCCCAGGAAATGACGTTCCCCGCGCGGTCGGTGATGGTCACGATGGTATTGTTGAACGTCGACTTGATGTGGGCGATCCCCGCGACGTCCACTCTTTTCGCCCGTTTCTTTTTCGTAACGCGCTTTGTCGTCGGTGCTGGCTTTGCCAAAACGTCCTCCTAGCTCATTCGGTCTTTCGTTCGGTCCCGCCTCGAGCCGTCACTCAAGCCTTCGGTGCCATGGCCGGCTTCTTCTTGCCGGCGCCCGGGCGCGACTTCGGTCCTTTTCGAGTACGGGCGTTGGTCCGCGTTCTCTGTCCGTGAACGGGGAGCCCTCTCCTGTGGCGGAATCCGCGGTAACAGTTCACGTCCATGAGGCGCTTGATGTTGAAGTTCACCTCGCCGCGCAACGCCCCCTCCACCTTGTATTCGTTTTCGATGACGCTCCGGATCTTGATCGTCTCTTCTTCAGTAAGATCCTTCACCCGACGGGTTGGATCGACTCCCGTCTTTTCGCAGATGTTCCGCGCCGACGTGCTCCCGATACCGTAGATGTACGTGAGGCTCACCGAGACACACTTGTCTTTCGGGATGTCAACCCCTGCGATACGTGCCACCGATCATTCTCCTCTCTCGAAGGTTCGCCGTTCCACCGGGCGTTCCTAACCCTGGCGTTGTTTGTGGCGCTTGTTCGTGCAGATCACGCGCACCACGCCCTTTCTGCGGACGATCTTGCAGTGCGCGCACATTTTCTTGACCGAGCTTCGTACTTTCATGATGACTACCGTCCGAGTTTCACGGGGAGCATGATCATGCTCTTCCCTACTTGTACCTGTAAACGATTCTCCCCTTAGTCAGGTCGTACGGCGAAAGCTCGACGGTCACGCGATCTCCGGGGAGGATCTTGATAAAATTCATCCTCATCTTCCCCGACACGTGAGCGAGCACGATGTGCTTGTTCTCGAGCTCCACACGAAACCTCGTGTTGGGAAGCGCCTCGACGACCGTACCTTCTACCGTTATTCCCTGTTCTTTTGCCATCCAGTTCGTGTCAATCCGTTTGGGAGATGCCGGCTCAACGAGTCAGGATCTCGGGACCATTCGCGGTCACCGCCACCGTGTCCTCGAAATGCGCCGAACAGCCGCTATCCGCCGTCACCACCGTCCACCCGTCTTGAAGCGTAAAAACGTCGCTCCCGCCCGTGTTCACCATCGGTTCGATCGCGATGACGAGACCCTCTCTCAGATCGGGCCCATGGGCGGGCGGTCCGAAATTGGGCACCTGGGGTTCCTCGTGCATCTGCTGCCCGATCCCGTGACCGACGAGCGTCTTCACCACCGAAAAACCGTTTTCCAGGACGTAGTTCTCGATGGCGTGCGATATGTCGCTCAGCCGGTTTCCGATCCGCGCCCGGTCGATCCCCTTGTCGAGAGCGGCGCTCGTCACGTCGAGCAGCTGCCGAGTCTTCGTGGAGATCTTTCCGACGGGAAAAGTCCTCGCCGCGTCGGCGTAGTACCCGTCCTTCAACACCCCGACGTCGATCCCGCAGATGTCGCCCTCCTTGAGAACCCTCCCGTTGGGGATTCCGTGGACGACCTCCTCGTTCACCGAGATACACGTGGCGGCGGGGTATCCGTGAAACCCCTTGAACGCCGGCTTCGCCTTGGCGTCGATTATGATTTTCTCTATCGCGCGATCAATGTCTTCTTTCTTCACGCCGGGTCTGATCATCTCGGCGGCCGCTTCCATACAGGTCTTGATGATCGCCCCGTTTCGTTTGATCGTGGCTATCTCGGAGGGCGACTTCAAGTAGATCATAGACCGATCAGCCCCGAAATCTTCGACATCACCTCGTCGATCGGCTTCGAACCGTCGACGCGGTACACCCGATACCTTTTTTCGTAAAGAGCGAGTATCGGAAGCGTTTCCTTCTTGTAAATTTCGAGCCTCTTTCGAATCGTCTCCGGTTTGTCGTCGTCGCGCAAGACGAGCTTGCCGCCGCAGGCGTCGCACTCTCCCTCGACGGCCGGCGGGTTGCTCACCAGGTGGTAAACCGCCTTGCACGAGGCGCAGGTCCGCCGGTTCGAGAGACGGTTCACGACCGCTTCCGGGTCGATCTCGATGCAAACGACGCCATCGATCTTTTCCCCGGCCCCGTCGAGAACACCCTCCAGGGCTTCCGCCTGGGCGAGCGTCCGCGGGAACCCGTCGAGGATCCATCCCCCGAAACGCGAGCGTTCCTCATCGTTCATGAGCTTATTGCGAAGAAGCTCGAGAACGATCTCGTCCGGGACGAGCCGGCCCGCGGCCATGATCCCCGCCGCCCGTTTCCCTATGTCCGTCCCCTTCGCCACGGCATCGCGGAGCAGGTCCCCGGTCGATATGTGGCGGATCCTCGCCCGTTCGGCGATCCGCGCCGCCTGCGTCCCCTTCCCGGAGCCCGGGGCCCCGAGGATCACGAGGTTCACTAACGCCTCCCCTTGAGCCGCCCGGACTTGGTGAATCCCTCGTAGTGCCGCATCAGCAAGTGGGACTCGATCTGCCTGAGCGTGTCGAGCACCACGCCGACGACGATGAGAAGACCCGTTCCGCCAAAATAGAACGGCGCGTGCACCTTTGTCAAAAGGACTTCCGGCAGCACGGCGATGAACGCGAGGAAAATCGCGCCCGGGAGCGTGATCCGCGTGAGCACCCGGTCGATGAACTCGGCTGTTCTCTTGCCCGGCCGTATCCCCGGGATAAATCCGCCGGATTTTTTCATGTTCTCGGCGACGTCGACGGGGTTCAAAACGATTGCCGTGTAGAAATACGTAAAGAATATGATGATGATCGTATAGAGCGTGATGTGCACGATATGACCCGGGCTCAGGACAAGCGCCACGCTCTGCATGAACGTGAAGTCCCTGAAGAACGCGGCGATCGTCCCGGGAAACATGATGATCGACTGGGCAAAGATAATGGGAATCACGCCCGCGATGTTGACTCCAAGCGGGATGTGGCTCGCCTGCCCGCCGTAGACCTTGCGTCCGACCACCCTCTTGGCGTACTGGACGGGGATCCTCCTCTGCCCCTGCGTGACGAAAATGATCCCGGCGATGACCGATACCATGATCGCGAGCAGGATGAGGAGTTTGAACGGCGAGAGCTGGCCGATGGTGAGGGCCCGGTACGTGTTGAGCGTGTCGATGGGGTACCGCGCGATGATCCCGATGGTAATGATGAGCGAGATCCCGTTGCCGATCCCCCGCTCGGATATCTGCTCTCCGAGCCACATCACGAAGATCGTCCCGCAGGTGAGCGTCAAGACGGTAATGAAACGGAAACCCCACCCCGGCGCCACGACCGCAAGCTCACCGCCCGGCCCGCGAAGGCTCTCCAGGAAGATCGCGATACCGATACCCTGGACCAGCGAGAGGACCACGGTCCCATACCGGGTGTATTGCGTGATCTTCTTGCGTCCCTCTTCTCCTTCCTTGGCAAGCTTCTCGAAGTAAGGAACGACCGCCTGGAAGAGCTGAAGAATGATCGACGCGCTGATGTACGGCATGATCCCCAGCGCGAATATCGTGGCCTTCTCGAGGTTGCCTCCCGCAAAGAGATCGTACAGCCCGAGGATCGTCCCCTGCTTGCCCTGGAAAAACGCTGTCAGCACCGAAGGGTCCACCCCCGGTGTCGTAATGTGGCTTCCGACTCGGTAAACGACGAGCAGAGCGAGCGTGTATAACACGCGCCGCTTGAGCTCGGGTATGTTGAAAATCTCCTGAATTTTTCCGATCATTTGTCAAAGAACGAATCACGCCCCGATGATCCGTACCTCGCCTCCTGCCTTTTCCACGAGTTCCTTGGCCTTCTCCCCACACGCGTGAACTTCGATCTTGAGGGGACGGTCGATCCCGCCCTCACCGAGAAGCTTCACGGGCACGATCCTTTTCTTGATGAGACCAACCTCGAGGAGGCTCTCCACGTTGACGTTCGCCCCGGCGGGAAAGCGAGAGAGATCCTTCACGTTCACGACCTGGTATGCGACCCGGAAGGGGTTGTGGAACCCGCGTTTCGGGATGCGCCTCTGGAGGGGCATCTGCCCGCCTTCGAACCAGGCGGGTATGCTGCTCCCCGAACGGGCCTTTTGTCCCTTGTGCCCCCGGCACGAGGTCTTACCGTGGCCCGAACCGTGTCCACAGCCGACGCGTTTCCTGTTTTTCTTCGCCCCTTTCGCGGGGGCGATGTCGTCCAATCGCATTACTTCGCCGCCTTTTCTTCCGTCACCTCGACGAGATGCCTCACCTGATGGAGCATCCCGCGGAGCTGCGGAGTGTCCTGTTTGATCAACACCTCGTAGTTGTGGTGGAACCCGATCGCTATCATGGTCCGCTTAACCTTTGGCGGACTCCCGATCTTGCTCTTGATTTGTCTTATCCTCAACATCTTGTTTTCCATTCTTGTTGTCCCTGATACCGAAAAGCTGGTTGACCGAAATCCCTCTCCTCTTCGCCACCTCGCGCGCGCTCTCGAGCTGCTTCAACGCGGTCATCGTCGCTTTGACCACGTTGTGCGGATTGCTCGATCCGAGCGACTTGGCGAGAATGTCGCGGATCCCCGCCGCCTCCATGATTGCCCGCACGGCGCCGCCGGCGATCACGCCGGTACCAGGGGTCGCCGGTTTCAACATCACGTGCCCCGCCCCGTACTTTCCCTTGACGGTGAAGGGGATCGTTCCGCCGAGAAGCGGAAGACGAATCATCGAACGTTTGGCGTTTTCCGTCGCCTTGCGGATCGCGTCGGCGATTTCGTTGGCCTTGCCGAGCCCCACGCCCACGCGTCCCATCCCGTCGCCCACGGCGACGATCGCGTTAAAGCTGAACCGCCGCCCGCCCTTTACTACCTTCGCCACGCGATTGATGTGGATCGTCTGCTCGATGAATTCGGGCTCGCTTGATTTCGCAGCGAACCCTCTGCTCGGTCTTCTCGAATCGAAACTCTTCGCCATGAGATAAGAACCTCTTTTCTCCTCGTCGATGGCACCGCCGGTAACCTGCTTCCGCCGGTGCGCCGTCCCGCCCGCGCGGCCCGTCCGCTAGAATTGCAGCCCGTTACGTCGGGCCGAATCCGCCAGCACCGCTACCCGTCCGTGGTAAAGATAGCCACCGCGGTCAAAGCACACCACGGAGATCCCCTTGGCCTTCGCGGCCTCTGCGATGAGACGGCCGACCTCGCGCGCAGCAGCGGTCTTCTGGCCGCCCGTCCAGACTTTCTTGTCCTTCTTCTCTTTTTCTTTTTCTTTTTCTTTCTCTTTTCCTTTTTCCTTGTCTTTGCCCTTGCCCTTCGCCTCGGTCTTGGCGACCGGCTTGGCGTCGATCTTGGCCTCTTTGGCCTCCGGCTTTGCTTCCGCCGCCGCCGGGAGGGCAAGCGGCCCGAGCTTGAGCGACGACGCCGTCACCAGCGTCCGCCCGGTCGTGTCATCGATGATTTGCGCATAGATGTGCTTGGCGCTCTTGAAGACGCATAGCCTTGGCTTCTCCGCCGTCCCGACGACGTGCTGGCGGACGCGAAGGTGGCGTCTTTGCCTCTTGTAAGTTTTCTCGTTTTTGGTTTTCGCTTTGACCTTCATTGCCGTTTTCCCCTCGATCGGACAGCGTCACGCCCCGCCGGCCGGCTAGCTCACGCCCGCCGTCTTTCCGGCTTTCCGGTGGATGACTTCGCCGGCGTACTTGATCCCCTTGCCCTTGTAGGGTTCCGGAGGACGGACGCGCCGGATTTCCGCAGCCACCTGGCCCACCTGTTCCTTGGAGATCCCGCTCACCTTGATCTGCGTCGGCGCGGGAACTTCGATCTTGACCCCCTCGGGGATCTTGTAGGCCACGGGTTCGGAGAACCCGACGGTGAGGAGCAGTTCCTTGCCCTTCACCTCGGCCTTGTACCCGACGCCGACGACTTCGAGATCCTTGCCGAATCCCTGAGTGACGCCGAGAACCATATTATAGAGAAGCGTCCGCGCCAAACCGTGCATGGCGCGCGCCCGCATCTCTTCGGACTCCCTCAACACCTTGAGCTCGTTCCCCTCGTGCTCGACTCGACAACCGGGCGGAAGAGTCCGGGCGATCTCGCCCTTGGGGCCCTTCACCGTGGCGGTCGTGCCTTCAACGGCCACCGTCACGCCGCTGGGGATCTGAATCACTTTTCGTCCTACTCGAGACATTACCAAACCTCACAAATCACTTCGCCGCCGACGCCCCGGGTCCGGGCCTCCGCATCGGGAAGAATGCCCTGGGAAGTCGAGACAATCGCGATCCCGTACCCCCCGAGAACCCGTGGAATCCTGTTTTTCGACACGTACGCCCGCAATCCCGGTTTGCTCACTCTTTTGAGACCGGTGATCGCCGTGGCGTTGTCCTTACCGTACTTGATATAAATCCTCAGAAGCCCTTGTTTGTCGTCGTCGATGTACTTGACGCCTTTGATGTAGCCGGCCTGGAGGAGTATCTTGCTCATCTCGGCTTTCACCCGCGACGCGGGGATATCCACGTGCTTGTGGCGGGCGTGGATCGCGTTACGAATTCGCGTCAGATAATCAGCTATCGGATCGGTCATGCTCACGTTTGTGTCTCCCGTGTAACGAGAATACCGCCGGGTTTCCTTACCAGCTCGCCTTCACCACGCCGGGAATCTGTCCGTAGAGCGATAGCTCGCGGAAACAGATTCTGCACACGCCAAACCTTCTCAGATAAGCGCGCGATCGTCCGCAACGATTGCAGCGGTTGTACGATCGCACCTTGAATTTCGGAGTTCTCTTGGACTTCGCTATCCAGGATTTCTTTGCCACGCTTCCCCCTAGTACCTACTGGTTTTTGAACGGCATCTTCATGTACTTGAGCAGTTTGAAACCTTGCTCGTTGTTCTTTGCCGTCGTCACGATAGTGATGTCCATCCCGAAGATCTGGGCGACCTTGTCGTAATCGATCTCGGGAAAGATGGTGTGTTCCTTGATACCCAGCGTGTAGTTGCCCCGCCCGTCGAAGCTCTTCGTCGGCACCCCCCGGAAGTCCCTGATTCGCGGAAGAGCCACGTTGACGAGCCGGTCGTAGAACTCGTACATCCGCCGGCCCCGGAGCGTCACCTGGCACCCCACCGCCATTCCTTTCCGGAGTTTGAACGCGGCCACGGAAAGCCTCGCGCGGCACACCTTGGGTTTCTGCCCGGTGATCGCCGCGATGTCACCCATCGCCACTTCGAGAAGCTTTGGGTTCTGAGTCGCCTCGCCCATGCCGCAGTTGATCACGATCTTTTCGAGCTTCGGCATCTGCATCACGTTCTTGAAGCCGAACTCTTTTTTGAGGGCGGGAACGACCTCTTTTCTGTAATGCTCGATTAATCTAGCCACGATCCAAAAACCTCTTCCTTACTCGTTCGACACCAGCATTTCGCTACACGACTTGCACACGCGCACTTTCTTGCCGTCCGCAAGCTGCCCGATGCCGGTGCGGGTCGGCTTCGAACACTTCGGACACACCAGCAGGACGTTGGAGGTGTGGATCGGAGCCTCTTTCTCGACGATTCCGCCCTGGTCCGTCACCGAACGTTTTCTCTGGTGGCGTTTCACGAGACGCACCTTTTCGACGATGATCCGGTTCTTCTTGGGAAAAACCTTGAGCACTTTTCCGATCTTTCCCTTTTGGTTTCCGGAAATGACTTTCACCGTGTCGTTCTTGATGATTCTCATCATGGGACTGACTCCGAACTGATGTTCTCCGATCCCCGCGGGCCCCGGTGCCTACAACACTTCCGGCGCAAGCGAGATGATCTTCATGAAGTGTTTCTCTCTCAGCTCCCGAGCCACCGGGCCGAATATACGGGTGCCGATAGGCTCCTTATTGTCGTTGATGATGACGGCTGCGTTTTCATCGAATCGGATGTAGCTTCCGTCGGAACGGGCGGTTTCCTTCCTCGTCCTCACGACCACCGCCTTGGCGACCTGTCCTTTCTTGACCATGCCTCCCGGTATGGCTACTTTCACCGACACCGATATAATGTCGCCGATCCTGGCGTAGCGACGTCTGGTGCCGCCGTGGACGCTGATGCACATCAGGCTCTTTGCGCCCGAGTTGTCCGCAACCTGCAACCTCGTTCTGTTCTTGATCATCGCTCTACTTCACTTTCGCGTCCCTAGAATCCCTCGATGAATCCCTCGATCTTGCTACAACACTACTCGGCTTTCTGGAGAATCTCGACGAGCCGCCACCGCTTGGTCTTGGAGAGCGGCCTCGTCGACGCGACCTTCACCTTGTCGCCGATCCCGCAAGAGTTCGACGGATCGTCCGCCTTGAGCTTCGTCGTTCTCTTGATGTACTTACCGTAGGTCTTGTGCTTCACCAACCGGTCGACGCGCACGGTGATCGTCTTATCCATTTTGTTGCTCTCGACGATACCGACGAAAGTCTTCCTCTTTGTCCGTTCCACGCTATGCTCCCTGATGAAATTGTCCGCCGCGCATCCGCGCTTATTTTCGTCGCCGGTCACCCCTCACGCGTTTGTCGGCGCCGGAGGGCCGTTACGGGCCCGACCTATCCTTTCGTCGGCGACGCGGTCTTCGGGGCATCGACCTCTCCCGGTCTCGCCCCCATTCGCTTGTCCCGGAGTATCGTCATGCCCCGGGCGATCTCTTTCCGGAGAATCCGGACCCGGAGGGGGTTGTCGAGCTGCTTGACCGAGAGCTTGATCTTCAGATGCACCAGCTCGTCCACGAGACCGTCGACGTGGTGCTGGAGCTCCTCGAGCGTCAATTCACGCATTTCGTGCGGCTTCATCGGTCACACTCCCTCAATCCTGCGGCTGACGAACCTCGTCTTGATCGGCAGCTTCGACGCGGCGAGCTGCATCGCCTCGCGGGCGAGCGACACCGGCACGCCGTCGAGTTCGAAGAGAATCCGTCCCGGTTTGACGACGCATACCCACCCTTCCGGCGCGCCCTTCCCTTTACCCATTCGCGTTTCCGCGGGCTTCTTGGTCACGGGCTTGTCCGGAAAGACGCGGATCCACATCTTCCCCATCCTCTTCACGTGGCGGCCGATCGCGACGCGGGCGGCCTCGATCTGTTTGTTCGTGAGCGAGCAGGGCTCCATCGCCTTGAGCCCGTATTCGCCGAACGCAACCGTGGCGCCGCGGGTCGCCTGGCCCTTCCTCCGGCCGCGATGGTGCTTCCGGTACTTGACTCGCTTCGGCATCAACATGACTAGTTAGACCCCTCTCCGGTCTTGGCCAAAGATTTCTTGAATTCCTTGGGAAACACTTCGCCGCGGTATATCCACACTTTCACGCCCACACATCCGAAGGTCGTGTGCGCCGTCGCCGTGGCGTAATCGATGTCGGCGCGGAGCGTGTGGAGAGGGACGCGCCCTTCGTGGTATCCCTCCGTACGCGACATTTCGGCGCCGCCCAACCGACCCGACGTCTTGACTTTGATTCCTTGCGCGCCCATCCGCATCGCCGACGCGAGCGTCTTCTTCATCGCCCGGCGGAAAGAGACCCGCTGCTCGAGCTGCATCGCGATGTGTTCGGCGACGAGCTGCGCGTTGAGCTCAGGTTTCTTTACGTCCTTGATGTTGATCTGAATGTCTTTGTTCGCGAGATGCTTGAGCTCATCGCGAAGCATGTCCACCTCGGACCCTTTTCGACCGATGACCATGCCCGGCCTGGCGGTGTAGATGTTGACCGTCGCCTTTCCGCCCGAGCGCTCGATCTCGATCTTCGCCACACCCGCCTTGTAAAGCCTCTTCTTGATGTATTTCCTGATCTTGATGTCTTCGATCAACCAGGCCGCGTAACTCTTCGTCGCAAACCAACGCGAGTCCCACGTGCGATTGATTCCAAGTCTCAGCCCGATGGGGTTGGTCTTCTGCCCCACGTGTCTGCCTCCCTGTTCGTTACTCTTTCTCTTTGTCCTTCGCCTTGGCCTTTTCTTTTTCCCGCGGTTTTTCTTTTGCCTTCAGTTTCTGTTTGTCGGCGAGCGTCACCACAACCTTGATGTGGCTGCTCCGTTTTCTGATCCGGTAGGCCCGCCCCTGGGCGCGCGGCCGGATACGATAGAGCGTGCGGCCGCCGTCCACGAGTATCGACTTGATCACCATGTCGACCGCCTCGACCGTCCCGCCCTTTTTGTTCACCATGTTGTGCATGGCCGACTTGATCGTCTTGCTCATCGGCACCGCGGCGGCTCTCTCCGTGAACTTGAGAATCTCCAGGGCCTCCTCGACGTTCTTTCCACGGACGAGGTCCGCAACCTGCCGGACTTTCCTCGGCGGATAACCTATGTCTCTGGCGCGAGCTTCAGCTTCCATGTTGCCACTCCGGAATCTGCCTATTTGGGCTTGGTGGCGGCCTTCTCCTTGGCCGTTCTGGTCGTGTGTCCTCTATAGGTCCTCGTCGCGGCGAACTCGCCCAGCTTGTGACCTACCATGTTTTCGTTTACGTACACCGGGATGAACTGCTTGCCGTTGTGGATCGCGACGGTGTGCCCGACGAACTCGGGTGAAATCGTCGAACGGCGCGCCCAGGTTTTGACGACCTTCTTGCCGCCGCCTCGGTTCATCTCGATGATTTTCTTCAAGAGTCTCTCGTCTATGTACGGACCCTTTTTGAGACTTCGACCCATAACCGTTCCACCCCTTGACTAATTCTTCTTCGAACGCCGCCGGACAATGTACTTGTCGCTTGGTTTCTTTTTCCGCGTCTTATGGCCCTTCGCCGGTTGACCCCACGGGGAGCAGGGATGACGTCCGCCGCTGGACTTGCCCTCGCCGCCGCCGAGCGGGTGATCCACGGGGTTCATCGCCACGCCGCGGACGTGAGGCCGGAATCCCACCCATCTCGTCCGTCCCGCTTTTCCCCACACGACGTTTTCGTGGTCGAGGTTGCCCACCTGGCCCACCGTCGCGAAACACTCCCTGCGAACGACCCTCACCTCTCCCGAGGGGAGCCTCAGTTGAACGTAGCCGCCCTCTTTGGCCATGATCTGGGCGTACCCGCCGGCGGACCTGACGATCTGACCGCCGCGGCCGTGCTTGAGCTCGATGTTGTGGACGAAGGTGCCAAGCGGGATTTTCTCGAGCGGGAGCGCATTTCCCGGCTTGATGTCGGCCGCGAGCCCCGCGATGACCTCGTCGCCCACCTTCAAACCAAGCGGGTAAAGGATGTAGCGCTTTTCCCCGTCGGCGTACTGGAGGAGGGCGATCCGCGCCGAGCGGTTCGGATCGTACTCGATCGAGGTGACTTTGGACGGGATGTCGATCTTGTCCCGTTTGAAATCGATCTTGCGGTACATCCGCTTGTGACCGCCGCCCCGATGCCGCATCGTTAGCCGTCCCTGATTGTTGCGGCCGCCCTTCTTAGGCAGCGGCTCGAGGAGCGGTTTCTCCGGAGCCTTCTCCGTGAGTTCGGAAAAATCGGCGACGGTCCGGTACCGGAGCGTCGGTGTGATCGGCTTGAATTTCTTGATCGCCATGTCCTGCCAACCTTCTTAGACGACGTCGAAAACGTCGATCTTGTCTCCCTGTGCGAGGGTCACAAAGGCCTTTTTCCAGTCTGGTTTCGTACCCGCGAACCGGCCCGACCGGTTCATCACGACCCTGGGTTTGCCGCGATAGTTCGCCGTCCTTACGTCCTTGACCTTCACCTTGAACGTCTCCTCCACGGCCTTCTTGATTTGCCGTTTGTTCGCGCGGCGATCTACGCGGAAGACGTACCGGTTGCTCGTTTCCCTGAGCTGAGTGCCCTTTTCGGTGATGAGCGGTTTCTGAATCAGAAGCCGGATGTCACTCATGCTTCGACCCCTCCTCGATTGCCTGGAGGGCGCTTTGGGTAAGTACGATCTTGTCCGCCCAGAGCACCTCGTAAGCGTTGAGCATCCTGCCGAGCGTCACGCGCACGCCGGAGATGTTTCTCGCGGACTTGACGATGAAGGGATCCGACTTTTCGAGGACCACGAGAACCTTCTTGTGATAGCCGTCCAGATGTTTGAGCAGCCCCACGAAATTCTTCGTCTTGGGCTCCGTGTACCGGAAATCATCCACGACGACGACGGCCCCCTCCTGCGCTTTCGATGTCAGCGACGAGCACAGGGCGATCCGCCTCATCTTTTTCGGGAGGGACTGCCGGTACTCGCGGGGATGCGGCCCGAACACCACGCCGCCGCCCCTCCAGAGGGGCGAGCGGATCGTCCCCGCACGGGCGCGACCGGTGCCTTTTTGTTTGTAGGGTTTCCTGCCGCCGCCTTTAACGTCGGTCCGGCCCTTCGCCTTCGAAGTGCCTTGCCGCTGGTTGGCGAGATGGGCAAGGACCGCCTGGTGGACGAGGGGTTCGTTGACCTCGCATTCGAAAACACCGCTCGGCAGGTCCCGCGTCCCCTTCTCCATCCCGTCTTGTTGATAGTGCTTTGCCGTTGCCATTTTTCTCTCGCGCCTCGAGTCTTTTTAGTCACGCTTCCGGATGAAAACGATGCCGTTGTTCGCGCCGGGCACTGCGCCCCTGACGAAAATGAGGTTGTTCTCCGCGTCGATGAGGACGACCTTGAGGTTTTTCACCGTCGTGTTGTCGCCGCCCATGCGGCCGGGGAGCCGTTTGCCCTTGAGGATCCGCGCCGGTGTGGAGTTCTGCCCCACCGATCCGGGCTCGCGGACGTTTTTGCACCCGTGAGTCTCCGGACCGCGCCGGAAATTGTGTCTCTTGATCGTCCCGGCGAACCCCTTACCCTTGGACACGCCCGCCACATCCACCCGGTCGATGCCTTCGAAGATCTTGACGTTGAGCACATCGCCGACCTTGAACTCGCCGGGGTTGCTAACGCGGACCTCCTTGAGCACCTTGCACGGAGCGACGGACGCGCGTTTGAAATGACCCTCCAGGGGTTTCCGGACGCGGGTTTTCTTCGCTTCCCCGAAACCGATCTGGATCGCGGAGTATCCGTCGGTCTCGGGGGTCTTGACCTGGACGATCGGGCAAGGTCCGGCTTGGATCACGCTCACGGAGGTCGCCTCCCCCGTCGGAGCGAAGATCTGCGCCATCCCGAGTTTCTTTCCGATGAGGACTTGCATCGCTGGCCTCTCCGTTTTTTTGGTACTCGCGGGGCTGATCGTGTTTGAGCTCAATTCTTGAGCGTCGCCCACCTGTTCCTATGTGCTCGCATGTTCGACCGCGCGCAACATGAGAGCGAAAACACCATCAGCTCCGACGGATCATGTTTTTATCTCGATGTCCACACCCGCGGGGACGACGAGTTTCGTTAGATCGTCGATTGTCTGCTGCGTCGTATGCGTCAGATCGATCAAGCGCTTATGGACGCGGATCTCGAACTGCTCCCGCGACTTCTTGTTGACGTGGGGCGACCGGAGCACGGTGTACACCGACCGCTTGGTCGGGAGCGGTATCGGGCCCCTCACCCGCGCGCCGGTCCGTTTGGCCGTCCTGACGATCTCATCCGTCGTACGATCGAGAGTCGCGTGCTCGTACGCCTTGAGCTTTATTCGTATTTTCTGGTAATTCAATGGAACCGCCCTCCTGTGACCGTACGTTCGATTCTTTCAAAGAGCTTGGGTCGGGACAGTCGGCATCTTCGTCGTCAGTTGAGCGCCGCCAAGCCTTCTTGCTCGTCCCATCGAGGGTGCCGGCGCTCAAAATTCTCCTCAGATGCCGATCGCCCCTCTCCAAAACTATGCGATAATTTCCGTCACCACGCCCGCGCCCACCGTCCGGCCGCCCTCCCGGATCGCGAACCGCAGCTCCTTCTCCATCGCGATCGGCATGATCAACTCCACCAATAGCTCCGCGTTGTCACCCGGCATCACCATCTCCACGCCCTCGGGCAACGTCGCCACTCCCGTCACGTCCGTCGTCCTAAAATAGAACTGCGGCCGATACCCGTTGAAAAACGGCGTGTGCCGCCCCCCCTCCTCCTTCGTCAACACGTACACCTTCCCCATGAACTTCGTGTGAGGCGTGATCGACTTCGGCGCCGCCAACACCATCCCACGCTCGATGTCCTCCTTCTCGATCCCCCTCAACAACAACCCAATGTTGTCCCCCGCCTCCGCACGATCCAATGTCTTCCGGAACATCTCCACACCCGTCACCACCGCCTCCTTCGTCTCCTTGATCCCCACTCGCTCCACCTTCTCTCCCACCTTCACCGTCCCCCGCTCCACTCGGCCCGTCCCCACCGTCCCTCGTCCCGTGATCGAAAACACGTCCTCCACCGGCATCAAAAACGGCTTGTCCACGTCCCGAACCGGTAACGGTATGTACTCGTCCACCGCCTTCATCAACGCCCGGATGCAGTCCCCGTCCGGCCCCTTCGGGTCCCCCTGCAGTGCCTTCCACGCGCTCCCCCGAACCACCGGTACCTCATCCCCCGGAAACTCGTAGTTCGACAACAGCTCCCGTACCTCCAACTCCACCAGATCCAACAGCTCCGGATCGTCCACCACATCCACCTTGTTCAAAAACACCACAATGTACGGCACGTTCACCTGTCGCGCCAGTAGCACGTGCTCCCGCGTCTGTGGCATCGGCCCGTCCGCCGCGCTCACCACCAAGATCGCCCCGTCCATCTGCGCCGCACCCGTGATCATGTTCTTGATATAGTCCGCGTGCCCCGGACAGTCCACGTGCGCGTAGTGCCGCTTCTGCGTCTGGTACTCCACGTGCGCCGTCGCTATCGTCAATATCTTCGTCTCGTCCCGACGCCCATGCGCTTCTGACGCCTTCGCCACCTCGTCGTACGTTACATACTTCGCCAATCCCATGCTCTCCGCTATCTTCGTGATCGCCGACGTCAGTGTCGTCTTCCCATGGTCCACGTGTCCTATCGTCCCAACGTTTACGTGCGGCTTCGTCCTCTCAAACTTCTGTCGAGCCATTTTCCTCCTCC
>Ga0315284_10006459_pt1 | contig 16679 bp, 15 predicted proteins | sample YL17G09_16_MG_FD_203696 | JGI IMG/M metagenome (GOLD analysis project Ga0315284, IMG submission 203696) | Sediment microbial communities from Yellowstone Lake, YNP, Wyoming, USA - YL17G09_16 | ecosystem: Environmental > Aquatic > Freshwater > Lake > Sediment | place: USA: Wyoming | collected...
CGGGCAGTATCATCGACAGCTTGGTTTTTAGTTTTTTTGAACGGGGGACCATTACAAAACTATAATGGAACTACCCAAAGTTGTTCAAGTTATTTCCTGACAGCCCCTAACTTTAGGACTTTTGGCCAAATTTTTTGCCTTTGACCGACTAGTTCTCATAATTATTGGCAAAATTTTCAGATGAACCGGCCACGGTGTCCAAACTGGAATATGGTGAGCCGCGACGACAAGACTCGCCAGAACGGTGAGCATGTCCGAGGATGTCCATGGCTTCTCCCTCTGACCCACTTCATTCTTCATTCTTCATGGGTCACCGCGACAGCCTTAATCATCGCGCTGATTTGCATTGACAAAGGTACTTCTATGGAAGTACCCAGTCAACTGAGATGCGTGTTGATTCGAAGTGTTCATCTGACCAAGCGCGCGAAAGCGAGGTACATAAACATGAGTATTAAACCTGCAAAAGCCTCAAAATCTGCCAAAAGCGTCGCCATGGTTTTCATGGAAAAAATCACAGGTGGCCCGCTAACGATTGCTGGAATACTGAAATCACTTCGTGAGTGCGACGGGGTCAATCAAAAAGATTTTGCCGAGCGCCTCGGTATTTCAAAGCAAAACCTGTGTGATATAGAGAAGGGCCGTAAGGCTGTGACGCCATCGCGGGCAGCGCATTTTGCGCAAAAGCTCGGCTATCCTCCGACCGCTTTTATGCGAATTGCGCTGCAAGAGGAGCTGGACCGCGCCGGCGTCAAACTCCACATCAACTCGATTGATGCCGCCTAAGCCAGGTCAAGCCAGCACTGGCAGATCACCAATCATCAGAAATACCGACCGACCCTCAGGTTGACCAATCCGTAAATCCGCAAACCTTGGATGTCATGATTCAGCGCGCGATTCACTGCCGCTTCGCTACGAGCAAGGTCCATCTTCACTAGTCTCGCCACCTGCAGGCCTAGCGGAGTCCAGTCGACGAAATAGCCACCCTCGGACACCCAACTCACAGTCGCAGCAAAACCAAGAGTCATACCGTAGCCTGTGAGGTCGTGCGAACGTGACTGACTTGAATCAGCCTGCGATGCATCGGTGCCAAGAGCTGACACCTGACCAGACCACCGACTAATGCCTAAGTTACCCTCAAAGGCCAGCAGGTCAAAATTATGCAGGTAGTAGCGAGCAAAGACTCCGACGCCGCGAGACTCCAGCTTTAGCTTGTAGGAAAGCTTATCCGTCATCGTGCCACTGCCGTCAAATTGGCCGCTACCGATGAAAGCGCCCACAAAACTGCGGGGCGTTAAAAGCTGACCAACTTCCAGTCCATAGGTCTGCCACGGCCTTGCTTGACCAACTGTCAAACCACCGCCGTAGCGCAGAGGTTTGCGTCGCTCACGAAGGCTCAAGATGCTCACCTCATGAGCCAGCTTCTGGTCGTCAGGTGAGGGGGCACTAAACACATCGTCACCGTCCGCATCATCGCCAGGCTCGCTGAGCTCCTCCTCATCAATAGTCGGCGGTACCGGACTATTCATCCTGACTTGTGCCGAAAGAGGCTGAGACCAAGCAAATACCGCGCTGATCAGCACGCTTAGCGCTGGGCCTAAATAAAAGTTGTGCTTGCGAGGGAAAGTCTTATGCATGTAGCCAAGAATACTCGATAAGACACCCGCAAAACAACTACAAGTCGTCACACCGTCGGCACCTTTTCTAGGCGGATTGCTTGACCCTACCGGCCAGAATCTCAACCAGTGCGTTGTAAGAATCACTGTGTAGATTTGCTAGGAGACGATCACGAATAAATGCTAGCGCCTCAAATCGAGTGCGACACACTTGATACGGCCGGCTCGTCGTCAGCGCGTCAAAGACATCGGCAAACGCGACGATTTTGACCTCTTCCAGTAACTCCTTACCAGTCAGTTTATGTGGATAACCTGTGCCGTCTAGGCGTTCATGGTGATGCAAAATAATTTGCCTTGGTACCACTGACAATTGCGACTCTGCCACCATCGCGTCCCCATGCACGGGATGAAGGCGCATCTCGTCCCATTCAGGCGGCGTCAGCGCCCCTCTTTTATCAAGGACCTTCCGGTCCACCCGCGCTTTACCAACATCGTGCAAGAGAGCACCTGTCGCCATTGCAGCTAATTTTCTTTCATCACTTTGCGAAAGCTGGACTGCAATCGCCAAAGCATAAGCACCAACACGAGCACTATGGTAGTAGGTGTATTCGTCATGCTGCACAAGTTGGCCTAGTGCAGTAATGCAGGTAGGATCTTGTTTCACACACTGCACCATGGCAACCGCTACATCGGCGGCCTTTGCGATAACCACCGGCGTCACATCGTACTCATAAAGAACGCGAGTCAACTCTGCCGCCGCCTCAGTTAAGTTCAAGATGCGCAGCCGCGGATGGCTCAGCACATCGACCTGCACCTGTTTATGGATTCGGACATAAAAATCCACGCGAGGTGTCTCAGTCTGCCGGTAAAAAAGCGATTGGTGTCCGTTAGCAAGCAACCTGGTCAGCTCATCTTTACTCCACTTGTAAGTGGCCTGAGCATAGAGGGTCAAGCCACCGGCAGCTTCCAGAAAAAGGTCGAAGTCGGTTGAGCTGTTGTCGAGAATTTGATCGACTGGAAAAGCTTGCATCCGCGTTTTATCAACATGCGACCCGTGAGATTTAGAAGTATCGCCCACCGTATATTGCTCCTATTTATGAACCGATCATTTGGGGCACCTAGTACACAGTCGGCGCAATGTATAGCCAGCCTTAGCTGCCCCCCGAGCTAAGGGCTGACGCAGCCCCATCTGCGCCGCTAACCAGTCGAGGGCCTTCAGATCTCGCCAGTTGGCAATCAGATAGGCCCAGGCGTCCTCGCCCTCAAATAAGGCCTCATCGGTCAGTAGGCGGAGGCGATCTGCAGGAGCCCTGCGCTGGTCCTCAGAAAAAGCGGCAACACCCTCTGGTGTCTGACAAAATTCCTGCCAAGCAGCTGTCTTAAGACCACTGCGACGGGTGACGAATGCCGCCAGCCTCAGGCATAGAGGGCAGTCGGCGTCGTAAAGCAGGACCGGTCGTAATGAGTTTTGCATAACTCTATCGTACAACAGACACCGGCAGACATCATTTGGCGAGGTAAACTAAAATATTTTGGAGTAATTTCATAGTTTCAGGACTTTGATTACTCCAGGCAGCATAATAGCGCGGAAGGTCACCGTCGAGAACGAAGCGGGGACCCGCACTACCTTCCTTACTAACCGCAAGGCTAGGTTGGTTCAAATTGTCGGTGGCGATGATGTTGACGCCGCCCTTGTCCTGAATGGCATCACCATGGGCCGGGACGCCACTAACGACTAGGCTATCAGCAATCGAAGTGAATCCCTTCAGCATCACTTGCGCATCGTCAAACTGCCCAGGTGCAAGCGATTTATTTAAAGAGATATTTCCCATAGGATTGAGAATATTCCCCTCAGCTTGAATGGTGCTGAAGCTGGCGCCGAGTTGCAAGGCATCTGCCACGGCAACTGCGTGGGTAATCGAGCCGTAGCCGACACCTATGAAAAAGTGCGCCTGACTACCCTTCATCGCTTGGACCACTTTTTGGAAGAATGGGTGATTTACCTGCAAATCCGCCGGATCAGCGGACGAACCAGAGAGCAGCCAGATTTGGGTGTAAGCAGCGAAGGATGGATCAGCGAATGCCTGTTCGAACTGCGTACTACCAGCACGCAGCTTCGGATCACCTGGCACCGTCAGCTGCATGTTCGCAAAGGGAACGTTACCGTCTTTGCTACCAAAAAAAATACTCGCAAGACTTTTTACCGTTAAGATCACATGATGATATTCGAGCGTAATTTTAGTGCTGCAATCCTGAGATAAGCCACCAGTAATGCGATCAACGAAGTTACCGCCATCACCAGACCACCAGCCTGATTTAAAATCGAGAATCAGAATACTTTGTGGTTTGGTCGGGCAGTTATTAAGATTGCCGTCGCCATCGACGTCAAGCGTGTTGGCCGGACTTGTCTCACCAAGTTGAGGAGCTAGCGGCGTATTTGTTCCAAGTGTCGGGGTTGGTCTTGCTCCGCCACCGGAGGCGCGACCAGCATCGCCACTAAAATTGCTGTTACCGCACCCAGATATTAAGCCAAAAACGACCGCAAAAGTACTCAGCTTCCAGAACATGTGCCACTCCTCTATCGAACTCGGCTGCTCAGATCATCAGATCAAGGGCGTTATCGGTATTTTGTGGTCAAAACTTTAAATATTTTTTTACTACCTGTAATTTCAGGTAATTAAAACACCAGCAAACGAGTTGCGTCACCGCTTGTGTTACCGAAGCACATCACCGGAGTGATAACTCAAAGATAACAAAGAAGTTCTTGGAATGGCGGCCGCAATGGGGGAATTTAATCGGTGACGAAACCATTAAATTCACTGAGGTTACCCCCGTGTCCATTACGGCCGTTAGAGAGTACGTTGCCTTGCTTTGGAGTGAGTATCAAGGGGCTAAACGCAAAAGGCGCAGCCAGATCCTGTCTGAGCTTAGTCACAACCTAAAGAGACACAGGAAATCAGCAATTCGGTTGATGTCGTCGCCCTGTGCTCCGCGCTTTCAGCGCGGCAAAGGATCTGGTGGACGTCAGGAATATAGTGCGCAGTCTCGCGCCGCCCTGAAGGTCCTTTGGAAGGAGATGGGCTATCTAGGCTCAATTCGCTTAAAGGCAGCCATTCCGGAGTGGTTGCCGTTTTTTGAAAGTGCAATTTGCGACGATACAACCCGCGCCGAGCTGTTGACGATGAGCGCTGCGACCATTGAGCGCACTTTAAAAGCCGACAAGGCGGCGCTACGGCGGCGCCTAAATACCGGTACAAAGCGGGCCAAAAGTCGTCACTTAACTGCGGTACCCATAAAGAATTTCACCGAAACACCAACTGAGCCCGGGCACTGTGAAGTCGACTGCGTGGCCCACTGCGGCGACTCGATGAGCGGGACTTTTGTGTGGACGGTCACACTGACCGACATCTCGACAGGACACACCGAATGCGAGGCTATTTGGGGCAAAAACGGATATGAGGTGCGCCAAGCACTGATGGAGATGGAGCAGCGCCTACCCTTTGCGATTGCCGGGCTCTACTTTGACAACGGTTGTGAGTTCATGAATGATGAAGTGATAAAGCGCTTCGCTACAGGCCATCGCGAAGAGCCTATTCCAGTGTTTCGCGGTCGCCCCTACCGATCAAATGATCAACCTTACGTCGAGCAAAAGAACTATACACATGTGCGCTCCACCTTTGGCTACGAGCGCATAGATTTCAAGCTCGCAGTGCAGCTGATGAACAATGTTTACCGAGGAGAATGGAGAATCCTGCACAACCATTTTTATCCGCAACTAAAGCTCGTCAGCAAGACCCGTGTCGGCAGCAAAATTAAACGAGTCATGAGCAGTCCCATCACCCCATATGCTCGCAGCATGGATAGCGCCAGTCTCACTGCTGACACGAAGGCAGCCCTGAGCCGAGAGCACCAACCGCAAAACCCATTTAAACTACGACGGGCGTTGAAGAAGAAGCTGCAGAACTTCAGGCTATACTGCGGTAAGAACACGCCAATTTTGGGGAAATATGCGTTATGAAAAGACCTAAAACCGGTCCCATTTTCGGTAACACTTATTCACGACTCAAAACGCAAAGCCACACATCTCGCGCCACAGCTAAACTTTTATCATTTAGCGCCGAAGGCTTCCTTAGGAGGACTTAATATGCTGAAGATGGTTCAGAAAATCTTATGCCTTTGGGCTGTACTCGGATCTTCATACGCCCTGGCTGATTATAATCACGAAGTTAACGGCTACTTAGATTTCACCTATGCATCCGGCAAAATTGCGTCAGGCAGCACAAACACTACCCTCAACGAACGCTCAATCAAGGGCAATCTAGGCTACGGATACTTCGTCTCGCCCCACGTTGAGCCTGTCATCGATGTCACCTTAAATAATCTTAGTAAGACCACTGGCGATTATACGAATGCCTGGAATAACAATGATTGGAACCTTGGCATTCTATTCAATAGTCCAGACCGCGCCTTAGAAAAGGAAAAACCCTTAAAGGCTGGAGAAGAGTCATCACCGATCAGCTCCAGTCGCTGGATTCCTTATGGTGGGTTCTTGGTCGGATCGCGCGCTAACTCTCAAACTATAGGCACTACCAGCGGTTCTGAAAGAATTGTACTGAGCAAACTTACAGCTGGTGCTCGCTACCTACTATATCCGCATATTGCGATCAATGTCTGGGTGAGAGCCAGCTACGAAAACTCAACGGCCAAAGCTACCGCCGATGGCTCGAGTAACAACGGCGTGGTCTCAAAACTAATTCTTGAGTTTAGACTATTCTCGCTATCTGTACTGTTCTAAGTTTTCCGACGGAAAAAGCTACTAAGCCATGCAAGACACATGGCTTAGCTTGACGCCGATTCGTAGGCCTTAAGCCCCAGGCGCCAAAAAAAAGCGATCAATAGCCAGCTCATTAGTAACGCCGCGCCCATGGCAATTAGCCCGGCCCAGCGACTATGATCGAGCAGAAAATAAACCGGCGCACTACCGATCAACAGCACTGGCATTACCAGCGTAAAAAACCGCTTCGCGAAGCCTTGGTAGATAAAGTCAGGCCAACGCGAGATGGTCTGGAGCTGTATGCGAAGAAAGTTGATGCCCATCGACTCAACGGTCCAAAACATCAGCATCGACAGTAAGATTTCTATCGAGGTCAGAAGCAGTAATCCCAGTATGACTAGGGGAAACATCGAGACCCACGCCCAGACATCTAAACTAAGCCTAAGCCCGAAATAAATCAGAACACCCCAAGGGGTCACAAAATTCACTAGCGTCGCCGGCCGAATCTGCCGGGCAAATACTGAGAACAGAGTATTCAGCGGGCGCAGCAGAATAAAATCCAATTTGCCAGTCCGTATGTCGTAGGAAAACTCCCAGAAACTCTCACTAATAAAACTCATATGCAGATGATCTATGGCCAAGCTGAAGGCGACAAAAAACATAAACCGGTCACGCCCCCAGTCGCCGATTTTAGGCACATTGTTGTAAAGAAAATCGACTGACCCGAGCATGCTCAGATAAAAAAGTTGATCCATGATAATTAAGAGCATGAAATGGAGGCGGTACGTACTCGCTGCGGCAAAACAGGTGCTCATGAAGCGCAAGTAAACCCCAGTATAATGACGGATTTCTCGCAACATTCTTCACATCCCCGCAGCTGTGTATAGGCGCAACCCGCGTTGCCAAACCAAACGATTCAAGAGCCCAACCACTACCATCCAGGCAAGCAAAGTAATCCAAGCCTGACTGAGACTACCGGTGTATTCACCCATAAAGATCTTCACTGGCGTATAGGTCAGATACGGAAAAGGAGTCCAAGCGAGTATGTTCAGCAAATATTTTGGGTACACTTCGAGCGGCAAAATCGCCCCGGAAAAAAACTGCGAAATCGTAATAAACATGACCCGAAGCACCCAGGTTTCCTCGAGCCAAAATGCTGCAAGCCCAATCAAATAACTGACTTGATACCAGAAGAAACTGACCACCAAGGAAAAGGCTAGACCGCTAAGCAAATCGGGCACATGCAGATGCTGCAAAAACCCAAGCCCAAACATGAAAAGTAAAGTGACACTGACTGTGACTAGTTGCAGTCCTTGAAAGGAAATGAAACCCGCAGTTTGAAATGACCAGAAATCGAAGGGATAAATAAGATAGGCCGATATGCGGCCCATTCTTATATCCTCAGCCAAATTCATGCTGTTGTAACCCTGCGCCACCAGCGCAACGATCAGACTCCAGATCTGATAACGGAGCATGTTACTTAGGTCGTAACCCTGAATTTTACCGATGCCCTCGAGCCGAAAAATGGCTGTCCATAGACTGTACTTAACAAAGAAGAACACCACGCTCGGGCCAATAACCAGCAACAAGAAATTCAGCTTATAGCTGAGCTGCTTATTCCAGCTAATCCGAATGGTCGCCCACCACTTAGCGAGCTGTGCACTCGCCATTATTCAGCTCCCTTGAGTAGCTGCGGGTTGGCCAGCAGCGCATTCATTACTCGCTCAATCGGCAGCTTTTCCATAGTAAACTCGGCGACTGGAAAGCGCTGCAGGATCGCAACCGCACTGGAGCGAAGTTCAGCCTCGGGCACCCGCAGGTCAACGCGGGTCCGGCTTTCGTTCCACTGAGGATCAAACGTAGCCCAAAAACTTGTTGGATCAGTGATAGATTCCGAAAATGTGACACTGACAAACTTTTCACGGCCTAGGATATTAGAGAATTCCCGTATCGGACCATCAAAGCGCTTGGTCCCGCCCAGCACCAGAACGATGCGTTGGCAGAGTGCCTCAACATCAGCCATGTAGTGCGACGTCAAAATCACTGTGGTCTTATACTGAGCCTGATACTGAGCAATAAAATCGCGAATATTACGCTGGGCAACCACATCGAGACCAATCGTGGGCTCATCCAAAAAGAGGATCTCGGGCCGATGCAGCAGACAGGCCATGAGTTCCATCTTCATGCGTTCGCCAAGAGATAACTTGCGCACATGAACCTGCAATTGCCGCTCGACACCGAGCAAAGCACTGAGTTCACCCAACCTCTTTTTAAAGTCGCGATTATCGATTTCATAATATTTCTGCAGGAGCAGAAATGAGTCCATGGCAGGTATGTCCCACCACAGCTGGGATTTCTGCCCCATGACAAGAGCGATCTTTTTGCGAAATGCATGCTCGCGCTCAAACGGCACGTGCCCAAGTACCTGCAACTTTCCGTGGCTAGGAACGATAATGCCGCTGAACATTTTCATCAGCGTGGTTTTACCAGCCCCATTTGGTCCTAAAAGACCGACCATCTCGCCGTGCTGAATTTCAAGGTCGAAATTGTGTACGGCTGCCCGACGTTCGTAGCGGCGGTGAAAGAATGATTTCAGCGACCCCACAAAACCGGCTGTTTTTTGGTAGTGTTTGAAGTCCTTACCTAATCCCTGACAAATGATCATCGAACTAGCCTCGTCCGGGTCGACTTAATGGCAACTGCCTAATATAGCGAATGTCGCTGTATGTTACTATTTTCATTCCGAAATGTATACAACTTCAGTGTCTTACTGTGATCTCGGCGACTAACGCAACGAACCGCATCCCATCGCGCCGAAAGCGTTCTAAAGAAACTCAGGTAAATGCCGAACACCTATAGATATGAGGAACTTCAAACCAACCCTCAGCGTAGTCTGTCTAAGCACGGTGCTGTTCAGCGCTGTAGCTTGCAGTATCATCAACAAATCCAAAGCGCGTAAAAGTTCAGATCCAAGCCCTGCAACTGCACCCCACAGTACCGGACCGGGCACCCCGCAGCCCCCAGTGGCACCGCCCAGTCCAGTTCCGCCCTTGGTCGACAATAACGGCCCACTGGAAGCGAACGTGGTGCCTTTTACGGTCAACGGCGCGCTCTGCGGTGATGCGAAACTCCAGTATCCAAATCAGCCCTGCACCTCAGTCACTATCTGTCAGCCGGGCACAAGTTTCTGCCAAACTATAAACAATATTATTTTAGACACAGGCAGCTCAGGGCTGCGGCTTTTCGCCTCTGTCGTGAAGATCGCCACCACCCCCGTGACCACTGCGGCTGGAGGCAGACTTACCGAATGCATGTCGTATACAGGACTCGCGAGCGACTGGGGACCAATTGCGCTAGTTGACATCAAACTTGGCGGCGAGCCGGCAACCCAAGCCCCGGTCCAGCTGATAGACAGCACGTACGCCACTCCACCACCGCTTTGCACTGCAGCCCAAACCACGCCTGACCTAAGTCCTGAGCAAGCCGGATTTAACGGTATTCTGGGCGTCAGCATGCTGGTGCAAGATTGTGGCATCGCCTGTACGACCAATGCACAGGTGGGTATCTATTACAGCTGCGGCAGCGACGGTTCGTGCATCGGAACTACCAGCGCTGTGCAACTACAAAATCCCGTCGCTTCACTCCCAACGGACAATAACGGAGTTGTGTTCCGCTTAAATGCAGTCCCCGCTACGGGCGCTCCAAATGCAGATGGACAGATGATACTAGGCATCGGCACACGCCCCAACAATACCCCACCAGCGAGCATCGTAACACTTGCTGCCGACACGCGCGGCGAGATCAGCAGCACTTATCCAGGCGGCGGGATCGACCTGCCGCTGCGTGCGCGTTTCGACAGCGGGTCGCCGGACATGGTGATACCAGCTGGTAGCGTTCCTATTTGCACGCCAAACACCAGGGCATCCGGCTACCTCTGTCCGCAGGAAGTAGTGAATGCAGCGGCGACTATGTACGGCAACGCGAACGCAGCAAGCACCGCAGTTACATTCAGCATCGCCAATGCCGCCGCCGTGCTGGAGTCAAAAGCTGTGGCAAGCTCGGGGCTAGCCTCGGCACTGCCTATCACTCCTTACAGCAGCGCCGTTGACTCACCTTTTACTGTCATCGACTGGGGCCTCCCCTTCTTTTTCGGTCGCTCTATCTATTTCGGCTTTGAGGACCGGACATCGTCTTTAGGCAAGGGGCCGTATTACGGCTTATAAAAAGCTTCGCCCTCGATCACGACTCGCCCGCGTACATCACGATTCAAAGTTTCTTGCAGCAGGGCACGGGCCACTTGCGTAGCTGCAACCGGTCGGTACCGATTTAACGCGCGTTTAAGCCCTAACTGGTCCCCAAGACTGAACAACGACGGTAAAACATGGGTCATAAGCTCTTCCATAGGACGTGATTCTGAACGCTCTCCCATGAGCAGCGAAGGACGGGCGAGGACATGCGGTACCCCAAGAGCGGCAAGGCCCGCCTCCACCGCCGCTTTCGTTTGCAGGTAAAAACCGCGGGGACGATCGGCTCCGACAGATGATACAAAGCCGAATACAGCTTTTGGATTGTTACTGGCGAGAGCCGCTGCCAGGCGCAGCGGAATACCGCGGTCGATAGCCTCGAAGGCAGCGCGGCTGCCTGCCTTGCGGATCGTACTGCCGACGGCGCAAAGAAGGATGTCGCAGGGCACAGCTTCGGTGCCTATCTCAGAGTAGGCCCTGTCACTATCAAAATCGAAGATCCTCTCTGTAATCTGCGGAGGAAAGCTGAGACCGCAAGGACGGCGAACCAGGGCCGTCACCCGGACGTTAGATAGCTCTTTAAGTTGCCGAATCAACTCAGATCCAACCAATCCGGTGCTACCGGCGACGATCACATGCTGCATGCTGACACCTTTCTGAGAAAAGGGGTGACGGTTGAGTGAGTCATCGGTATAAGTTCGCCTTCTACTGGCGCCCTTCGAAGGACCCAGCTAGGTCGACAAATCTTCCATCATTATCAACAGTTTAGGGGCTACGCGGCCATGCGTCCAGGGATAGCTTCAGTGCGAACAGTCAATCAAATCATTCGTCATCGCCTACTTTGCCGCCCGTTACTGCCCTTACTACTCGGCATTTCAGCACTGCCGTCACCCGCCCAGGCTGAAGTGGCCAAGGCTCCGGCAGTGGAAGTTAAGGCTGAAAATAAAACTGTAAATAAGCCCGAGTCTCAGCCCGAGACGACACCGGCGCTGACCATCAAGAACGAGCGCCTGCGCGCACTAGACGGCTCTAGCTCGCCATGGAGCGGGCAGTTCAATCTTTCCTATAGCGGCCCATCCATTAACAAACCATTTTCGGCGGAAGCCCCAAACCCCGGCAAAGTCGTCCCAGCACCAGCCGTCTCGATGAGCGGTACATTCTCTCTGCGCAACCGCCTCGATCCCACAACTACGGCCGGAGTTGGCACGGGCGTTGGGACGGAAACTCCCTTTCAGGGCCCCCGCAATACCAGAATGAGCGACCCGTACATGGATTTAGCCCGGCGCATCAGCATCGGCCCGGTGATGGTCCGCGCCGGTATTTCCGCGAAGCAATACACGAGCTATCGCTACCGGGTACTCAACGGCTACCGAAGTGGCATGTCATTCTTCTCTGACACGGTCTACGAGATCGCCGAAGGGGCCACGATTGGAATGATTTTTAACGGCTTTGCCAACTCATTCTATGACAGCAAGCAGTATAAACGCTCTGGGCAGATGGAGACGCAGTTCTACCTCGACCCAACCTTCGAGTACCGCTTCAACTCAACCCTCAACTTTCGCACCATGACCGCGATCACTTATTTACATACACGCGACATGTCGCCACGCTTCAAGTACCGCCGGACTCCCGACTTCCAACAGCTTGGCCTCGGTATCACGGCAGCTCAGGGCCTGTATTTTAACATCTATGCCAAACTGTTCCCCTTCGGCGGCGACCCGGTTACCGCTGACAATACGACTCTTGGCATGAACATGATTGTGAATTTATTTTAGAATCCCCTTGCCAGAGGGGGCGATTTCTTGTCATAAAAGCAGTTCCTAACTGAGCGACGGCGCCGTACCCAAGTGGCTAAGGGAGCGCATTGCAAATGCGTCATGCCCCGGTTCGAATCCGGGCGGCGCCTCCAATTTTTCGAAACGAAAAATTCGCCCGTCGTCTCAGCCTGCCCAGGTGCCTTGTCACCCTCCCAAAGAATAAAATTCCCCAGTCATCCAAGATCGCCAGTGGCACTTTAGTTGCAAGCTAAGCAGCAGCTCAGCAAAGCTGCGCCGCAGATATGAGGCAGACCAATTGTAGTCACCTTGACTGATCAATCTCATCGCTGCATTCTAAGACGATTAATTATGTTTTCAAAAGGTTGCAAAATGTTAAAAAGCAGAACCGTCGGTGTCCTGTTGTCGGCGCTCGTGTTTTCCCAGTTTGGGCAGGCCGCAGAAAATAATGATCCGCCAAAAGATGGCGTCGACCGCCAAACGATTTCGAATCAATTTTGGTGGCCTGAACGACTCGATCTCGCTCCACTACGCCAACATGCGATTGAGTCCGACCCCATGGATAAGTCGTATAAATATGCTGCGGAGTTTAAAAAACTCGATCTGAAGGCTTTGAAGGGCGACATCAAGAAGCTAATGACCACATCCCAAGACTGGTGGCCTTCGGATTATGGTCATTACGGGCCGTTTTTTATCCGAATGGCGTGGCATAGCGCAGGCACCTACCGCATCGCTGACGGTCGCGGGGGAGCTGGAGGAGGCCAGCAACGGTTTGAACCTCTGAACAGTTGGCCTGACAATACAAACCTAGATAAAGCGAGAAGGCTGCTTTGGCCTATCAAGGAGAAATACGGCAGCAAAATTTCTTGGGCCGACTTGATGGTGCTTACCGGAAATGTTGCCCTAGAATCGATGGGCTTTCAAACCTTCGGGTTTGCGGGCGGGCGGACTGACGACTGGGAAGCCGACCTAGTCTACTGGGGCCCTGAGAAAAAAATGCTCGCAGATGAGCGATATAAAGGTGACAGAAAATTAGCCAACCCACTTGGCGCTGTTCAGATGGGACTCATTTATGTGAATCCTGAAGGACCCAACGGCAATCCGGATCCACTCGCTGCAGCTAAAGACATCCGCGAAACTTTCGCCCGGATGGCAATGAACGATGAAGAGACCGTCGCCCTCATAGCGGGCGGTCATACTTTTGGTAAAGCTCACGGCAAGGCTGATCCTTCCAAATGTGTAGGCCCCGCTCCGGCGGCAGCCGGTATCGAGGAGCAGGGTTTAGGGTGGAAAAACAAGTGCGGCAGCGGCAAGGCTGGCGACACGATCACCAGTGGTTTAGAAGGATCTTGGACCGCAAATCCAACTCAGTGGACTAGCCAATACTTAGGCAACTTATTTGCATTTGAGTGGGTTAAGACTAAGAGTCCGGCCGGCGCCACACAGTGGATCCCCAAGGATGATCAGGCAGCAGAATTGGTGCCTGACGCTCACGATAAAAACGCAAGACATGCGCCCATCATGTTTACGACGGACTTAGCTCTCAAGTTTGATCCGAGTTACGAAAAGATTGCGAAGAGGTTTCTTGATGATCCCAAAGAATTTCAGCTAGCCTTTGCCAAGGCTTGGTTCAAGTTAACCCATCGAGATATGGGCCCGCGCACACTTTACCTTGGCTCAGACGTTCCAAAAGAAGTTCTGATTTGGCAGGATCCGATTCCTGCACTCGATCACAAGCTAGTCGGAGCTAGCGAAATTGCCGTACTTAAAAATAAAATCCTTAAGTCCGGATTAACTGTTTCTGAACTCGTTCGCACAGCTTGGGCCTCGGCAGCTTCTTACCGCGATACTGACAAACGCGGTGGGGCTAACGGAGCCCGCATCCGGCTTGCTCCGGAGAAAGACTGGACTGTCAATAATCCGGATGAGCTAGCAAAGGTCGTTAAGCGTTTAGAAGACATTCAAAAAGACTTTAATAAGGCGCAATCCGGCGGCAAAAAAGTATCGATAGCGGACCTGGTGGTTCTAGGTGGCACCGCTGCTGTTGAGCAGGCAGCTAAGGCTGCTGGATACAGCGTAAAGGCCCCATTCACTCCGGGACGCATGGATGCGACGCAGGCCCAGACCGATGTTAATTCCTTTGCCGTGCTAGAGCCCAAAGCCGATGCTTTCCGCAATTACTACGGTGACGGCAACTATATGTCACCGACAGAAATGCTAATTGACCGAGCCAATATGTTGCGACTAACAGTTCCTGAAATGACTGTTCTCGTTGGTGGTATGCGAGCTCTAAACGCGAATGCCGCACAATCTAAACACGGCGTTTTAACTAATAAGCCTGGAACACTTAGCAATGACTTCTTTGTCAATCTGCTCGACATGTCGACTAAGTGGCAGAAATCGTCCGAGTCAGAAGGAATCTACGAAGGACTTGACCGGAAGACCGACAAGGTCAAGTGGACCGCCACCCCAGTCGACCTTATTTTCGGCTCGCACTCCGAGCTTCGCGCTGTCTCAGAGGTCTACGCAGCGGCTGATGGAAAAGAGAAGCTTGTGCGTGACTTCGTCAATGCATGGAACAAAGTGATGATGCTGGACCGCTTTGACCTTTTGTAAATCTTAGGGTGCATAGAGTAAGTAAAATAGGCCTTGGAACGCTACATCGTTCCAAGGCCTGTTTTTTGTTACAAAAATTATTGAGGAGTACCACCAGTCACCCAAGCCTGGAACTGACTAAGGTCGGACGATGAAACGCCACCACCTGGGGGCATGTTGCCACTCTTCATCCGGTTTAAACTATCGCTGGCTGTTCGTTTTGCGCCATCGTAATTGCCGAGATTCGAGTGACAACGCACGCAAGCGCGGTTGAGATAAGGCGAGACATTAGCTGAATAGGTAACGGAACCACTCACCGTTGTTGGCGCGTTACTGTTGTTTGTCGTAGCGGAATTATTGGTGGATCCACTGCCAGCACCAGATTGGCCGCCACCGAATAGACTACCTAGGTTTCCGAAATTACCGAGACCGCCAAGCCCACTCGTTAATCCACTTAAACCGCCGAGGCCACCGGCCAAACCACCAAGGCCACCAAGGCCACCAAGGCCGTTCGCCAATCCACCCAAACCGCCGAGGCCGCCGGCCAGGCCACCAAGGCCACCGGCCAAACCACCAAGGCCACCCAAACCGCCGAGGCCGTTCGCCAATCCACCCAAACCGCCGAGGCCACCCGATGATGTGTTGTCGGAGAAAGGGCTACCGTCCGAGTTATTAGAAGCGCTATTGCTGCTCGCCGGTATGCCGTTGGCAGCAACCTGAGGATTACCGTTCGCGGGGCCTAATGTACCGCTCTTATTGCCGCTCGCCACCGCAGGTTTCTTGCGCGGCAAACAATTGTCACTATCGGCACTCTGATTAGTGTCCTTTGTGCTGACAACTTTTGTATCGAGCAGCGCTGCAGCAGAACTCTGATCCGTCGCTGAAGTGCAGTCAGTATCATCCGCACCTTGATTTTGCCCAACCACCGGCGTTCTCGACGACTGGGCATCGGGCGCTCCACAGGCCGACACAATACTCATCACGCACACCAAACGACTAAACTTGATTCCTCTAATCATGATTGCCCTCTACCAATAACCGGATATTTTCTTCCACAGCATTTGCATTATCGGTATTTTCCAGGAAAACTTTAGGGCTATCTTTTAATTAGAAAATAAGCTGAATGCCATTGATAACTTATAGGCGCGCCAAAGCCGGGGTTCTGGCTAGAACTGCCCGCTTTTCGCGCCGCAAACTAACCAGCAATTCACCTGACCCGAATAAAGATTCGATTACTTAGGAAACTTGGACGTGTGATGGCGCTACTTCCAGGATGCTCGTCATTGATTCTACCAAAGCGCAACCTTTCACCCTCAACCCGTATGATCTGATAAGTATCACCTGGATAGCACTCAGACGAACCAGAGAGTAAATTAGTACCCCCTTTGCACGAGTCAAAAAGCCGCTTAGATGGGTCGAGCAAAGTGTGGACGTCATACGTTTCAAACATATCGAAATTAAATGCGCCATCCACACTTGGGGAAGCATCTCCGATTTTGAAAAATCCCGCTGATATCAACTTACCCAGTGGCTGCTTACACTCTGTGTCACTAAAATCATCTATCTCCCAAATGAACTCAGATCCCTTGAATGTATAGGTCCAACTTGTGCTGCGCGAGTCATCCGCAGTTGATGGATCACTAGGATTCCAAGACTGACAAGGCAAGGTCCAGGTACC
>Ga0315284_10006460_pt1 | contig 16678 bp, 16 predicted proteins | sample YL17G09_16_MG_FD_203696 | JGI IMG/M metagenome (GOLD analysis project Ga0315284, IMG submission 203696) | Sediment microbial communities from Yellowstone Lake, YNP, Wyoming, USA - YL17G09_16 | ecosystem: Environmental > Aquatic > Freshwater > Lake > Sediment | place: USA: Wyoming | collected...
TGAAAAAAGAATTCGTAAAATGCGAATACTGCAAGGCAGAAATCACAACGGAAACATGCGAATTAGCGGATCATCACACGACAATCAACGGAAAAGAATACACATTCTGCTGCCAGAAATGCGCCCAACGATTTCAAAAAAGGAAGACCAAGTAGAAGCACCTCAACTAACATGCAAAGCAAAAGAGAACTTGTCGACAAACCCAGCCCGCAGCACAGATGTCCTCCTTCTTTGGTTCAGCAACATGGAATCACGGGAACCATGACAGAAGAACGTTTCAGCTCATGAAATGATTTAAATAATATCAGGAACAACATTCGGGCCTTGGCAGAAGCTGGTGGAAAGTTGGACAAGTATGAATGCACAATTTGTGGCTACGTCTACGACCCAGAAGTTGGCGACCCAGAACATGGCATGAAACCTGGAACAGCATTCGAAAATCTACCGGAAGACTGGGTTTGCCCTGTCTGCGGCGCACCGAAAGACCAATTCGTCAAGAAAGAATGACATGAATCCATTGCGAAGCACCAAGACTCTTCCTTTTTTCGCAGGCAATCGTACGCGCTAATGGGTAACTGCTGCTTTTCTATCTGCGAGTACTTGCCGGCCGCGCCGTCTTTTCCTCTCAGCAATTTTCTCGATCTTTTCGATGATCCCTTTTCTCTCAATCTCTTCAATGTAGCCTTGACTGATAGCCTGATTTATCAACCTTTGAGCAGGCTGATTCCGCACGACAGCTGTTGTATAACCATCAGGAGAGCCTATTCCTCCAACTGAAATATCTGCAACGTTGTTGGAGAAGTCTGTACATGCCAGACACTCTGAACGAACAATCGGACCGAGATCATCCAAGTCGATATGGATGACTCTTCCTTCCTTCAGTTTGACTGTGAAATCATCTTTCAAGTTGATTTTTTCAATCTGATCCAGATCCGCTCCGATCTTGCCTGTAAGGTATTTTCTTCCATCTGCGTGCATGAGGAAATTTTCGAAACAAAAGAGGCCTATGGTAAACCGCACCATATGGCTTGGTACGATGTGCAGCAACTGCATCTTCCGAATCGTTGACAATTGACATGGAGTACCAACCACAGCTAATTTTGATAGATCCGGCAGATTCGCCTCTTTGAGGGCACTCAAGACAGGGGCGTAGGTCGTCAAGTCCCCGAGATTGTGAATACTTTTAGACTGCGCAAGGCTGGATCCTGCACACTTAAGTAGGTCTTCAAACTTCGTCGCAATCATAGGTTCATTGTTCCACAGGCTTGTCTTTCTAGAGAGCACGGCACCATCGATCTTCTTCCTATCCAACATGAACTCTAGAAGACTAGTTACTAAGCCTCCATCGCAAGAAACCTTTCTGATTTCTTCGTTGGTTGTGCGAAGGCTTCGAACCGAGACAAAAGAACCGACAAGCTCTGTGGATCCGAATCTAGTTTCGATTGCCTTGTCCAAGTCTGAAGTTCTTGGGCATATCAAATAGCAGATCCCGTCTTCGAGACAATTCTTTTCATCGCGATACACTGGTTTGTCCTTCTCGATCGTCAAAACGTTCAGCTCGTTGGCAGTGCAGAAACTCACGCATCCGTAGCATGCCGCGCAGATCCCAGGTTCAATAACTTCTTTGTCCAAGGTTCGAAATGAAAGTCTTTCCTTCACAATCTAGACCTCACTTCTCAGCGCATGTTCTCGTTCAATTGGTCAGACAACTCTTTCCGCCTGAACACCACAAATCAGATCAGGGTTTCAGTCCTAACAACAAATGGAGACTTTCTTATCTCTATGATCCTGGCATCGATGTCTCTCGTTTCTCCGCATAGTACTATGACGAAGTCGAAAAGTCCGTGAACAAAATCCATCCTCTCCATTTTGGAGTCTACAAGTAATCCCTTGGATAAGATCTCGTCACTGAATTCTTTCTCTTTTCCGGGGTGGATCTCCACCAACACATAGGCGTGCGCACTTTTGTCTTGAGGTTTCATATGTGTTTTTCCAACTCGCTACCTTATTATTGTTTTCCCCGATACTGTGCTTTCTGGAGCTTGTTGCCACTTCTGTGGGATTGAAAATGCGAGTATTGCGAAAATGTCATTTATGTTGGCGCGCGCATACAGCAGCTTCTGTTTCTTCCTTCTAACGGTCCTTCGAAGCACGTTGGCAGAGGGTTGCGGTCCATTCAACCGTCAGCCCAGTTTGGATGCAGACATGAAACCTTTTCGATTTACTGTTGTTGGAAGCGCAGGCTAAAGAAGAATCAAAGGGAGGGTTACTCCCTTGACTTGTCTCTTTTTTGGTGTGAGTGGTATCTTGTTATCCCAGTAGCAGATGAGAACATAAAAGAAGGGCGTAACAACATTCAGTGGTCGTGAAAAAACGGTGTCGAAAGGCAAGAAGGTAAAGGCTTTGGCTCTTCTTTCTGGTGGGCTGGATAGTACGTTAGCCGTGAAGCTAATGCTGGGTCAAGGCGTAGATGTGGAGGCAGTTAATTTCGTGACCCCTTTCTGTCTCTGCAGAAAAGGAGGTTGTGGGGCCTTGGAAGTCGCAGAGAACCTCAACGTCCCATTGAAAACGATCAACGTTGGCGGGGAATACCTCAGGATTGTCAGAAAACCGCGGTTTGGCTATGGGAAAAACATGAATCCTTGTGTTGATTGCAGAATTTTCATGCTAAAAAAGGCCAAGGAATAATCAAGGAAAATAGGCGCATCATTCATTTTTACGGGTGAAGTTTTGGGCCAAAGGCCCATGTCTCAGCATAGAAGGACTCTAGGCGTCATAGAGGAACAGGCAGGTTTGAAAGGAAAGATTCTGAGACCGCTGTCTGCGAAGTTATTGCCTCCGATTGAAGTCGAGAAGAAGGGCTTCGTAAACCGAGAAAAACTCCTAGTTATGAGGGCAGGTCAAGAAAGAAACAGATCAGACTTGCTAAAGAACTGAAGGTAACTGAGTATTCCTGTCCGGGAGGAGGTTGCCTACTAACGTACAGGGAATTCGCTTGTAAACTGAGAGGCTTGTTTGAGCATACGAAGAGGGTCTCTTTGAAATATGTGCAATTGTTGAAGGTTGGACGACATTTCAGGTTTGGAAAGAACAAAAGTGTAGTCGGCAGGAATGAAGCCGCGCGGGCCGATTAGATAATTGTCTTAGATTTGCAGTAGGCTACATTTCACAGATTGCTGTCTCAGGGGCCTAATGGTTCCAACAGAATGAGAACGAGTTCTCCCGACATGAATCAGGAATCATTTAATTCACCCGCGCGTGCCTCGAGGAAATGGAACGCTATCTTTGCACTGAACACTCCAGTTGAGTTAAGCGTGAACTTTTCAAGGCAGTTGACTTTTCTGCAAGTCTTACGACGAATATGAAGGGGAAGAAAAAGGTCTTTTTCTTTCGCGCGCTGCCTTGTCCCTTTATTAGGTGTTGAAGTATGTTGGTGAGACTGCTTTGTCTGGTCTATTGATGTTTTCGGCTGCTTCTCTGTTCAGAACCAGGCACAACAGACTGTAGAGCGCGTAGGAAGCGACGTTCTTCAAGCCTCTGACCTTGTTATTGGCTAGGCTGTACTGCGTCTTCAGGAAGCTGTAGACCGCTTCTATGTGAGGTCTCTTATGGTACTCTCTTTTCTGGTCTTCTGGCCCGTAGGTTCGAAACTTCTTGTCCACCCTAAGGATGTCTCTTACGCCACGTTTCTGGTTTGCCGGATACGGAATCACTGTCTCGTCGACGGCGTTTCTGAGTTTGCTGTGGCTGTATTGGCTGTCGGCTATCACGCTTCTCAATGTGGCTACACCCCGTTTGAGAATCTGCTTCGTCTTCTCCAGCATGTTCAACGAGTGTTTCTTCTCGTTCTGGTTGGCAGAAGCAAAAACGCAAGTCAAAGGAAGCATGGTCTGAGAATCTATGGCTAAGTGAAGCTTGTAGCCTAAGCCGAAGGTTCTGCCTGCCCTTCCGACTCTGGCTTCCATGTCGGAATAGCCTTTCTTGTTGTCCATTGGATGTCGCGTGCTCCAGGCCTTTATGAACGAAATGTCCAATACGGCATCAACGTCTTTTGCATCGTTCCGTTTCAAGAGCTTAACAACTTTCTCCTCGATTATTCCTGCGAGGTTGTCTTCTCAGACTTTTCGGACAAACCTGCTAAGAACGCTTCGGGGATAGCCTGCTTCGCCTTTTTTGATGCGGCACAGTTTTCTGAGCCGCTGGTCTGTGTCGAGTAGACGGGTCATTTCTCTTAGACTGCGAACGCCCTTCATTTTCATAACAATGAAAGTTCTGAAAACGCCCAAGGGGTTTCTAGGATGCCTACCTGGTCCAACCGTGTGAAAGCAACCGTGCACTGCTGCTTTAGCAAAACTTAAGTCTACGTTTCGGAAGAGAGTTTCAAGGGTCTCGTGTTCATCTTGTCCCGCTGGGTTCACCTCCTAAGCTTGGACGCAAGCCATAAAATACGAGACCCCAACTGCACTAATTAATTTAGGGACAAGCCAGCGCGCTAGCCACTCGATAATTAAGGCATTTCATATATCCTCTTCGTCTTGTCTAAAGCGGAAAGAGTATGATGTAAGGCAAGAAAAGAAGAGGGGATTTGCGGGAGACTGTGGAGACATCTACATCTGACCACGGGTGCAAACCTCATCCATGCCTTACTTTCATTCTACACTCTGTACGGTCGACAGATGTTTTTTCATCAGAGCCCTTTTATCGCCTTCATGCGCGCGCCAATTCTCTAAACCTCGAAGTTTTAGTCATGCAAACAGACGAAGGTGCAGCCTCAACGATCTTGGAAGCCGTAATACATAACCTTCAACAGACGGGCTACGTTTAAATTGTGTCTGAACTCTATCAACACTAATCGCACGCGTATTCGGATGTGTCAGCAGTATGGCTTCGGTGTTTGAACCATTTCTTCTAAGCCTTGTTGCAGGGATGGCTACAGGAATTGGCGGAATAATCGCACTTGCCCTGAGAAAAGTCACTCACAGAGTCGTGAGTTTCTCCCTTGGATTCGCTTCAGGCGTAATGCTCTTGGTTTCATTCAACAACCTCTTCTTCGAGGCTCAGAAGCTGCTCTCACACATCGAACTAATAGTTATGTTCTCAGTAGGCGCCCTCATGATGATCGCCCTAGACCTGACTATCCCTCACATTGAAATAACGGCTGGAGGGAAAATCAGCAAGAACGCGGAAATGCTCAGAACGGGAAAGCTCATAGCTTTGGGGATAACACTGCATAACCTGCCCGAAGGGCTCGTCGTAGCCGCAGGCTACGCTTACATGCCTAGACTGGGCCTGATAATCGCTATCGCCATAATGCTTCACAACATACCTGAAGGCCTCGCAACCGCCATCCCTCTTACTGAAGCAGGAATGAAACCCATCAAGATAGCATCAATCACGCTTCTCTCTGGAATGGCTGAACCCCTCGCAGCCCTAGTTGGAGCTCTTGCTCTCTCTCTCCTTGGAACAACGACCATTGTAGGCTTTTCATTGGTCTTCGCTGCGGGAGTGATGACTTACCTTACAGCAGATGAATTGATCCCGGTGGCACATGAGTATGGGTACAAACACACTGTCTCCGTTAGTCTCTTGCTTGGGATAATATTTGCTCTGTTTATCGATGTCATACTGAGCTGAGATACTAGCATAACCAGAGATGGTTGGAGGGCGGCTGCAATTTGCCTGTTCAGAATCACTTGTTAATGAAGCATATATGCAAAGCCTATTTGGTCCTGTCCTGGCATGTCTTGCAGATACCGTATATGTCTAAGCGTTGCCCTGTCCGAGTGAATTGTGCTTTTATCGTCACTCTCTCAACCATTTCTTGAGCAGTTTTATCATCAAAATCCTGGATGTTGCCACACTGCATGCAGACCAAGTTAATGTGGGGTTCTATATAAGAATCGAATTTTGCCTGGCTTTGAGGCAGATCAAGTTCTTGGATTAGGCCGTGTTCCGTCAGGATTTGAAGCGTCTTGTAGACGGTCGCGAGGCTTACTGTTGGATGCATCTTTCTGACTTCGTTGTAGATTCTTTGCGCGGTCGGATGATCTCGACAATGGAGGGCAAATCGACAGACTATTATTCTTTGGGGAGTGGCCTTGTATCCGTTCTTGCGGAGAGTCTCGATTATTAGTGCGTCTGATTTCTGAGAGCGACTCATACGCTTTATTAGTTAATAATAAGTCTTAAATAAACCTTCAACTCCCTCACATGCTAATACGCTGCAGAATGAGAAGAGAGGAGGTGAATGTTATGAAAGGGAAGCATCTCACAACGAATCAGGGTGTTCCAGTCTCTGACAACCAGAATTCACTGACCGCAGGCGAACGCGGTCCTGTGTTGCTGCAGGACGTGCATCTGATTGAGAAACTTGCACACTTTGACCGTGAGCGCATCCCCGAGCGTGTGGTCCACGCGAAAGGTGCCGGTGCGCACGGCTACTTCCAAGTGTACAAGAGCATGGCAAAATATACTTGTGCGAAATTCCTTCAAGACCCGAAGAAGAAGACGCCCGTCTTCGTCCGTTTCTCCACCGTAGTAGGCGCACGAGGATCTGCCGATTCAGCTCGCGATCCCAGAGGCTTCGCAGTGAAGTTCTACACCGAAGACGGCAACTATGATCTGGTGGGCAATAACCTGCCAGTCTTCTTCATTCGAGACGCCATCAAATTTCCGGATATGGTGCATGCTTTCAAGCCTGCGCCTGACACCGGTTATCCCACTAGCTCGTCTGCGAATAGTCGCTTCTGGGACTTCATTTCGCTGACTCCCGAATCAACTCATATGATTACGTGGCTCTTTTCAGATCGAGGCACAGTGAAAAGTTACAGGAAAATGGAAGGCTTTGGCGTCAATACCTACAAGTGGGTGAACGCCAAGGGCAAAGCAATCTACGTCAAGTATCATTGGAAGCCAGAAGCAGGAATCGAGACAATCGATCGACACGAGTCTACTCGTCTGGCCGGTGAGGATCCTGACATTGCCACTCGCGACTTGTACGAAACCATTGCCTCAGGAAAAACAGTCGAGTTCGAATTATTTGTTCAGATTATGGAGCTGGCGGATGAGCTGAAGCAGGACTTCGACCCTCTTGACGCCACAAAGATATGGCCGGAAGACAAGTTTCCTCTAATGCCAGTGGGCAAGATGGTGTTGAACCGCAATCCCGAGAACTTCTTTGCTGAAACAGAGCAAGCGGCATTCTGCCCAGCCTCTATTGTCCCAGGCATCGATTTCTCTGCTGACAAGCTCTTGCAGGGCAGAATATTCTCTTACGCAGATACGCAGAGGCACAGGTTGGGCGCCAATTATCTGCAACTACCGATTAATCGACCGCAGGCACCGGTCAACAACAATCAACGTGACGGTGCCATGCAGTATGCACCTTATGGTGGAGGGACAGCCAACTATGAACCCAACACTTTGGCAGACGGAATGCCGCATGAAGCTCCGCCTGCATGCACGACTCACGAGCATCTTGACGGAGACATTCAGCGCAAGAAAATCAGTCTGGCAAATGATTTCAAGCAAGCAGCCGAACGCTATCACTCACTTAGCAAAATGGATCGGGACCACCTGGTTGACAACATCGTAGATCCACTGGGTCATGCGGATAAGCCTATTCAGAAACGGATGATCGAAAACCTTACCAAGGCTGATCCAGAGCTTGGCAAAAGAGTAGCGAAAGGCCTCAAACTCTAGAGCGCGCCAATCGTAGCGCGCTTTTTTCTTAAGCTTTGACTTCACTATTACCTCAATCTCTACCAATTGGAGATGCCGTTTTGACGCTGAGTTACCGGCCCTATTGGGACGTGGCGCGCGCTATGCTCTGCCACAGCGCGCGATGTTTGCCCAAGAGCTTGGAAAATCTGCAAAAATGTAGGAATTCATTCTCGAATTCTGATTAGAAGCTCGGCAGGTTTCACTCTGAGCTCATTTAGTGACAAGTCTTCAGGTTTGAATCCCATTGCCAGGCCTAGCAGTTGGGTATAGTGCAGTACGGGTATCCCGAATTTTTCGTTGAAAGCCTGCTCAATTCTAGGCTGGTTGAGGTCGTACATGGCATGACAGTAAGGACAGACGGTGATCAATGCCTGTGCTCCCACAGCTTTGATATGTTCGAGTTTTTCTTTTGCAATGCGAAATGGAATAGCTTCGTTTACACCGATTATGGGGTTGCCACAGCATTCTGCTTCGTCCACGTAGTCTAAGCAATGGGCCCCAGTTAGTCCGATAAGTTTTTTCAGTACTGCCGGGTTTTCAGGATCATCGCCATACTGGACATGTTTTGAGGGACGAACCAGATGGCATCCTGAGTGCTGTGCGACGCGAAGATTGGTCAATGGTTTCTTGACTGTGTTCCTTATTTTTTCAAATCCAACGTCATCAGAGAGCACGTGAACCAGATGTTTGACCTCTATTGTTCCCTCAAATTCCAAGCCGATTTTTTCAAGGTAACGATTGACTCTGCCCCCGAGTTTCTTGTCCTCAACAAGAATTCTGTTTGTTTCATTTAGCGTACTGAAACATCCGTTGCATAGAGTAAGAATACCCAGGTTCTGCTTCTCAGCCAAGCAGAGGTTTCGAGCCGCCAGAGCCCACATCAAATCCTGGCTTATCTGACCCATGGGGAACCCGCAACAGCCGAATTCCGACGATTCAACAAGCTCCACGCCCAGTTTTTCAAGAACTTTCCTTGCCGACAGTTCATAAGCTGAGAACCTGTATGGCGTAATGCATCCCAGAAAGATTAAGTATTTCACCCTTCCACCTTTTCGAATGTCATTGCCTTTTCAAGAATCTCCAAGGAACCTGTGACTTCGAATATTTTCCTAATCTGTTCCAGATTTGGTTTTGGTATTGGTGGCAGTCCTTGCATCTGCCTCTTTTTGAGTCTTGATTCTGGAAACTCATACACGTATCCCGTCTTTAGGATTCTGGACGCCAATTCCTTGGAGACAAGTGGCATGATATGTCTTTCTTTGACAACCAGGTTCCGCAGGGCTCTGACGACACCGGCGATCTCTACACCTTGTGGGCAACGGTCAACGCATGTGTAACAGGTGGAGCAGAGCCAAAGCGCTTTGTCCGAAAGAAGCCTGTCTTTCAGTCCAAATTGCACCATTCTCGCTATTCTCCTAGGTTTGTATAGGTCACTGAATCTTGAAATAGGACAGTCTGCGCTGCACGTTCCACATTGGAAACAAAGCGCGACATTTTCCGCACCGCAAGTCTTCTTCATATCGAACTTGAATTCTGGGTCAAATTCCACCGCTCTTATCAGAAGCGGAGCGTCTTCCCGTTTTTCACCCATTCCGTTTCTCTCCCATGAAAGTCTCCTTTTTCATCAAGAATTCGTGGATAGCTTTTGCCGCTCTTCTGCCAGCTCCCATGGCGCTTATGACTGTTGCTTCGCCCGAAACAATGTCTCCGCCAGCATACACACCCTCGATGCTTGTCTTTCCATTCTCATCTGCCACTATTCCGCCCCATTCTGTGGTTTTCAGACCTTCTGTGGTCTGTTTGATTATCGGGTTTGGTGATCTTCCAATAGCCATTATGGCCAGGTCCACATCCATCACAAGATTTGAGCCTTCAATTGGCACTGGCCTTCTCCTGCCGCTTGCGTCCGGTTCTCCCAAACGCATTCTTATGCATTCTATAGCTTTGACTGCTCGCCTTTCATCCCCTATGAATCTCTTGGGACTTGTTAAGAATTCGAAAACTATGCCCTCTTCTTCTGCATTTTCGACTTCCTCAACTCTGGCGGGCATCTCTTCTCTGGACCGACGATAAACAATTTTCACCTCTTTTGCGCCAAGTCTCAGAGCACATCTGGCAGCGTCCATGGCAACGTTGCCCCCTCCAACAACTGCCACTTTTTCCCCTCCACGTATGGGTGTACAGGCCCCTGGAAAATCATAGGATCTCATCAGGTTGACCCGAATAAGAAACTCGTTGGCTGAATAGACCCCGCAGAGGTTTTCACCCGGTATTCCCATGAAAGTGGGAAGACCAGCACCGCTGCCTATGAAAACCGCATCAAACTGCTTGAGTAGCTCTTCTATCGTGTACAGTCTTCCGATCAACGCATTGGTTTTCAGGGTGACTCCCAGTTTTTCTATGTACTCGGCTTCGGCCTCAACGATTTTCTTCGGTAACCGAAACTCAGGAATGCCATAGGTGAGCACGCCGCCTGGCTTATGCAAGGCTTCGAAAACCGTGACCTCATGTCCGAGCTTGATCAGATCTGCCGCCACTGTCAGTCCAGCTGGACCCGCACCTACGACTGCCACTTTCTTGCCTGTGGGTTGGCACTTTTGTGGAGTTGCATAGCCATGTTGTCTTTCCCAGTCAGCCACAAACCTTTCCAGCCTCCCAATGGAAGTCGGTTGGCCTATCTTTCCGACGGTGCATTTCGCTTGACATTGCTCCTCCTGTGGACAGACACGGCCACACACCGCTGGCAGACTATTTTTCTCCTTAATCTTCTTGGCAGCGTCCTCGAATCTGCGTTCTCTAATGAGTTTTATGAATGCGGGGATGTCCACTTCCACTGGGCATCCGTTAATACAGGGAGCTTCTCGACATTGCAGGCATCTTTCAGCTTCGGCCAGAGTTTGTTCTTCTGAGTAACCAATAGCTACTTCTCTGAAGTTGTGTGCACGTTCTTCCGGGTTTTGCTTGGGCATCGGAACGGCTTCTTTCCGGATTTTGGGTTTGGGCGTGCTCATCAGTTCCTTCCTCCTTCCTCCCAGAACACGTATGCAAGCTTCTCTTGGTCCGTGTACATTTTCAGCCGGGACAGCAACTCATCGAAGTCAACTTTGTGTCCATCGAACTCTAGGCCGTCCACGCAAGCGAACAATACTTTGCCGCCAACGGTCACCCTGCACGCTCCACACATTCCCATACCGTCAACCATTATTGGAATTAGATTTACAAGTGTAGGTATCTCATGCTGACGAGTGATGTCAGATACAGCTTTCATCATTACGATCGGTCCTTCTGCCACCACGCGGTCAATCTTCTTTTTCGTAATCAAGTCTGTGAGGAAATCGAGTCCCTTGTATCCCTTCGTCCCGTCATCTGTAGCTACGTAAAGCTCATTGCATGTTCTCTCCATTTCATCTAAGAAGATGAGATGGTCTTTAGTCGTCGCGCCAACTATCCCGATGACGTGGTTGCCTGCTTCTCGAAAGGCTTTGGCTTGAAAGTGCAGGGGGGCCACCATAACGCCGCCACCAATGCAGATCACCGTGCCAAATTTTTCGATTCTTGCTGGGTTTCCCAATGGGCCCAGCAAGTCCAAGATAGAATCGCCTTCCTTCAACTTTCCAAGTTGTGTTGTTGTCTTGCCAACTTCATGGCAACCTACAGCTATTGTTCCTTTTTCTGCGTTGGCGTCCGCGATTGTTAGAGGAATTCTTTCTCCATCCTCATCTATTCTCAAGATTACGAATTGTCCTGGCTTGGTTTTTGCAGCTACTTCCTTGGCTGAAAATTCGAACAGGTTAATGTGCGGTGCCAATTCACGTTTTGTTATTATCTTGTACAAACTTTTCGCTCCCTCGTTTAGGCCTTGAAGGGCTGGGTCCAAGTTTCTCTATTTCCTTCACGAAATCGGTCATCATGGTCGCAAACTTTCTTCCTTCTGATGATGAGGCAAAGCCTATCTCAAGACGTTTTGGGTCTATGGCTAGAAATCCCAAGGATTTTTTCATCAAGTCCACTCTGCCCTTGGCCTTCACGTTACCATCTACATAATGGCAGTCACCAATGAGACATCCAGTTATGATGACACCATCAGCGCCACTCTGAAAAGCTTTCAAAACGTGAAGCACATCAACTCTGCCGCTGCAAGGTACCCGCAGAATTCGCACGTTTGGAGGATATTGGATTCTCGATACTCCTGCGAGGTCAGCGGCTGCGTAAGAACACCATTGACACGCGAAGCACAATATTACAGGTTTGAAGCTCTCATCCGGTTCTGTACGCTTTTCAGAATTGAATAGTGCTTCAATTGCCGCAATAATCTGGTCATCCTTGAAGTGTAGGAGTTGCATGGCTCCCATCGGGCATTCTGATGCACAGACGCCACAGCCTTTGCAGTTGGCTTCGATTATTTTTGGAAGTCCGAAGGGTGAAGCTTCAATGGCGTTGAAAACACAAGATACTACACATGCGTCGCAATTGACGCAGATTTCTTGGTTGACTGACGCCTTGACGGCTCCGGCCTTTATCTTTTCTGCCGCCATCGGAATAGATGCTTTGGAGGCGGTGGCGTAGGCTTGAGCAAGGCTTTCAACGATATTTTTGGGTCCGTGAGCTGTGCCGCAAACGTATATTCCTTCTGATGCGAAGTCAACAGGTCTGAGCTTTGGATGAACCTCGAAGAAGAAGCCGTCGGCGCCCAGAGGCACTTTGAGTATAGCTGAAAGTTTTCTTGCGTCTTCGTGTTGAACCAAGGGAGTAGATAAGACGACGAGATCGCTTTCTAGTTCGACCTCGGCTCCCAAGTAAGTGTCATAGACTGTTACAGCCAAGCTTCCGTCAGGTCTAGAAGTGACTCTGGGAGGTCGGTTCAGATCATACCGGATGAAGTTTATGGAGTTCTCCCTTGCGTCTTTGTAGAAACGTTCGTTTTCCCCATATGTTTGAATGTCCCGAAAAATTATGGTCACGTCAATATTCGGATCCAGCTTCTTGAGTAGCAAAGCATTGTTGAGAGCCACTTGGCAACATATCCTTGAACAATATGTTCTGCCTGTTTTCTCTCTTGCTCCGACACATTGGATCGAAACAACCTTTTTAGGTTTCTTTAGCTCTCCGTTTCGGAGAAGTTGTTCAAATTCGAGCTGTGTGATAACGTTTTGATTTTCCTTGTATCCGTACATCCCTACGGGCTTGAACTCCTCAGCTCCAGTGGCCACGATTATTGTGCCCACGTTAATCCGTTCAGGTTGATTTGAGTTATTCGTTTGCAGAGTCACATTGAAGTTGCCAATGAAACCGCTCACTTCATGAACAAATGTCGACGTATGAAGATGTATGTTGCTGTTGGCCCTCGCAGCTATGACGAGCTCACGGAGAACTTCTGAGGCCTCACGCTCAGTAGGTTGCAGCTTGTACAGGCGGTTCAACATTCCACCAAGTTGCGCTTCTTTATCAACCAGATGAACTTGGAAGCCTTGCCTTGCAAGAGACACAGCCGCAGTGATTCCAGCTATTCCGCCGCCTATCACTAGAGCTGAAGGGTTTATGTTGAGCTCCGTTTCTGTCTGTGGTTCAAGATGTCCTGCTCTTGCAACGGCCATTCTGATGAGATCTTTAGCCTTCTCTGTAGCTTCTTCTGGAAGGTGCATGTGAACCCATGAGCAATGTTCACGGATGTTTGCCATCTCAAAAACATACTTGTTCAACCCGGCTTCCTCACATGTCTTCTGGAAGAGAGATTCATGAGTTGCAGGCGTGCAAGACGCGACAATCACGCGATTTAGCTTGAACTGCTCTATCTGTTTCTTGATGGAGTCCAAGCCTGCTGACGAACAAGTATAAAGGCTCTCTTCGGCGAAGACCACATGGGGCAAGGTTTTGGCATATTCAGCAACCGCAGGAACATCGACCACCCTTCCAATGTTGAAGCCGCAACGACATACGAAGACTCCGATTCTTAATTCTTCTTTGTCCGCTTCCATTGCAGTCACCTCACCACTCGTCGAGTCGCCGCCACTTCAGCGGCTTTGTCTGCGGCGGCACTGGCCTGCGTGACTGATTCAGAAATGTCTTTAGGTGATTGGCAGGATCCGCAAACAAATATCCCATCCACATTTGTCTCAACGGGCATAAGCAGCGGGTCCTTCGTTCTCAAGAAACCATACTCATCTAGTTCTAAGCCAAGGGTTTTTGCCAAAAGCCTATTATCTTCTCTTGGAACCAATGCTGGACAAAGCACAACCAGATCTGCGCACAACTCCTCCATTTTCCCCTCTGCGATGTTTTCATATCTGACAAAAAGGTTCTCTGTCACTGGGTCTTCTATGACCACCGTTGCACGTCCGTTGATATAGTTGACGCCCCCCTCTTCTTGGGCTCTAGTGACGAATTCCTGAAAACGTTTTCCAAAGACTCTTAGGTCCATATAAAGGACGTTAACCATGCATTCGGGGTTGTGTTCCTTGACCAGAATAGCCTCCTTCGTTGCGTACATACAACAGACACTGGAGCAGTATGGAAACCCCTTTCGCTCACTTCTAGATCCAACACACTGTATGAAAACTATGATGCGAGGTTTCTTTCCATCCGTAGGTCTCAGAAGCTCTCCTCGGGTTGGTCCTGAAGCGTTAATGAGTCTTTCAAACTCTAGTGATAGGAGAACATTCTGGTGTCGTTTGTAACCATACTCACTAATCGATTCTGGATTCCAAATTTCTACGCCAGTTGCCAATACTATGCTTGAAACATTAATGGTAATCTCTTCAGCCCTTTGATCGAAGTTGATCGCATGAGCTTGACAGAATTTTTCACAAATCCGGCACACACCCTTCTGAAAGAAGAGGCAGCTATCCTTGTCTATCACAGCAACACGTGGTACTGCTTGTGGAAAAACCATGTAGACAGCTTTCCTTTTTCCCATACCCATATCGAATTCGTTTGCTACTCTAACGGGGCACTTTTCTGTACATTCGCCGCACCCAGTGCATTTGTCGACATCGATGAACCTGGGTTTTTTCAAAACCTTAACCACAAAGTTTCCTGCAGAACCTGTAACTTCTTTGACTTCTGAATACGCAAGTAGCTCTATGTTCGGATGGCGGAAGCATTCAATCATTTTTGGCGCAAGTATACATATGGAGCAGTCCATCGTAGGGAACGTCTTGTCAAGCTGGGCCATTCGACCCCCGATGCTTGGTGATTTCTCCACGAGATACACTGTGACTCCTCGATTGGCCAGATCCAAGGCAGCTTGTATTCCGGCTATGCCTGCTCCAATCACAAGGACTGCATTGTTCCTCATGCTAATTCCTTAGCCATATCACAACAAGTACTTCAAAAAAAACGTCTCTGCGGCTTATAAAAGAGTATCTTGAGAAAATCAAACAAATTGCCGAGTTACACGAGGCTGAACTCGCTCTAGTATCGGACTGACAAACCTAGTATACGACAGTGGTCTCATTGGTAGAAACGTCGGGAAGGCCAACCCCAGCACGTGTCCCTATAAAAAACAATATTAAGGCAGCCGACACAAAAACACTTATGAACCCAAGAGATGAGAGAACACGCGCTTACATGCTCATAGAGATTCATCCAGGAAAGGAGAAAGAATTCAGCGAGGAGATCCTGTCCAGAGGGTTGTTTGTAGACTCCAAAGTGGAGAGGATGGATTTTGTTCACGGACCTTTCGACTTCATCATAGTACTAAGCGGAGAAACGAAAGACATAGATGTCAAGCTCATGGAGATGAGGAAGTCTCCGTTTGTTCGCAAAACGGTAACCCTAATGTGCTTCGAAATGTTTGATTGGGAAGATATCAGTGATCGATTGAAGGAACAGCCCTAAGGGATTGCAGGATCTCGTGCGAATTTGCGTTTTTATGCACACAGGCTAGAGCACAAACGCGAGTAGCGCGCTGCCTTGTCCCGAAATTGGTGTAAAATGGTCCTAATTCTTATTTTCTGGTTTGGTGATAGTTCTAATGTGTGCATCCGTTTTTAGCCCTGTTGCATGCCGTGACGCTCCAAACGGGCTAGACACAGCTTCAACGGTTCATGGAAAAACTCTACTTTCTTTCAGACTCGTTGAAACTCCATGACTTGCCATCTTTCAACACGACCAAGATTCGCCCACAAAACAAGCCCAAATCAAACGCCAACAGACAAAAGAAGAATAAGAAAACCATTTTTAACCATTTCAGGGACAAACCAGCGCGCGCCTGTTCACTGTCGGGAGCTATGATATTCATACCTACAGGGTTCTTTACGGACATCAAATACGCGGAAACGATAGGAGAACTACAATCTCAATCAGACGGCACACAAAATGAGGAATCTGACGATCTGGCCGGATGAGCAGGTAGCCCCGCTGAAGCTCTAACTGATAGCAGGTTAGCATCTGGCCAGGGCTATCTGGTTTCAAAAGGGTTTATATTTTGAGTTGGCCCAAGTTTCGATTGATCAGTCATGCCCCCTGCAAAGATATTCAAAAGAGACGGCAGAATCGTTGATTTTGACTCATCGAGAATTAGAGATGCGGTCTACAAAGCCTTTATTGCGGTCGAGCTTCATGACGGGGAAAAAGCTGAAAGCGTAACCGAGGAAGTTGTGAAGCTTCTTGAGGAAAGATTCAAAGGAAGAACTCCATCTGTAGAGGATGCCCAGGACCTTGTCATAGAAGTCCTGAGGAATAAAGGGTACGGAAGAGTTGCAGAAGCATACGAAACGTACAGGAACAAGAAGCGCGAAATTCGCGAGCTCAGAGAAAAACTGAACATAGAATTGCCAAAGCTGACAGTGAACGCCCTTGAAGTACTGAGACAAAGATACCTGCTCAGGGACGAGAACGAAAAGATAGTCGAATCGCCCGACCAGCTTTTCAGTCGTGTCGCGAAAGCAGTGGCTGCATCGGACGGAAGATATGGCGAAAACATGGGGCAGACTGAACAAGTCTTCTACAAAATGAT
>Ga0315284_10006461_pt1 | contig 16678 bp, 17 predicted proteins | sample YL17G09_16_MG_FD_203696 | JGI IMG/M metagenome (GOLD analysis project Ga0315284, IMG submission 203696) | Sediment microbial communities from Yellowstone Lake, YNP, Wyoming, USA - YL17G09_16 | ecosystem: Environmental > Aquatic > Freshwater > Lake > Sediment | place: USA: Wyoming | collected...
CGCGGGTAGCATATGTTTTTGAGCGCCAGTTGGCTTCGTCGCAATCTCCTATGATGCAAGGTAGCTCAATCGTCGTTAAGTGACAACCGGATAGGCAGGCATAATTCCTTATCCAGTGGCGGCGGGCTTCAGCCCGCCCTGTCCGAAGTAATTTTCGGAACAGAGGTCACAGAGAAAAGTCATTCGAAAGCAAAAAATCCTCTGCTACCTCTGTGTTGAGGTTTTTAAGATGCGGATATGCCGCTTCGTGTCATTCGTGGCTGCTTTTAGCTGGTACTGTCTGAATCACAGGTTTGCATTCCCGGGATTTGACGTGCTGCGACTGCATGTGATAGCTTGACACGACGATTGGAATCCGGAAGGAGGAGCATGGACCGAGCTACTGCGGAACATTGGATGCGCGAGGCCCTCGAAGAAGCCCGCAAAGCAGAGAGCGCCGGAGAAGTTCCGGTGGGCGCTGTTGTGCTCATCAACGGCAAAATTGTCGGGCGCGGGCACAACCATGCGATCAGCAGTTGCGATCCATCCGCACACGCCGAAATCCAGGCGCTGCGCATGGCAGGCCGGAGCATGAAGAACTACAGGCTGCCGGGCTCGATCCTGATAGTGACCGTGGAACCGTGCGTGATGTGTGCCGGCGCTTTGATCCAGGCGCGCGTCGAAGAGGTCATTTACGGAGCGGCCGATATCAAGGCGGGCGCTCTAGACTCCCACTTTCATCTTGCCACGGCCGTGCAGCTGAATCACGAATTTGAAGTGACGTCGGGCATTCTCGAAGATGAATGCGGCGATCTCATACGATCATTCTTCGCGGGGCGCCGGCAACCCTTCTCCGATTGAAGGGCACTCCTGCCGGCTGATCAGCATTCCTCGTACGACTATGGCAAATGCGGGCGTCGCAACGGCTCGGCGCGCAGCGATTCGACCAGGCGTGGTATGAGAACCGTAACCGGAGCTTTGGGTTCAATCTCGGCAAGCAGCTGTTGCCGAGAGATCGACCTGCCGACGGCGGGATCCTTTGGGAGAGAACCGACGTGATGGAGTCGGACCGGCAGTGCTCCATCGGCGGAGAGGAATCGAGTTACCACCTGCTGCAGATGTTTGGCGACCCTCGCGCCCGACTCCTCCGGGCAATTGGGATCAGCCTGATTCACCACCAGGCGAAAATCTGCGCAGCCAAACCGGCGAGCCAGGATCTTTACCGTCGCATAAGCATCCATCAGCGATGTCGGTTCGGGAGTGACGATCAGGACGATTTCATCGGCAAGCCGGGCGAAGAAGAGCACCACCTCGCCGATGCCGGCGCCGGCATCAAACAAGATGGCATCGTAGCGAAGTTCGAGTGTATCGATTAACTTCTGGAGCGTGGACGCCAGCGTGGGAGTCAGCAGGCTGTTTTCTAGCGTGCCGGATCCAGCCGGCAGCAAATCGAAGCCGGCCCGGGTGTGCACCAGAGCTTCTTCTACTGCAAGGCTGCCCGCCAGAACATCCTGAATTGTACCGGTCGGGTTGACCCCCAGGATCACATCGAGATTTGCCAGACCTAAGTCCGCATCGATGACAAGAGTGCGCTGCCCGGCTAGTGCGAAAGCAGCGGCCAGATTGGCGGTGATGACACTCTTTCCTACTCCGCCTTTTCCACTGATGACCGCATAGCGACGAGCGCGCAATTCACTGGTCATAGGAATCCTCCTCGAGTTGCCGCGGAACAAGGGCGGCATGCTCTGCCGCCGAGATCCGAGTCGGGATCAACTCAGCATGACACAGACGCTGCCTGCCCGTTCGCTTGGCCCGGTAGAGCTCCGCGTCGGCCTGAGCCATGAGCATTTTGGGTGAAATGGGAATACAGGGCTCGGTCCAAGCCAGGCCCGCACTGCTGGTGACGGTAAGGGTCAACTCTCCAGTTCTAACCTCGAGCGGGCAGAGATTGCCGTGGATGCGGCTTGCGGCGCGCAGGGCTTCTTCGGCGCCGCACTCCGGGAGCATCACGGCAAACTCCTCGCCTCCGATGCGTGCCGCCATATCCATGCTGCGCAGGGAGTACTTCAACTGGCCGGCCACAGCACGCAGAACGTGGTCTCCCACATGATGACCGTAGGTGTCGTTGATGTTCTTGAAACGATCCAGATCAAGCATCATCAGGGCGCAGGCGCGGCCGGTCCGGCAACTGCGGTCCAATTCACTCGCCAGTGCCGCGCGAAAGAATGTGGGATTGACCAGTCCCGTAAGACCATCGTGCATCGACAGGTCGCAAAGTGCATCGATCAGGGCCTGCAACTGCGCCATCGGATCCAAGTCTTGCTGAACCTGGCTGTACCGGCCGGCATGCTCCAGGATTCGAATCGCGCTGGCGAGATCCAAACTCCGCAGGTTGACCGCTGTCGCACCGCTTTCCATTGATCTTCCTTAGACGACCGTCTTTTCCGAACGACCTGTGAACAGACCCGCGCCATTGCGCAAGGACTCCATCGACGCAGATAGACTCCTTGCGTATTTGTTCTCTTCGGCAGAAAGTGGCTGAAACAGCATGGCAAATTTGATACCGGCAGGGGATTGCGGGTGAAGGACCGCAGTATAAATTCAAAACCACTCATGCCATCTACAAACAAATCTCTGCCATTTTGGCAAGAAAAGCACCTGATCACCGCAGTCTGCCATGCACCGGGGGTGCCTAAATCAGAGTTTCTGTTTTCAATGAACGACGCAGCCGTCGCAAGAGCTCTGCGGTGAGATTTTTCATGCTTATCGGTAAAGTACCTGTAATTTTTCCAAGAGTTCTATTAGACTCCCAGGTGGAGGCGCGTCGTGAAATATCGAAGGATGAAGTTCGGACGGATTCGGAACCTACCGCGGGTTGGAATCTAAATACCTGGGTCAGTACCTGGCCGAGTATACCTTTCGCTTCAATAGACGGCACGATCCAGACTCCTTTTTCCTTTTGAGCCCTCGGCGCCTGTTTTAACGCGAAGCCAAAAACTCAACAGGTACTTTACCGATAAGCATGAGATTTTTGGTTGCAGTTGTGCCGCTTTCTTTCATGCGCGGCTGCTTTACACAGACCAATGATTTTCAAGTGTGTCGGAGACTGCTAAGCAGTGTCTGAGAGGAGGAGGCCGGATCGTCAAATCCTCGGCTTTAGGTAAACTATGGTGGCCCCGCGGCTCGGTGTATCTTCGAAAGCCATGACTTCGGGATGCCTGTTCAGGATCCGCCGGACGATCTCGCGCTGTACGCCGATGCCACGGCCATGAATGATGCGCACCACCGCGAATCCCCTCTGCAGAGCCTGGTAAAGATATTCCTCCACTACGCTTTCAATTTCCTTAGGCCGGAAGGCGTGCAAATCGAGCCAATCTTCGATGGGGACCTCGACCGGATCCTCTTCCACGACAGCCTCCGAACTCGTGCGTTTAGTGGATAATTGTGCCGATACGGCGCAGATTGATCGAGCCCAGTTTGTCAATCAGGTGATAGATGGGAATGGAAGGATCCCACGACCAGTAGACGATCATGGGCGTACCGATCACGTCTTCCAGGGGAGCAAAACCCCAGAAACGGCTGTCGAGGCTGTTATCACGGTTGTCTCCCATCGCGAAAATGTAGTCGCGCTCAACTACGTATTCCTGGGTTTCGCGGCCGTCGATGAAGACCTTGCCGTCTTCAAGCTTGGGAATATGTCCTTCGCGCCGGATAAACACCTCCCACCCCATGAGGTTGGCGGCACTGAGCGTGATCTTCATTCCCTTGCGCGGCACGACCATCGGTCCATAATTGTCCTCATTGTAATTGGACCCGATGGGGAAGACATTGCGATTCGGCAGGCCTGGCTCGAACGCCTTGCTCCGAATGTGTTTGGCGCGCGGTGGATTGGGTACGACGTTGCCGTTGACGTACAGGATTTGTTTCTTAATCAGCAGGGTGTCTCCGGGCAAACCGATGCAGCGTTTCAGATACCACATCTGCGGAGGCTTTTCGACCTCGTCACGCCCGCCGGGCCAATCGAAAACGATGACATCACCACGTGCGACGCTGCGAAAACCCGGCACCCGGAAATGGGGGATGCGGATCGACGTCAGCGGGATCGTATATGGGGTCGAGCCACCGTAAATAAACTTGTTCACGAAGACGCGGTCTCCGATTGCCACCGTATCTTCCATGGATCCGGTCGGCACTTCAAAGGAAGCCAGCACGAAACTGTTGATAACCAGCACGGCCAAGAGGATGAACATCAACTCCTTGGCAAAGGACAGGAGCGATGATTTTGGTTTCTGGGTCGAATCTGCCTTCTTCCTCGACTTGGGTTTTCCTGGCATGTTTCCTCTCAGCAGCAGCGATTGCACTCCCGACAAACAGCGGGAGGCGGCGTATCAAGACCAAAGCATACCACAGCTATGTGCGCCAGTAGGAGCATTCCCCTGCTCGGAAAATGATTTGCTTCAAAACTGCAAATGCAGCCGCGAATGGCACGAATTTTTGCCGCCCCAGAAGCCTGAGCCGCGGGCGGCGCCCGGAGGCGACTCGGGATGGAGGATACTGCTTCCGGATGGCCTTGAGCGGCAGATTGCACCCGGCTCATTTATTTTCTGAACCTGAGCCCGCAAGTTGCCGATGGGAAAGCTGGTAGACGCTTTTGCCGGATCCGCGGAATTACGTGGAATGTGCCGGCGGCCGGAGCTGTCCAAGAAATCTCATGGAAATCCGGATGCAAAAACGTTATCGTTCTAAAAGCGATACCATGAGGTCGATCGTTCGACGAGCTTTTTCTGATTCCCGGCAGCGGGCACGCAAACGGGCTGTGAGTGCCGGGCGGCCAGGGAGGATCATTAATCCGGATTTTACTTTTTCCGTCTACGGAAGAGAAACCATGAAGAAGATCTTGTTAAGCATCAGTTTGTTTTTGGCACTTACCGGTCTGGCGGTCGCCCAGCAGAAACCACAAGTAAAAGGCAATCCGGCAAAGCCCCCGGTGGCAGTGCCCCAACAAAAGGAATCCACCTCGAAGATCGTCGAGGATTTTGTCATCGGCGTTGAAGATGTCTTAGCCATCGATGTATGGAAGGACAAGGACAGTTCTGCGCCGCAGGTTGTGGTCCGGCCAGATGGCAAGATCACCGTCCCACTGATCAAAGACGTGCAGGCTGCCGGGCTGACAACGAAGCAGTTGGAAGAGAGCATTACGCAGAAGTTGTTGAAGTTCATGCAGGAACCCCCGACGGTTACTGTCATTGTGCTAAAGATTGAAAGCCAAAAGGTCTCCATTGTCGGCGCAATTGGCAAGTCTGGAGCCTACCCTTTGGGCGCGCCTATGACGGTTCTGGAGTTAATTGCTCGAGCGGGCGGCGTGACGGAATTTGCCAAGGGTGGAGGAAAGAGCATCAAGATTCTGCGCAAAAAGGATGGGCGCACGATCGATTTCAACCTCAAAGAGGTTATGGCAGGCACGAACCTCAAACAGAATATATTTTTGGAGAACGGCGACATCGTCATGGTGCGCTAGTCACTGCAAGCCGGCTGGCTGGGAAGATGACTTCGTAGAAAGGGGCATGGACGTGCCCCTTTCTCTTTTTGGGGCGACTGCGGGAGTTGTTGGAGAGTAGGGAATGACCACATTACCATCTCCCCAGCTATGTCTCACGGCGTTTTGATTACACTCCGACCGCCAGGTCGAGGGAGACGTTCAGCGCCGGAGAGCTGTGAGTAATCCAACCCACCGAGAGGAGATCCACGCCCGTAGCGGCAATGGCAGCAGCATTGGCCGGCGTGATGCCTCCGGAAGCTTCGGTGAGCGCCTTCCCCTTGGCCATGTGAACCCCTTGCGCAAGCATTTCCTCGGGCATGTTATCAAGGAGAATGGCATCGACGCCCTGTCCGAGGGCCTCTTCCAGTTCGCGAAGTGTCTCCACTTCGACTTCGATCTTGACCATATGCCCCGCATGCCTGCGCACGCGCCGAATCGCTTCCGTGATCCCGCCCGCAATGGTCCGGTGATTGTCCTTGATCAGCACCGCATCGTCGAGACCGAAGCGATGGTTGGCGCCTCCGCCGGCTCGTACGGCATATTTCTCGAGTAGGCGCAGGCCTGGAGTGGTTTTGCGCGTGCAGACGACCCTGGCATGATAAGGCGCCACGGCGGCGACAATACCTCGTGTCGCGGTCGCAATTCCACTGAGGCGTCCCAGGAAGTTCAGAGCCGTCCGTTCTGCCGACAGGATAGCGCGAGCGGATCCCCGGATCACGGCGAGCTGATCGCCGGCATGCGCATCGTTTCCGTCTGCAACCAGAACCTGCGCATGCATCCGTTCATCGAGGCATCGAAACGTGTAGATTGCGATATCCAGGCCGGCAATCCGCCCTTCGGCGCGCGCAATCACGGAAGCCACGGCTTCTTCTTCAGGTCGAACGATGGCATCGGTCGTAAGATCGCCGGCACGTCCCAGATCCTCGTGCAGGGCGCGCCGCACAATTTCCTGATATAGGAATGGTTGGAGAGGCGTGACGGCAGTGTCCAGACGTTCCATGCTAGCGACCTTTCCTGGGCAGGTCAATCATTCTCTGGACCGCGCGCCGAGCACGCGCGGCGATGCCCGGATCGACATCCACGATGAATTCATCGTGCAGAAGGGAATTCAGAATACCTGGCAGGGTGATGCGCTTCATGTGCGGGCACAGATTGCAGGGGCGCACAAACTGGACATCGGGAAACTCGACGGCCACATTGTCGCTCATGGAGCATTCGGTCACGAGGACCACGCGGTGAGGATGGCGCTCGCCGACATGCCTGATCATGCCGGAAGTGGAGCCGACAAAGTCCGCCTCCGCGAGCACCTCCGGCGGGCATTCCGGGTGAGCCAGAATGACGATGTCTTGATACTGCTGCCGATAGCCGCGCAGATCCTGGGCCGAAAACCGCTCATGCACTTCGCAATGCCCGCGCCACAAAATCACCTGCACCTTGGTCTGCGTGGCCACGTAACGGCCGAGATATTCGTCCGGCAGCATGATGACGCGGTCGACGCCCAGCGATTCTACCGCTGCGACCGCATTCGAGGACGTGCAGCAGAGGTCAGACTCAGCCTTCACGGCCGCCGAGGTGTTTACGTAGGTCACGACAGGAACACCGGGATAGCGCTGACGCAGCAGCCGGACATCCTCGGCGGTAATGGCATCGGCCAGTGAACAGCCGGCCTGCAGATCAGGGATCAACACGGTTTTTTCAGGGTTTAAAATCTTGGCGGTTTCAGCCATGAAATGGACACCGCAGAGCACGATCCTCTCCGCCTCGGCTGCCACCGCCTGGCGGGCCAGCGCCAGAGAATCGCCGGTGAGATCGGCAACGCCGTGGAAAATCTCCGGGGTCTGGTAGTTATGGGCGAGAATGACGGCCTTACGCTCGACCTTCAGCCGCCGGATGGCGGCAATGTAGGGCGCGTGAACCGGCCATTCGATCTCCGGGATCACATGCCGCAGACGCTCGTATAGGGCAGCCGTGCTGCGCTGGACCTCTGGCGTAAAAGCCAGATCCTCGGCCGCCGAGGTCTGGTCCATGGTTCTGGCATTCATGGTTTCCGCCTTACTTATGCTCATACTGAGCATTTCAGGTTGCTATAAAACCCGACCGCGAATAACCGATCTCACTTATACTAATATTGAGCATATCTCCTGTCAATAGCAACCGTGGGGTCGCTACCCGTGGAGCAGGCCTGAGATGCCGACGCCGGGCGCAGGCCGTTCGCGGAGCACCTCGCGGCGGAAGCGGAAGAGTTCGGCCGGTCGGCCGCCGGTCTGGACGTCCATGCGTCCCGTTCCCTCGACGAGTCCGCCGGATCCGACCAGGCGACGGAGGTTCTGCTTGTGGAGCCCGATGCCGGCCAAAGCCTCGACTACGCGTTGCAGTTGCAGCAGAGTGAAGGTCTCCGGAAGCAGCTCGAAGACGACGGGCCGGTATTTCAGTTTACCGCGCAAGCGTCCCAGGGCTGTGGCGAGGATGCGGCGGTGATCGAAAGCCATGGGCTGTCCGAGGGCGAGGGTGTGCCCGGACTCGATCCGGTTTTCGGTATGAGCTCTCTGGGCACAGCGGTCGCGCTCCGCTTCCGTGGCCAGCCCGACTTCGTAGATCACTTCGTATCGGTCCAGGACGCGTTCCGCCACCCAGGGTGTGCCGCCGAGGCCGAAATATATTTCACAGCGCTCCTGCCGCTCGCGGCGCGCTTCTTTGTTCCGGGCTGCCCGGATCCAGCGGTCAAGTGCGGGTGCGATCTGTTTGTCAATTACAGCAGGCCGCCCGGCGCGCCAATCTTCCCAGGGAAAGTGCCGGTACCAATCCCGCCAGACAGCCTCGGTTGCTCCCGATAGCGGGACCTCGTGCACGAGGGCGAGGTAGGCGACCGAGATGACGCGGGGCCCGCCCCGGCTTTCCCCGGGGTCTCGGAAGCGATTGCCGAAGGTGTAGAGCTGTTCTACATAACCGATTTCGATTCCTGTTTTTTCGCGCACCCAGCGGCGCAGCCCAAGCTCCAGGGTGCGATCGCGTTCGGGATCAAACGGCCCGAAGGGAAGAGCGTCGAAAGGCAGCTGCCGGGCATCCTCCGAAATTTTCACCGCAAGAAACCTGGGTACCTCCCTGGTTACCGCAGTAATCACCGCATTGAGACCGATAGCGACCTGTCCGCCCAAGGCCTGCTCCCTCCTGGCGTAGTGTAAGCCTTTCCCACGCTCGAAAGCTACGCTACAATATACCTTTCTGGAGATGGAGCCACCATGCTGGTAATGATGAAGGCGCATGCCACGACCGCGGAAATCGAGCGGGTATGCCGCAGGATCGAAGAGTTGGGTTATCGGGCGCACCCGATTCCCGGCATTAATAGGACGGCCATCGGCATTACCGGCAATCGGGGTCCGGTGGATGCCACGGCCCTGGATACTCTCCCCGGGGTGGCGGAATGCCTGCCGGTTTCCAAACCCTACAAACTCGTTTCCCGCGAACTCAGGGAGGATCCCACCATCGTCGACCTCGGCGATGGCGTGCGCATAGGCGGGGCAGAGCTCGGCATTATCGCAGGGCCCTGCGCGGTCGAAAGCCATGAACAGGCTTTCGTCATTGCCCGGGCAGTGCGCGCCGCGGGGGCGCGATTGTTCCGCGGCGGAGCCTACAAGCCGCGCACATCCCCCTACAGCTTCCAAGGATTGGGCGAAGAGGGCCTGAAGATATTGGCGGAGGTCCGCGCCGAGTTTGGCTTGAAGATTGTCACCGAAGCCGTTGACCATGAAAGCCTGGAATTAGTTGAGCGCTACAGCGACGTCATTCAGATTGGCGCACGCAACATGCAGAACTTCTCGCTGCTCAAGCAGGTCGGCCGGTCTTGCCGGCCGGTTCTACTCAAAAGAGGCATCTCCGCCACACTGGATGAACTGCTGATGGCAGCGGAATACATACTCGCGGAAGGCAACTACAATGTAATTCTCTGCGAGCGCGGCGTGCGCACTTTCGCAGACCACACCCGCAATACGCTTGATCTGAGCGTTGTTCCCGCCGTCCATAGCCTTAGTCACCTGCCCATCATCGTGGATCCGAGCCATGGAACGGGAAGGCGAGAAAAGGTTCTGCCATTGTCTCGCGCGGCGGTCGCAGTCGGCGCCGACGGCCTGATCATCGAAGTGCATCACAAGCCTGACGAGGCCCTATCCGATGGAAATCAATCGATTCTGCCGGCCCATTTGGAGCAGCTCATGATGGAAATCCGCCAGATTGCGGCGGTCCTGGGGCGGCGCGTGGCGGGTGGAAGTGGAGAGCATGAGATATGAACTATAGGCTTTCCGCGGATGATCTCAGTGAAGCTCGCGCCACGATTCATGGGCTCGTGCATCGCACCCCCATTTTTTCTTCCCGCAGCCTGAGCAGGCATGCCGGGCTCTCGGTATTTCTCAAAGCGGAGAATCTTCAAAAGACCGGATCATTCAAGCCACGGGGAGCCTTTAACAAGGTCCGCCACATAACGCGAGCGGAGGCGCGACGCGGCATCATAACGGCATCGGCAGGGAACATGGGGCAGGCGGTTGCGTATGTCGCTGCGCATGAGCGGATCCCGGGCGTTGTGGTGATGCCGGAAAAAGCCAACCCCAGCAAGGTTGCGGCAGTGAAAGAGTACGGCGCCGAAGCCGTACTACATGGAAAGCTGTGGGATGACGCTTATGCGCATTCGCAGGAATTGGCCATGGATAGAGGGCTCGTCTACGTTCATCCCTTCAAAGACCGCCATGTGCTTGCCGGCCAGGGGACATTGGCACTTGAAGTCTTGGAGGATCTCCCGGATCTTGCCGCAATTGTAGTCCCGATCGGTGGCGGCGGGCTTATGGCCGGAATGGCGATGGCCCTACGAATGCAAAAGCCCGGAGTGCGCATTATCGGAGTTGAGCCAAGCGGTTCCGCGAACATGTTTGTCAGCCGAAACCTGGGTTGCTGTACGGATCTGGATGTTGTGACCACCATCGCCGACGGGCTGGCAACCAGGAAGACGGATCCCGAGGTATTCGAAATCATCAATGACCTGGCCGATGAGCTTGTGACCGTGACCGATGAGGAGATGCTCCAGGCGATCCGCTTCCTGCTCGAACGAGCCAAGCTGCTGGCTGAACCTGCAGGCGCTGCCTCAGTCGCAGCCCTGCTGGCGGGCAAAGTCAGCCTTCCCGCGGGCGCCACGACGGTGGCGGTGATCAGCGGGGGCAACTTTGACGTGGCCGGCAAACTGAAGCTCAGCTGACGGAATGCCAAGAGGCAACGCTTCAACGCTGCCACAAGCTATGGCTTTCCTCGATCGGAATGATCGCTTCGGGATGGAACGGGACAATTCGGGGAGTGTAGTCCTGGACGGGCCTTTCCGGATGAGTCAGCATGCGCGTCAATCGGTCCGGATCATGGATGAGCAGATTGGGACGCTTGTAGCCTGTGAATTGACAGGCTACAGCCAAGGTTAGCATGTTGGGATCCAATTCGAAGTCAAGTTGTCCCGAATGGGAAAACAGTCAAAATGGTCTTTAACATTGCATAAATGGAAGTTTTTCCATTATAAGTTTTCCAATTGAGTTTAGTGTTTCTGTTCGAGCTGCCTCCTCGGAGCAGTTCGCATGCTCCAAGCCTTTTTGCAGCGTCTGACAGATATGAGCCCGTCAAGTCTCTCGCGGAAAGGAGTAGCGGATGAAACGCGCCGCATCGTTTTTTGCTTCCATGCAGATGTTCAAATTCCGATTGGACCGATACATCGGGCGCACGGGACGAAACCTTCTCTTTCTTTGCCTGGTTCTGGGGCTTGCGCTGCCGCTGGTTGGCGATCCGCAAAGCGGAACCGGTCGGATTGCGGGAACCGTCAAACGATCCACTGGCGGGCCTGTTGCTCAGGCCATCGTGACTGTTGTCGGGCCGACCAATCGGTCGGAAATGACAGATGAGGATGGGAAGTACGAAATATCGGGATTAGCGGCTGGGGTGTATAGCGTCAGCGTCATGCGGCCGGGCTTTGTTGCGAGCAAGAGACTGGATGTGGAGGTGAAATCAAATGCTGCGACGGACATCCCCTTCGCACTGGCGCCTGCCTCCAATGAAACTGTGGTGGTGACGGCCTCAAGGATTGAAGCGGATATTCAGAGCGCGCCGACGGCTGTGACCGTTGTATCTGCGAAAGACATTGCGGCCATGCCGGCGGCAAACTGGGGGGACCTCTTGCGCTCCGTGCCCGGTCTTAATGTGGTGCAGACCTCGGCGCGTGAGATCAACTTGGCCAGCCGTCAAGCCAGCCCCACGCTTACAAACTCTCAAATAGCACTCGTCGATGGCAGGACGATATTCTCGGATTTCTACGATGTGATCTTCTGGGACCTGATTCCGGTCAATGCGAATGATATCAAGCAGATTGAGGTTGTGCGCGGGCCGGTCTCCGCGGTTTGGGGTCCGAATGCCGCTACCGGTGCCGTAAACATCATCACCAAAACGCCGCGCGAAGCACCGGGCCTCAGCTTTGCGTTGACCGGCGGCGGATTCAGCCGCGATGCCGGCAATAGTGCTGGCGCGAGTGCGGGTGGATTCGGAGCCGCGAATGTCACATTTGCACAGGCGGTCAACGATCGCTGGTCCTATCGGCTATCGACCGGCTACGGATTTTCAGATGCCTTTGCACGCCCCAAGGGACGCGTGCCCATCGCGCAAAGCCCGGTGGATCCGAGTGTGACTGTAGGAGGCGGTTCCTTTGACGATGTTGCCTACAGGAATTCGGGAACCCGGCAGCCTAAGTTTGACCTCCGTGTCGATCAGGAGATTGGAACCTCAGGCCGTGTTACCTACGAAGGCGGATTTGCTTTTTCCGAAGGTATCATCCAGACCCCGATCGGTCCGTTCCGCATGGAGTCGGGCACCCGGCTCACCTTTGGGCGGGTCGACTACGAGAATGGCAGGCTGCAACTGGCCGTCTTTGCCAATGTCTTTGACGGCAAGGCGCCCAGCCTGCTGACTCTGGCAGCGGATGGGAATCCATTGAGGATCAATTTCAAAACCGGCACCTACGACATCTCCGGCAGCTATACTCAATTGGTCGAGAGCCGCCATCTCCTCAATTATGGGGTGAACTTCCGCTACAGCGCTTTTGACATCTCGCTGGCCCCGAATGCAAAAGACAGGAGTGAAGTGGGAGGTTATTTCGAAGACGAGATTATGTTGGGCAAATTCCGCTTGCCTCTTGGCTTTCGTCTCGACAAGTTTTCGAATATTTCGCGACCCATTTTTTCTCCCCGGGCTGCCGTCGTATTCAAGCCGGCTGACAAACATGCGGTAAGGTTCTCATTCAACAGAGCGCATCGGTCGCCGTCCGCGATCGACAATTTCGTCGATATTTCGCTCATCGGAGGATTTTTGCCCCTGGCCATGATCGATCCCCGGTTGGGCGACCAGCGGTTCCCGATCGTTACGCACAGCATGGGCAATACCAAGCTGAAGGCTGAGGTGTTGACCGGCTGGGAGCTGGGGTATACGGGCTTGTTCGCCAGGCATACGAACGTAGGGCTTGCCGTCTATTTGAATGATTCGGATCACGTCATCAACAACCTCCAGAGCCCGGCCGCATTGATTGCTGCAGGCGTGCAGCCCTTTTACACTTCCCAGAACCCGCCACCGGGTTGGCCGTTGCCGCCATCGGTTCTCGACAGGCTGGCGCAACAGGGCATCTATCTGCCGTCCCTTGTGAAAACACTCAATTACGGCAAAGTGCGCAACAGGGGATTCGAGGCTTCGATCGATCGGCCCCTGAGCCCAATCTTCAGCGCTTTTGCCAATTACTCCTTTCAAGCGACACCCCAGACCCGATCGGCGTTGAGCGACCCATACCGCTATCCGGCCATGTCGTTGCCCGTGCCGCCCCGGGATAGGTTCAATTGGGGCATCAACATGCACGCCAAGCGCTACATTGGGAGTTTTTCTGTGAACTATGCCGGCCAGGCGTTCTGGGCGGATACGCGCGATCCCAGCTTCTACGGCTTCACCAAGTCGTACACTATGGTGAACGGTGACTTCGGCGTGCGCTGGGCCGAGGGGAAGGTCACGACATCGATCAAGGCGATCAACCTCTTAAATGACGACATCCAGCAGCATATTTTCGGCGATATATTGAAACGGAGAATCTTCGGCGAACTCCAATTTGGATTCTAACCATGAGAGGGGAGTGGATCACTCCCCTCTCCGGCGAGTATCCGCTTCCTGGGATTAGATCGCTTCGAGCAGGATGGCAGTTGCTTCGCCGCCGCCGATGCAAAGAGAAGCAAGCGCATATTTCCCGCCCCTGCGGCGCAACTCATGAAGCGCGGTGATGATCAATCGGGCGCCCGTCATACCGATAGGATGTCCCAAAGACACGGCCCCACCGTTTACGTTCAGTTTATCAAGCGGTATGCCGACCTTGTCGGCCGCCACCATGGCCACGACGGAAAAAGCCTCATTGACTTCGAACAGGGCGACATCCTCGACGCGAATCTGACTCATGGCCAACAGCTTTTGGATAGCAAAGACCGGTGCGGTGGTGAACCACTGCGGATCCTGTGCATAGGTGGCGTAGGAGACCACGCGGCCCAGGGGCTCAAGCCGGCGCTTTTCCGCCTCAGCGCGGCTCGAAAGCACCAACGCCGCCGCGCCGTCATCGATCGAACTCGCATTGCCTGCCGTGGTTACGCCGTCCTTGCTGAAGGCAGGCCGCAGGCTGGAGAGCTTTTCCGGATTCCCCTTGGCGGGTTCTTCATCCTGATTGACAAGAAGCGGGTCGCCCTTGCGCTGTGGGACGGCCACAGGAATGATTTCAGCGTTGAAACGTCCTTCCTTTTGCGCGGCAAGTGCCCGGCGGTAACTCTCGGCGGCGTAGGTATCGATTTGAGCGCGAGTGTAGTTGCATTCTTTGGCGCACAAATCCCCGCAATTCCCCATGTGCACGTTGTTATAGGGATCCCAGAGACCATCGAAGATCACGGCATCAAGAATGTTCCCATGGCCCATCCGGAATCCGGTCCGGGCCTTGTCCATGAAATAGGGAGCATTACTCATGGACTCCATCCCGCCGGCCACGACGATTCGGGATTCGTTCAGCCGAATCGATTGCGCGGCCAGCATGACCGCCTTCATGCCCGAGCCGCAGACCTTGTTGATGGTCATGCACGGGATGCGGTTGGGCAGTCCGCCATAGAGGGCCGCCTGGCGCGCGGGTGCCTGGCCCATTCCCCCTGTCAGCACGCATCCCATGATGACTTCATCCACGTCCGCCGGCTCAATGCCGGCGCGCTTGACTGCTTCCCGTATCGTGCACGCTCCCAGTTGAGGGGCGGTCAATGATGAAAGGGCGCCCAAGAAGGTTCCAATGGGCGTTCTTACGCCGGAGAGAATGACTGCATCTTCCATGTGGCTCACTCCTAGTAGAGAAGAATTGCACCAAAAAGCTCACGGCCATTATAACCGGAATCGGGCCGCAAAACTGCAAAAGGAAATTGGGCCTCCGTCGTGGTTGTCCGGAAGTTCCCTGATGTAGGAGCTGATCGCAATCACGATTACCTGTTCTGGTTGAGGGGAAGCGCGTCGAAGAAGTCTTTGATGATGAGGGCGGTCAATCCCCAGATGTCATGGGATTCATATCTGTAAAAGTACACGTCGATCATTTTGCCGAAGCGGTACATGGGCTCGATGCGCAAGCGGCTTGGATCTGCAAAAATCGCAAAAGGAACCCGAAGCACTTCGGCGACCTCGGCAGCCTGGGCGACAGCGGCGAAGGTGTCCCGCAGGTAGCCGATGAAAGGCGCGACGAGGTGGCCCGTGATCGAAGTGTAGTCGTGGAACCGTCCCAGGATTTCGATGTGGGTCTGGTCGATGCCAACCTCCTCGAAGGTCTCGCGCAGGGCTGTATCCTCCAGGCATTCATCACCATGGCGCATTCCTCCCGGGAAGGAGATCTGACCTTTGTGAGTGCTTACCTCCTCGGTGCGCCGCGTCAGCAGGAAATAAGGCTCCCCCTCGAGCTCGAAGATGGGCATCAGTACTGCAGCTTCGCGGGCGTAGCCGGTGGTTAGTCGTTTCAGACGTAGCCGGGTCAGCTGGTCGCGGATTTCTTCACGCAATTCCATAATGAATCGTGCAAATGCTCTCTGGCCCTGGCGCCGATGGCGTCCCCTTACTAGAACTTGACCTTGGAAAGGTCAAGGCTTGGCGAAGGGAATTTCATATCGAGGCTTTCAAGGGCCTCCACGAGAATATGGGAGATTGCCAGGTTGCGATACCATTTCCTATTGGCCGGGATGACATACCAGGGCGCCCAGGGCGTACTGCAGCGCGTCAGCGCGTCTTCATAGGCTTCGAGGTAATCGTCCCAATAATCGCGTTCGGCAAAATCCGCCTCAGATATCTTCCATTGCCGCGCCGGATCCTCCAACCGGTTTTCAAAACGCCTTTTCTGTTCGTCCTTGCTGATATGGAGAAAAAACTTGAAAATCTTCACATGGTTTTCAGTCAGCAGTCTTTCGAACTCGTTGATTTGATCGTATCGTTCCGACCAGACCGGCTTCGGAACCAGTTTGTGAACCCTAACCACCAGCACGTCCTCGTAATGAGAGCGGTTGAAAATCCCGATTTCCCCTATGTGGGGCGCGGCTTTGTGGATGCGCCATAGAAAATCATGTTTCGCCTCTTCCGGGGTCGGGACCTTGAAAGAAGTAACCGTGGTTCCCTGCGGATTCACGTTCGACATCACGTGACGGATGGTCCCGTCCTTGCCGCCGGCGTCCATTGCCTGCAAGACAATCAGCACGGCGTGTTTGCCCTCGGCATACAGGAGATACTGCAGCTCCGAGAGCCGCACATTGTTTTCTTCCAACGCTGCCTCAGCAGCCTTCTTATTCCTGATTCCGGGAGTAACGTTGGGATTTCTATGCGAGAGCCGGGCTTTGTGGCCCGGCTCGACCACGAGATGCGTGCTCAGTTTCATACAGCCCTCCGGTCGGAATGAGGGTAAAGGATTTCGTCGGTGAAGCGCTCCGTGATCATAGCGCAGCGCCGGGCTTCTGAGAAGTGGAGAATGGCCTGCCGGTGGTTTAGGATGTTGAGAAACCGGCGCATCTCGGTGTATCCTTGAGCCTCTTGCTGACGTGCGGGCGGGGTGGGATGCAAGCC
>Ga0315284_10006462_pt1 | contig 16676 bp, 8 predicted proteins | sample YL17G09_16_MG_FD_203696 | JGI IMG/M metagenome (GOLD analysis project Ga0315284, IMG submission 203696) | Sediment microbial communities from Yellowstone Lake, YNP, Wyoming, USA - YL17G09_16 | ecosystem: Environmental > Aquatic > Freshwater > Lake > Sediment | place: USA: Wyoming | collected...
CCCCGACCTTGTCCTTGTACTCGTCGTAGATGCGATCGCGCTCGGCCTCGCGCACCTTCTGCATGAGAACCTGTTTCGCGGTCTGGACGGCGTTGCGCCCGAACTCGTCGAGCGATATGTACACCTCGACCTCGCCGCCGACCGCGGCCGCGTTGTCGATCTTCTTCGCCTCGGAGAGGGTCAGCTCGGCGAGCGGCTCCGCCACTTCCTCCACGACCTTGTAGGTCCGGAATATCTCGAGCAGCCCCTTGACCTCGTCGAGGTGCACACGGAACTCCGCCTCCTGCCCGTACTTGCGTTTCCCCGCCGAGGCCAGGCTCTGCTTGATCATTTCTACGAGCGTGTTCTTATCGACCTTCTTCTCGCGGATGATCTGCGAGAACGCGTCTACGAAGCCACCATTCATCGCTCCGTGCTCCCTTTCGGATAATCAACGTATTCTATTTCAGTTCACGGTCAAAGTCAAAATCTTTTGCCCGTTGGCTTCCTGCGCCCCTCGCGCGTCCGGTGCTCCGGTTTCGGGGCAAACCGTTCCTCGGGATGCAGGTTCGCCTTGAGGATCTTCTCGAACGGGATGACGCACCCGGCTCCGTCCACCAGAAGGGTGAACACCGTCTCGCTCGAGTCCACGATCCTCCCGATCGCCGTCGTCTTGGCGCCCTCATCGTCGAGATACTCCACGCGCGCTCGCTCGCCCCGGAAACGCGCGAAGTGCTGCGGCTTCGTGAGGGGCCGCGCAAATCCCGGCGAGGAAACCACGAGATTGAAGGGCCCGGGGAGCGACTCAAGTCCCTCGAGCACGAGCCCGAGAGACTTCGTGACGCGGACGCAATCGCCTATGGCTACCGCCTCATCCGGGCGGTCGATGAAAAGGCTGATGGTCCTGCGCCTCCCGGAAAAGAAGGTCTCGACCTTCACGAGCTCGTACCCGAGAGCGTCGAGCTCCCGCGCGATGAGATCGCTCAGTTCCCTGTCGAGCTCCATACGACCGTATCACCTGCGCCATAAAACAAAAGTGGGGCATCCCACGCCCCACACAATGCTCAATGACTAGCTGAAAAGATAGGAGAAAGCAAGAGAAATATTGCCTAGCGCTCGTCCCGGATGAAGCGGACGAGAACGCTCCCCACGGCGGCGAGACTGGAGCCCGCGCACTTGTCGGGCGTGTCGGACAGCGTATGCCAGTGCTGGTAATCGAAGTCGATGAGATCGATCGCGGGAAGCCCTGCCTGGATGAAGGGAAGATGGTCGTCGATGATCGACGGGCCCTGCGACTGGACGAAGTTTTCCACCCCGAGCGTTCCGGCGATTCCGTAGATCCTCGCGCAGAGCGCCGCGGAGGCCGCCGAGGAGAAACCCTCGATGGGAAGACGCGAATCGCGCTCCCCCACCATGTCGACCACGATCACCGCGATAGGCCGATATCCGCCGAGGCCGGCCGCGAAGCGGCGCGATCCGAGGAGGTAGTCCTGGGCGTTCCCCTCCTCGCCGTAATCCTCGCCGTCGAAGAGCACAATGTCGACGCCGACCGGCGGCTTCCACGAGCCGAGGAGCCGCGCTATCTCGAGCAGCACCGCCACGCCGCTCGCCCCGTCGTTCGCGCCGATGATCGGCTTCGAGCGGTTCGCGGGGTCGCGCTCCCGATCCGCCCGGGGCCGCGTGTCGTAATGGGCGCCGAGCAGGATCCGTTTCCCGGCGCCCGCGCGGTACGCGGCGACGATGTTCACGAGACGAAGCGTGTCGCCGCCCGCGGGGACCGCCTCGAACGGCTGTAGGGACACGTTCGCGCCGAACGAGGTGAGCTTCTCGACGAGATACCGCTGCACCGCAGCGTGCCCCGGCGACCCCGGATACCGCGGCCCGATGTCGCACTGCTCCCGCAAGAAAACGAACGCGGAATCGCCGTTGAACGCCGGCGGCTCGCCCTTCGCGCACCCGGCGAGATGAATCGCCGCGAAAAGACCCACCCCGAAAAGCAGTACTGCGCGCATTCCATCCCCCTAGAATCTGAATTCCGCGTTCACGCGAACGTCCACCGACTGGCGCACTTGCCCCAATCGTCCGCCCGACATCCTCTTGTAGTCGATCCCGGCGCCGCCCGTCACATTGCCGCTGAACCGGTAGGAAAGGTTCGGCGAGACCGAGAGCACCGTGGAGGCGGGATCGATCTGCGTCGAAAACCTGTTGTACTGGAGGTTGAGCGCCGTCGTGAGGACGCTCTTGAAACTGAGCTTCTTCCTGTTCAGGAGCGGGAGCGGTATGCCGAGGCCCTTGCTTCCCTCGATGTTGTACTTCAAGCTCACGCTGCCCCCCCATGCCTTTTCCCACAGCTCCTGGTTGTTCTTCACGTGCGTCTTCTTGCTGTAGTTGACGCTCAGGTTCGACGTGAGCGTATTCTTCCAATCGAGGCTCCAGGAAGGGCTCAGCGCGTACGATTGCTCCTTCCCGCTCTGCGTTTCGCTCGTTCGCTGCACGAATCCCACCACGAGATTGCCCTGCTTTACGTATCGATTGATGAGCCGGTACCGCTCCATCCCTTTCCAGTTGAGGGTGAGCATCGGCCAGGAGGAGACCTGGTTATCGGATTTCTTGCCGTTGAACTCGTTTTGCCCGTAGCTGAACCTCCCTTTCACTTCCAGGCCGATGTTCGGGGTGAAACCGACCGAGGAGCGCAGATCGAAATTGACATTGTCCGTCGCCTGCACGGGGGTCCTGGCCCCGAGGGAATCATCCGCGCTCGGCACCCCTGCCTCGTCGGTGAGGCCGAGCTGGTACCAGATATCCGCGCGATCGTAGATTCGTTCGTAGGAGCTGCGATGGTCCAGACTGATATTCGCGTTCACCGGCTCGATCGAGCCGAGGAACCGCACGAGTTTTTTCACCAGGATGAGCCTGTCGAGCTTCCGCGCGACGAGCGTGTCCGCTTTCGCCGCGGATGTGTCGGCCTTCGCCGCCCCGGTCGTGTCTCTTCCCGCTCCGGCCCCCGGCGCCGGCGCTTGCGGCACCGCGAGACCCTTGAGATCTCCGGCCTGCGGTACCTTGCCCGGTTGCGCAGGAACCGGCTCGGGGGATGCGCCGCTCACGGGCGCCGGAGGGACCGTCACTTCCTCATCGAGGAATACGGTCCCTCCCCCTTCCATCTTCGGCGGCGGCTCCTGCTGCTTCTGCATCGTTTTCGTGAGTTCCTCCGCGGCCATCGACGAGGACCGTGAACCGGCAAAGCTCTGCGCCCGCCGCGCGGGCTTTGCGCCCTCCTCAATGAGGTGGAACGCCTGGCCGAGCCTCGTGATGTATTTGCCGGCATCCACAATGAAGGCAAAGGTCATTTCGCGTTGGTTGTTGATGAAGCGCGTGCCGAACGGATCGTACACGTTGATCTTCTGCGTTATCTCCGTCGTATCGCATCCCGTGGAATCGCACGTGATTTCTTGTTTCGTCTCATGATACGAGTACCTGACCTGCCGCTTGTTCGGATTCAAATCTTCGGCGTAGCGGCTCTGGAAATCGAACCGCGGGTTGAACTCCGACAGGATGAAGAACCGGGGACCCGGCTGGTAGTTGAGACTCACGCTGTGAGCGAAGTTCGTTTCGACGCCGATCGGAATCCCGTGGAAGTTGTGATCGATCCCGAGATCCCGCTGCTCGCTCAAGTTGAAATTGATCTTTATCGACTCGAATGGCTCGTAAAGCGTGTTGAAGGCGTTCTGCCAGTTGGCCCCGTAGAAGAACGGCCGTCTGACAAAAGTGTTGTCGCTGGCCAGGGTGTACTCCACCCTGGTCTGGCGGCTCACCCCGGTCTCGTATGAGAGGTGCGAAAGCCAGTAGCGCCATTTGATGCCCCTGATGAGATCGAGCTGGCGGGATTTCCGGAATTGCGCCTGGTAGTTGAGGTTTCCATTCATCGTCCGGGTCGTGTCCCGCCGCGTTGGACCGAAGTTGTCGCGTTTCGAGTAGCTGAATCCCGTCTTGAGGTTGTCGAACAGATTCTTCATGAGGAAGTTGGACGAGCCGCGCCTGCTCGCCGAAACGCTCAAGCCGTAAGTCCTCGCGATGTTCTTCAAGCTGTCGCGCACGGCGGGATCCTCGATCTCAACGTCGCTGTTGAGCATGTACTTCGGGAGCATGTCGGTCGAATTGTACTGGAAGTTGACCGGGAGAGCGAAACGCGCCGTCGGCACGAAATAGTTGAGCTCCGTTTTCGCGCCCAGGGTCAGGCCGCTGTTCGTCGTGCCGTTCCCCCGGGTTTGCCGGAGCGAGCGGAATTCGGGCCCGGTCCGCGTATAGCTGCCGCTGACCTGGAGAATACCGGCAAAGTCCGCGCTGAACCGTGCGTTCTCGGCGTGGTCGACGTCCCTCCGCACGCCGCCGAGCCTGATGTCGTTGAACCAGACCTCTCCCGAGACGATTCTTTGGTCCGTCCGGTTCCTGAGACCGGCATAGAGGGACCGGACGTTGAAGAGGGTAGGGTTGCCGCGGAGCGTCGCCTTGTAGAGCCGCGACGGATCAGCCGAGTCGTGTATCGGTCTCGTGACCAATTCCTCGTCGGTTCCGACCTTGAGGTTCGTCAGATCCGCCAGATTGACGTTCACCCAGATCCACTGCCGGGCATGGGACGCGTCGAGCGGCACTTCTATCTCATAGTAGTTCGTGCTGTCGAACGCGATCTGGATGTAGAAGTCGAGGTTATCGACGGCGTAGTTGGGGTTCACGAAGAACTGGAGGTCGCGGTACTGCTGATAGTTCTGCCCCTGACCGAAACGCTTCACGATGCGGAAGGAGGTCGAGTCGGCGAAGTTCTCAAAGTTGAGGCGGAGCGAGCCTTCCTTGTTTTGGATGCCTTCCTGCTGCTGAATCTCGTACGGCGCCCGGTACTGGCTCGCGTTGTCCTTGTTGTTGATGGCGCCGACGACGAGCCTCTGCCCGCGAGCCGCCCCGGCCGGGTCGAGACCGCCGGCGAGGTTTCGTATGCCGTTGAACTCCCAGCGATTCCCGACGAACTGGAGTTCGGCGAACTCGATGAGACGCGAATCGTTGAACGCTTCGAGAGAATCGATCCCTTCGATCCAGATCCGCATGTGCTGGATGGCGTCGAGCCGGGGCTCGCCCATGACGGCTCTCATCTTCGAGAGATCGATGCGATACTTGCGCCATGCTTTCCGCGGGTTCAGCTTCTTGTCCGGGTCGTTCCAGTAATCCGGATAGTCCCGCTTGGAGAAATCGCGTTGAATATCGATATCGGCGGAGTCACCGAGGTTGAAGCTGACGGTGTAGTAGCCGTTCACCTCGTCGAGATAGCCGTTGTTGTTGAGGTCCTCGGAATCGTCCATGCTGTTTCCCTTGCGGCAGTTGATGCCCCGGTAGGCGAATTCGCTGGCGATCCAGTTGGCGTCGCTGAAATCGCCCGGGTAGGTGCAGGTCTCGCCGTCGAAGCCCGTATCCTCGAAGATCGTCCACCCGTACGGCGGCTTATCCTCGTTGTCGAACACGTTTGCGTCGCTCTGATAGAAGTCCTCGTCGATGCGTCCGAAATCGATGTGGACGGTTCCTCCCCGCTCCGAGCGCCTCGTCGAGGTCGTGTCGAAATCGTTCACCCAGAGCTCAACGTACTGCGCCGTCGAGAGATCGAGTCCACCCCCCGGAAAACCGGCCATGACGCCGCACCATTTCCCCGCGAGCCCCGACGGGTCCCCCGCCGGCTGGATCGCGTCGAGAAAGAGCGTGGTCACACCCGAGTTCTCGCGCTCGTTCAGGCCCGGGTTGAGATCGCGCCTGCTCGTGATGAAGTACTCCTGTTTTCCGGTTCTCGCCGCATTGTACCAGTAGAACTTCGCCTGGGTCCCGGGACCGTGGAACGCCACGAGCGTGTCATACGCCGGGCTTGCCTCGTACCAGCTCCGCCGCAGGAAGTTCACCTGAGCGGCTTCCTCGACCCCCTCCATGTCGTCCACGATCGCCTCCCCCTTCACGTTCGGGTTGGGGAGGCTCACGGCGATCTCGCCGCCGAGGTTAAGGGTGCTCTGGCTGTTCGTGTCGACGCGGGGGAGGAGATTCGCGAGCGTCGTCATCCATTTCGGATAGAAAACGAAGCTCCCGTTGAGATCGGCACCCATCATACGAGCCGGCTCCTCGCCGAGACGAGGCGCGTACTTCGGCGCGCCCATGGAGCTGTAGAGAAACGTCCCGTTGATGCGCGAGTTCGGCGAAAGGTTGAGGTTCGCGCCGAGGCCGAGGAGTGAGTTCTTGCCGCCGCCGACCAGGGGCTTGTGCTGGTAGTCGATATTGACCTTCGAATCGGGGAGGATGTTCGCTTTCAGCGAGACCGTCCCTTCCGCGTAATCGATGTCGTAATCGCTGCCGCGCAAGAGCCTCGTTCCGTCGACGGTGACGACTTCGCTCCCCTCGATGATGTCGTACGCGGCGAGCCGGAAGACCCGTTTGCCGCTCGAAGCCTCGACAACGATGACGTAATGGTGGTTGTTCTGCTTGACGATTTCGGTCAACGACAGCTGGTAGAGGTCGGCGTCGAGAGGGAGCTTCGAGTAATCGAAATTCCTCTCACGGGCGTCGGTCGTGTCGCTCAGGAACGTTTTGACGATCTCCCGGGGAGGATTGAACGGTTCGTACCAGGGGAACATAAGGAAACCACGCTCGAAATCAATGATGCCGGGCAGATCGTCGATGAGATCGTCCTTGCCGGGGAGCCCCTTGCTGTCGACGCGGTCGAGTCCGAAAATCCTGAGGTAGTTGAGATTGGATTCCGGGTCGATGTACTTGTTATTGCCGTTCGACGTGTCCTCGATGCGCACGCGAAGCGACTTCTTGTCGATCTGGGTCAGGCCTAGCGAATAGACGTTGCGCATCATCAGGCTCCAGGTCGGATCGGTGGCCCGTTCTCCCGACGTGGCGCTCTTCGGAAGGCAGATCGCCTCGGTGATGAGCGAATCCGTTTCACTCGCCGGCTGCACCTGGTAGTTCCCGACGGAGAATTCGTCCCCCGTGGCGATATTCCGCCCCTTGTAGCGGACCATGAGCGCCCGGGACTCGTCGAGGGGGCTCGCGAGCTCGATCCCGATGTAGCGCCGTTCATTCCCCTCGCTGCCGTACCCCTGGATAAGGGTGAAATCCCCGTCCTGCATAAAGAGCTGCTTGACCAGCGCGCGGAACGGTTTCACCCCCCTTGCAATATCGTTGCCGAGCCCATCGAGGTTGGTCGTATCGACGTACGCCTTCGCGCCGTACTTGGTGATGTTGGGATCGCCGTACTCTTCGGGCTTGAGGGATACGAACACCTCGATCTCGTCCCCCCCGGTCGCGCCGGCACCGCCGACGACGGGATAGACGCTCCCGAATCCCGCCCGGGGGCTCAGCAGATTGTTCCCGGGATTCTCGAAGAAGAAGAACTGCCGCTCAAGAAAATCGTAATCGTTGATCGGAACGCTGCTGAACTGACCTCCCGAGGTCGAGAACGACCCCGAAGCGGTTTCCCCCTCCTCCTTGCTCGCGATGACGGTGAGATCGAGGGGGCCCGCCGTGGCGAGCGCCTTGACGCCGAAGAGCCCCTTCGCCGCTCCCGAGTAACTCATGAGCTGGGCGCCGGAGAGGTTGAGGTCCGTATCTCCCATTTCGATGAGCTTGATGATGTCGTCGTCGAAGCCGCGGTAATTGATCCGTACCCGGTTCGTGGACTCGGCCCCCTGTCCGGAGCCCGAGTGCTGTATCTCGACATTGATCTTCTCCCCGATGTTCCCGTGGAGGCTCACGTTGAGCTCCTGCTCCATGTTGAGGTCGGGGAATTTGTCCTGCCGTACCATTCCCTCGGTCTTGGGACAGTTCGAGCACCAGTCCGACCTGCCCGATACCGCGATACGCTCGCTTCCCTGCACGGTGAGATTCGTTTCTTCCCCCTTGCCGATGATCCGCTCGATCGGCTTCGGGAGAGCGATCGGCAGGTCGAGGGAGAGGAGACCCTTGCCCGCTTTTTCGACCCGCTCCTTGCTCAGGTTGTACCGGACGTCATCGATCCACGTGGATCTCGTCGAGGCCGCCTCAACGGCGGCGATCCGTTCGTCGAGACGCTCGATCGAGACGTCGAGCCCGCTCACGGAGAGATCGCGCGGCGCGTAGTAGTAGAAGAGGTCACGCCGCTCTTCCTTCCTCGAGAACACGTAGTCCCCCGGCACGCGGAAGCGATAGATGAGCCCCGTGCCCTCGTCATACTCGACGTAGTCCGCTCTGAGATCGAACTCGCTCTCGAGCGGGTTGGGGTACAGGAAGGTCTGGACCGAGTCCGTCGTGTTGGTCACGCCGCCAAGCAGGATGTAGCGCGGCGGAACTTCCCCCTTCCGCGCGATGTAATACCTCACCTCCATCATCTCGGACATGCGGAGGAGGTCTATCGTGAGCGTCTGCGCGGAAGCCGCGGCCGGCGCGAGGACACTCAGGAGAAAAATGGCCATAAGAGATCCAAACGGGGGGCTGCCTGAAGTTCGAGGTTTCGAAACGCGTCTCGAAGCCGACAATTTCATCCACCTGCAGATCTGACACCGATTCGCCGCGATGAGCGCCGCGAGGGAGAAAAGGCTGTTATCACAAAATAAATATATGTTACATTAGGCATGTTCCACAATCGGCATCCGGGCTCAAGCGGCACCGCAAGAGGCGCACATGGGTGTCCCGGAAAAGAGACAATGATACCGTGTTGTGTCTACAAAAAAATACACCTCTCCCCTTCACCCCAACCTTCCCGCAAGGGGCGGAAAAACGAGGGATAGGAAGCAGGGATTTAGCTATTTCAAGCGCCGCAAGAGCCGCCCGTATGGGGGGCCGCTCTTCCCGCGCGGGGCATCATTCTTGCTACCACGTGTCCGGTGAAAGACGCTTAAGCCTATGAAAATTCGAATACTCGACCGCTACATTCTTTCGAACCATATCGGCCCTTACTTCTTCAGCCTTTCGATCATCACCTTCGTGTTCGTGATGGATTTCATCATCAATTACCTCGACAAATACATCGGCAAAGGGGTCGGCGTTATCACCGTTCTTGAGTTTTTCACCCTCAGCCTCGGTCATATGTTCGCATTAATTATACCAATGGCGGTTATGCCCGCGACCCTCATGGCATTTGGACAACTCGCCACCGACAATGAAGTTACGGCGATGAAGTCGAGCGGCGTATCGCTCTACCGAATGATCCTTCCCGTCCTCGCCGCGACGGGGCTCTTGACCGTGGCGCTCATATTCTATTTCAACATGCTTCTGCCTGAGAGCAACCACCGCCTCATGAACCTCATGCTCGATATCGGACGCATGAAGCCGACGCTCCAGATCAAGGAAAACATGTTCTCGGACGCTCTCGCCGGATACACGATCCTCGTGCGCGAGAAGAACGACAAGACCGGCGAGATCAAAGGGGTCCAGATCTTCGAGCTCAAGGGCAGCGTGCCGAGATCGATCATTGCTTCGAGCGGCCGCATGAGCTACCGGGAGTCGGAGAGCGTGCTCCGCTTCGAGCTCGATAACGGGGAGATTCATGAAATGCCCGACCCGGCCGACGTCAAGACGTACCGCCGGACCCAGTTCAAGCATTTCACGCTCAATATCCAGGACACGGAACGCACCCTCAAGAGATCGGAGCGCACGCACCGGGGCGAACGGGAAATGACGGTGGGGATGATGCGCGCGAAGATCCTCGAGTATGAGGGAAACAGCGTCTCGACGCGCTCGCGCATGAACCAGGTGGCGCTCGATCATATCGTCGCCGTGTTCTCGCGCGTGATTCCGAACATAACGGCGATCGCTCCGGGCGCATCCCCGCCCCCTCCCGTTCCCGAACCCGACCAGGTGAAGGCGATCCCCCGCGTCGGAAACGAAACGGAGCAGATCCTCCAGATTCTCGAGACCCAGAACTACGCGCTCGATTCGAACCTCCGCCAGATCAGCAGGTATGGAGTCGAAATCCACAAGAAGTACGCGATCCCGTTCAGCTGCATCATCTTCACCCTCCTCGGAGCGCCGCTCGCGATCCGGTCGGGTAAGAAGGGCATGACGATATCGATCGGCTTCAGCATCCTCCTCTTTCTCATCTATTATGTCTTCCTCAACGGCGGAGAGAAGCTCGCCGACCGGCGTCTCATGGATCCGTGGCTTTCGATGTGGCTCGGCAACATCGTCTTTTTCATCGTCGCCCTGGTGCTCCTCAGACAGACGAACCGCGAATTCACGGTGATCAACTGGGCGCGGCTCAATCCGCTGAAACGGTGGCGTCGTGCGGATTCATGACAAATATGTCCTCGGCGATTTCTGGCGCAACCTCGCGATCGGGCTCCTCGCCTTCACGATAATCTATGTCACGGTCGACGTGACCGATCAGATCAACATCTACATCGACAACCACGCCCAGCCCGCCGACGTCATTCTCTACTACACGTACAAGATCCCCTGGATTCTCGTGCTCATCATGCCCGTCTCGGTGCTTCTGGCGACCGTTTTCTCGCTCGGAAGGCTGTCGAAGCAGAACGAGCTCACCGCGTTTATCTCTTCGGGAACGTCGCTCGCGAGGGTGGCCTCCCCGATCATCGTCTCGGCGCTCCTCGTGAGCCTCATCGTGATGGCGTTCGGCGAGTTCATCATTCCCGACGCGAACCGGAAAAGCCTCGGGATCAAACACGTCAGAATCAAGGGAGAAAAGGAAGAGGGCGACTCCCGCTACCGCTCGAACGTCCATTACCAGGGGGAACACGGGAGGACGTATTACGCCGAGAGCTACGACGTCATGCTCAAGGCGTTCACGAATCCAATCGTGTACGAGTATCAGGGCGGGACCCTGCGCCGGCGGACAGACGCCAAGAAGGCATTCTGGGACGGCGCCGAGTGGATGTTCGTCAACGGCGCCGTCAGGGAATTCTTGGAGCAGGGGGAAAAGGTGGCCCCCTTCGCGAAGCTCGCGATGAGGGATCTTCCCGAGCGCCCCGAGGACTTCGCCAGGGAGGAGATCGCCCCCGAGGAAATGAACTCCCGCCAGCTCACGGCGTACATCGACAAGCTCGCGCGGAGCGGCGGCCCCGTTGACAAATACCGCGTCGACCTCTATTTTAAATTCAGCTTCCCGTTTACGAGCTTTATATTCGCGATGATCGGAGCGGCGCTCTCATCCGCGAAGAGAAAGCCGTCAATGGCGACCGGGTTCGGGCTGACGCTCTTCATCAGCTTCACGTACTACGGAGTGATGCGGATCGGGCTCGGCCTCGGGCACAGCGGGGCCATCGATTCACTCTTCGGCGCATGGATGGGCAATATCATTTTTGTCGTGATCGGAGGATCCCTCCTCTACCGGGCGAACCAATGACGCGCAAGCTCACGTCTCTTCTTCTTGCCGGCGTCGCGGCGGCCCTGATCGTGCTCGCCTCGGCGTCCCCGTCGCAGGGGATGAAGGACTCGTTCCCCGGGGAGATCGGTTTCATAAAGAGGCTCGCCCCCGAGGAGCGTCTCGCCTACTTCGGCGCCCAGTACCTCATGAACGATCATCAGCGGAGGCAGTTCCTCTCGCTTCCAACGGCCGAGGAGCGCGCCGGATGGTTCGAGCGTTTCTGGATCGATCTCGATCCTACACCTGCGACCCCGCGGAACGAGCGGAAGGACGAACACGAGAAACGCGTCGCCCTCGCCCGGAAGCTCTTCGGGATGAAGAAGGCGCCCGGCTGGGACAAGCGCGGCGAGACGCTCATCCGGTTCGGGCTCCCGTCCAACCGCACGCGGACATGGGGCACCGTCGGATTCTACGACGCGAAGCCGCCGGGCGAAATCTGGTACTACACGACCCTCGACATGATCGTACAGTTCCAGAACTTCAACCTCAAGGGGGAGTATTTCTTCGCGAGCGACCCGGTCGGCCGCTCCTCGCGGCGCGAGCTCGACCGCGCAAAGAACGTCAGCGAGGTCATAAAGTACGGCATACTCCAGGAGATGTACCCAATCGAGTACATGAGCCCCGACGACGTGAAGGACCTGGTCGATTTCAACCCGGACGAGATCGATTACATGGCGGATCCCGCGACGCGAATGATCACGCTCAAGGACCGGATCGCGCAGATCGAGCAGGAGAAGATCGAGAAATCGATCAACAACTTCCACACATACATGAACGAGCGGCCGAACATCTATTCGTTCGAGATCAACCAGAGGCTTCTCCCGCTGTACTTCGATATCACGTCCTTCAAGGGAGGAGAGCGGACGCTTCGCACCGAATTCAACTTCGAGGTTCCCGCGAGCGAGCTCAAGTTCGTTCAGAAGGGCGGCGCTCTCGCCGCGGACGTCGCCTTCAGGGTTCTCGTACGGGACGTCGGGATGAACGTGGTCGCCTCCGCCGTGGACACGGTACGACCGACGATGACCGGGGACACATTCACGGGCCCGAGCCTGCTCCCCGGTCAGGTCATCCTCGCGCTCGAGCCGGGCTACTATCGCATCGGCCTCGAGGCGGAGGATCGGATCTCGAAGCGGCGCGCCGCATACCGGACCAACATCGAGCTGGCGCCGTACACGGCTTCACCCGCGGTGAGCGACATCCAGTTCGCGAGCAGCATCACGGAGACCGAGGAAAACCGGCGATTCGTCAAGGGCACGCTGCAGGTCGTGCCCCATCCGGTGCACGCGTACCGGCTGCCGTTCCCGCTTTCGCTCTATTTCGAGATATACGGGCTCGACGCCGACGAGGAGGGGCTCGCCTACTACCGCGTCGAGTACAAGATCATCCCGCTCGGAAAGCGGCGGAAAGGCCCCGTTCTCGTGGAGGTGCCGTCCGTCATCAGCTCGTCGTTCGAGACGAGCGGTTACGGCTCGACGCAGCCCCAGCGAATCTCGGTCGCCCCGGCGAATCTCTGGGAGGGATCGTTCCGTTTCATCGTGACGGTGACCGACCGCCGCACCTTCCGCACGGCGACCAAGTCGGAGGATTTCTCGATACTCAAATGAAGCGGCTCCGGTTCCGGAGTCCGGCGGAAACCGGGCCCGGCAACCGTCTCATATAAATATGAAGTATCTCCTCGTACTCGTGATCCTCTCGGGGACCGTCTTCCTCGCCTCCACCCGCGCGGAGGGCTTCCCGGGAGAGAAGAAGCTCGTCGCGCGGCTCACGCCCAGCGAGATCAGGGAGTATTACGGCCTCCAGTACATCCTCGGCGACACGAAAAAAATGGAGTACCTCTCGCTCCGCACGCCGGGCGCAAGGGCTCAATGGCTCGAGAGGTTCTGGCTCGAGGTCGACCCGACGCCGACGACGGATGAGAACGAGGCCCGCTCCGAGCACGAGCAGAGGGTCGAGACGGCCCGAAGCTTTTTCGGTATAGGGCAGGCTCCGGGCGGGGACGACCGCAGCGAGATCTTCATCCGGTTCGGGCCGCCGAGCTTCCGCACGAGCGTCATGGGAGACGTGACAAGCGCGGGGCTCACACCGCCCAAGGAGTTCTGGTACTACGACGCCCTGAACATGAGCGTGACCTTCACCGATAGCTATTTGAATGGAAGATTCACGTATGCCGTCCCGCAGAAGACAATGAGAACGCCGGGGCCGCCCCTGCGGGGAAGGGGACCGTTCCCGTTCACTCCACCGGAGCCGGACTACATCGCGCGAGCGTATAGTCGAGAGCTGTTCTCACGCCACCAGCCGGATCGAATATGGGAACTGGAAGGCATGAAAGCCTCACACGCCGACGAGAATTTCGGCATATACGCCGAGGAATACGCCGCGATCTATCCCTGCGATATGGAATTGAGGCTGCCTCTCTATTTCGACATCGCCTCCTTCAGGGGCGGCGATTGGTCGGATCGCCTCGATGTCAGCTTCGAGATACCGGCGAAGGATCTGAAAACCGGCACGAGGGGCGAGAGCCTCAGCGCCGAAGTGGAGCTCCGCGTCCTCGTGAGAGACGAGAACCTGCGAGAGGTGGCCTCGGGGGAAGATTGCATCAATCTCACCGCTTCCGGAGATGCGCTCGCGAACGCTCCCCTTCTTCCCGCACAAATTGTGCTGGCCCTTGAACCGGGCCGTTACAACGTCGGCATCGAGGCGCGCGACAAGAACTCGAACCGGAGGGCTGCATTCAGAACAAAGATCGATCTTCCCGCCTATACGGAATCGCCCTCGATCAGCGACATTCAGTTCGCCACGAGCATCGAGGAGACCGAAGAGAACCGGCGCTTCGTCAAGGGCAACCTGCAGGTCGTGCCCCATCCTCTTCGCGCCTATCGGATTCCCTATCCGGTCATGTTCTACTTCGAGATCTACGGGCTCAGCACGGATGAAGAGGGCATCGCCTTGTATAAGGTCGAATACAAGATCGTCCCGCTGGAGAAACGGAGATGGGGACCGGTGCTCAGGGAAGTGCCGATGACGATCAGCTCTGCGTTCGAGACGGGCGGCTACGGGAGAATGCAGCCGCAGCGGCTCTCGATAGCGACGAACGAGCTCTGGGGTGGGCCGTTCAGACTGGACGTGACGGTGACCGACCGCAGGACGTTCCGGACCGCGACACGCTCGGCGCAGTTTTCGATTCTCAAATGAAAAGCCCCGGTCGCCACGACCGGGGCCCGGATCATTCTCCGCGAGCGCACAGACGACACCGCTCTCTCAGGTCCCCTCTTCCCAGCTCGCCAGGTAGCGCTTCTGCTTTTCGGTGAGCTCGTCGATTCTGACACCCATGCTCGCGAGCTTGAGCGCGGCGACCATCTGGTCGATCTCGCGCGGCACCGGGTAGACCTTCTTCTCGAGCCGCTCCGTGCCCTTCACGAGGTATTCCACCGAGAGGAGCTGGTCCGCGAAGCTCATGTCCATGACCATCGCCGGGTGACCCTCGGCGGCGGCGAGGTTGATGAGGCGCCCCTCGCCGAGGAGGTTGATCTTCCGGCCGTCCTTGAGAACGTACTGCATGACGCTCTCGCGCATCGCTCGCTTTTCGACGGCGAGGCCCTCGAGGGCGGGAATATCGATCTCGACGTTGAAGTGCCCCGAATTCGCGACGATGGCGCCGTCCTTCATCTTCTCGAAATGCTCTTTGCGGACGATCGAGGTGTCCCCCGTCACCGTCACGAAGATATCTCCTATCGCCGCGGCCTCGAGCGACGACATGACGGTGTAGCCGTCCATCACCGCCTCGAGCGCCTTGAGGGGATCGACCTCGACGACGATCACGTTCGCACCCATGCCTTTCGCCCGTGTCGCCGTGCCGCGGCCGCACCAGCCGTAGCCGAAGACGACGAATCTCGACCCCGCGAACAGCGTATTCGTCGCGCGGAGGATGCCGTCGATCGTGCTCTGCCCCGTGCCGTAGCGATTGTCGAAGAGGTGCTTCGTCTCGGCGTCGTTGATCGCGATGACGGGATACATGAGAACGCCGTTCTTCTCCATGCTGCGGAGCCTGATGACCCCGGTCGTCGTCTCCTCGGTGCCTCCCGTGATGCCGGCGAGGAGCTCGCGGCGATCCTTGTGGAGCATGCTCACGAGGTCGGCGCCGTCGTCCATCGTGATCGTGGGCTTCGTATCGAGAACGGCCTTGATGTGGCCGTAGTAGCGGTCGCTGTCCTCCCCTTTCACCGCAAAGGTCGGGATCTCCTCGTGGGTAACGAGGGAGGCCACGACGTCATCCTGCGTGCTCAGCGGATTCGAGGCGCAGAGCGCGACCCGGGCGCCTCCCGCACGAAGCGCCGATACGAGGTTCGCGGTCTCGGTCGTCACGTGGAGACAGGCCGCGATCCGCGCGTTCTTGAGCGGTTTTTCCTTCTCGAAGCGCGCCTTGATCATTCCGCAGACGGGCATGTTTCCCCACGCCCATTCGATCCGTTTTTTCCCCGCCTCGGCCAGATTCAAGTCCTTGCAGTCGTACTGCATCCCGTGATTCCTTTCTCGAGGGATCCTTCAGCAGGTCTTTCCGCTGATGCCCGCCTTCGATTTCAATATTTCGACCATGTCGAGGAGCTCCCAGGTGAAGTCGGGCTCCGTCCGGCCGAAGTGCCCGTAGGCGGCCGTCTGCCGATAGATGCCCCGCCGGAGCTTGAGCCGTTCCATGATGCCCCGCGGGGTGAGATCGAAAACGTCGCGAACGATCTTCGTCAGTTTCGCGTCCCCCAGCTTCCCCCGCCCCGACGTGTCGATCATGACCGAGATCGGCTCGGCCATACCGATCGCGTACGCGATCTGAACGGTGCACTCGTCGGCGAGACCCGCGCCCACGATGTTCTTTGCGACGTGGCGCGCCGCGTACGAGGCTGAACGGTCCACCTTCGTCGGGTCCTTGCCGGAGAACGCGCCGCCCCCGTGGCTCGCGAATCCGCCGTACGTGTCGACGATGATCTTGCGGCCCGTGAGCCCCGTGTCCGCCGCGGGGCCTCCCTTCACGAAGCGCCCCGTCGGGTTCACGAGGATGCAAAAGTCGCTCGCGTCCACGTTCATTTCGGAGACGACCGGTCTGATGACCTCTCTCGTGAGATCCGTGCGGATCCGGTCGATCGTGGCCTCCGCACTGTGCTGCGCGGAGACGAGGACCGTGTCGATCCGCTTCGGAACGTGGTCCTCGTACTCGATCGTGACCTGCGATTTGCCATCGGGCTTGAGGTAGTCGATAATGCCCATCTTGCGCACCTCCGCGAGCCTCCGCACGAGCCGGTGCGCGATGACGATCGGCATC
>Ga0315284_10006463_pt1 | contig 16674 bp, 21 predicted proteins | sample YL17G09_16_MG_FD_203696 | JGI IMG/M metagenome (GOLD analysis project Ga0315284, IMG submission 203696) | Sediment microbial communities from Yellowstone Lake, YNP, Wyoming, USA - YL17G09_16 | ecosystem: Environmental > Aquatic > Freshwater > Lake > Sediment | place: USA: Wyoming | collected...
GACGAACCTTATCAATATCCATATCAATATCTGGTAAGCTAACACGGTCTGCATTAAGAAACCTAGAAAATAACAAATCATACTTAATGGGATCTAGCTTTGTAATGCCCAACAAATATGACAATAAGCAACCGCCAGCACTACCTCTTCCACATCCAGTCATAATATCGTTCTGCTTACACCAGCCAACGAAATCTTGCACAATCAAAAAGTAATCAACAAACCCCATTGTTTTAATTGTTTCTAATTCAGTCTTTATGCGCTCACGATACTTTTTCTCAAGACCTGGATCGCCCTTCGTTTGCCAAAGCTTTTTATCCCAATTCTTTTCGGCAAGATAGGAACAATAGCTAAACGACACCTCTTCTCCCTCAGGACGCCCCTTCTTCCATTCTTCATACTCAACATCTCTTGGAATAGGATATTTTGGCAACCTATAACCATGCGACTTGAATTCCATGAAGTGTGGATACTCACACTTCTCTGTCAATAAGAACGTATTATTCACTATTTTATCACCAAAGATACCTCTCATCTCATCAGTTCCCATTAGATGAGATGCTTCAAATGTAAACCTATCAGGATCTTCAACATCTCTCTTAGATTGAATGGCCAATATCAATTGATGTTCATCTCTCTCTTCCTTCTCTAAATAATGGGAGTCAGTAGTGCAAATAATAGGGATGTCAGCTGTCTTAGCTAATTTAAATATCTTATCATTTAGTTCACCTTGTATCTTAAGAAGATGAGCAGGCTGTACTTCTGCAACTACTGTATCAAAAATCTTTTTATATTCTTCAACCATTGCAAGAGCCTCATCCCACTTGTCTATTAATAATAATTGAGATATCTCACTTGCAATGCAACCAGTACTCATCATAATACCCTTACACGATTCTCTTGTAAGAAGAGAGTGGTCAATTCTGGGTACTATCCTATCATAAATAAAAGTGCTACCTGTTGCATACCCTTCATAATGTAATTTCAAAAGGTTCTTGTAACCTTCATGATTACGAGCCCACATTAATAGGTGCCTGTTACCCTCACCTTTGACTCGCTTTGTCCTATCCGCCACTATATAGGCTTCTATTCCAAAAACTGGTTTGATAGGATTATGAGGATTATCTTTATTGTGTTTGTGTACTACTTGGAATAAGGGTAGCCAACCTGACCCCATACCATGGTCAGTGATTGCAATGGCGGGTTGTTTAAATTCTGCTACCTTCCTTACTAGATCGGATATACGAATGTATCCATCAAGAGTTGAATACTCTGTGTGAACATGTAAATGACAAAGATTACACATACCTATTTTTTTTCCGTTCAGCCTATTGGATCAATGTCCCTGACATAGGGATTAAAAACATAGGTAGGTTGATTGAGGTGGGAATGGCGGGTACTCCATACCTTCTTCAACCTACTAGATAAACTAGTGGTCTTAGCCAGGATAACTTCGTTAAGACTACTATTGCTCGTCTTCTACTTCAATCGGCTTGGACTCTTGTGTCTTTGCATTTATTCGACTCAAGGATTCCCTAGCACGATCCGCCGAAGTTTTTTCTAACTCTTGTTGCACTGTATCCGCCACATAACGTTGAATGACTGTTGTGGCTTGCTCTTTGATGTATCCATAAACATCATTAATAATTGAAAAATCAATAACGTCGTCGCGGAGGGCGAAACGCCCATGATTGGAATCCACGATTATCTCGAAGTCTCCAGTCTGGACGTTTCGCTCCAAGTGCACCGCTTTAATGTAAACGTGTTTAGCGTTCATTACATCTTCTTCTTTGCAACTGCCTTATCGTAGACCAAACCAATGGCCTTTTGAACTCGAATATTTAATGTTAAAGCATTCATATCAATACGTTCACGCAACGTTTGAATATCTAGGTTAGGATGTTGTGGAGCAATGTGCTGTAGGGCAGCATTTTCTTCCTCAACTGTTGCCTTGAAACTCTCTGCCTCAGCAATGGCTTGTAGAATCAAACGAGCACGTACATCTGTGGATGCAGTCTGCTGATATTGAGCCTTAAGATCTTCCTCAGTTGTTTTAGCTTTCTTCAAGTACTGTTCAAGGGTCATATTTACACCCTCCAGTACTGATCGGATGGAAACCTCAATCTGATGATTAATCATAGGCTGAGGAATGGGATCAACCTCGATATTGCGTAGTAAAGCAAACAACAGCTGCTGTTCAACTTGAGACTTAGACTGCTGTTCTTTGCTAAGAGCGAGATCATTACGAAGCTTCTCACGAGCCTCTACGAGGTCTGCATATCCTGCCTGTTTGGCGAGATCGTCATTTACCTCAGGAAGTGTACGCTGCTTAACTTCCTTCACAGCAACTTGAAACACTGCTTCCTGATTAACAAGCTCTTTTGCTGGATAAGTAGCTGGGAACACAAGTCTAATCTCTACAGCCTCTCCAGACTTAACACCAACAAGCTGCTTCTCAAAGTCAGCAAGAAGTAGTCCACCACCAACTACAACTTGATAGTCGGTAGCCTTATTGCCCATGAAAGGCTCACCATTGGCTAGCTTGCCTTCAAAATCAATAACAACCATGTCGGTCAATTGGGATTCGCGTTCTACAGTCATAGTGGTTGCTGCAGATTCGCGCATACGTTGAATAACGGCTTCGACTTCACCATCTTCAATTACGACCTCTGGTGGTTCGAACTCAAGACCCTCATAAAGCTTATTGTTATCTTTATCGGTCAAACGAACCTTAGGCTCAATCCAAACCTCTGCACGAACAACACAAGCCTTATCCTTAGCAAAAACATCAATAAAAACTTGTCCAACGCCAACAATCTTTTCACCACAGGACGAACATCCACGCAACACTATCTCGCGAATGACATCCTCATATAGATTATCATAACCAACAACTGTTTCTGCATGCTCACGTGGAACATGTCCTTTACGAAACCCCTTAAGAACAATGTCGTTCTTCTTAGCTTCCCACACCTCTGTCTTACGTTTCTCTACTAGCTCAATGTCCTCTTCCATAATCGTAAGAACATACTTAATTGCAGTAGGGTTAACTTTCGTCTTCATACTTTCAATCTCCTTACTTAAGATCTTCTGATTAACGAATAAATACCTTTATTAAACAATTCTCTTTCAATTTGTCCCACAGACTGACCGAGTGATGCGTTTGCATTTACAATTACATCACAACCAGTTAAAGTTATATCAAGTCCTAATTCATTGTCACCAACATATCCATCTTTTTCTTTAGTACCATTATCAATGGATCTAAAATCTTTGACACCCATAAAACCATCACGAGCACAAAGTCTAGAATACCTATTAAACAATGATACCTCCAAGCCTATAACAAATACATCTGATTTCAATTCACGAATTTTATATAAAAGATAAGGTTCACGAATACCAGAAATAATGCAGGACTTATCAGACCCCTTACCAACTTTTACAATTTCCTGATAAACCTCACACCACAACCAATCAGGGTTTTGCTTCTCACGTTGATCCTTATTAATATTGATCTGCCCCCGCTGCTCCTTTGAGCGTTGTTGAAGGTTTTGAACTATAGTGCTCATTTCTACAAGAGGTAGATCTGTAAGCTTACAGACCTCTTTAGAAATGGTAGTCTTACCTGAACCAGCTCTTCCTATTACAACTATTAACATGATTACCTCTTATTGTCTATTAATGCTTACTTATTTTTTACAAAAGCCCCTAAACCTTGCAACCCTATTTGAACTTTCAAAAAGCTCTTTTGCCCATTTGTCAAGCGTCTCTAATACCTCTTCATGTTTAGCACGAATTTGTGGATTTGCCTTTAGGGCACTCACAATTGCCTTAATCAAACGTTGAGAAGGATGATAGGGGTAGCAAGTAATAATACCATCATTCCCATTATAAGCACGAGGATCGCTAGAGGGCAATTTTTCAGAAGTACCCTGTTCCATATCAGGAAGCCAACTCTGACCTGCCTGACTTGCTTTCTCATCACTAGCACTACAACCATGATACACTAAATTGAGTCCTAAAAACTTACGCCTCTCATAGGGGTCTTTTACATTCTCAGCAGTTTGTTGATCTTGTTTTTGCTTAAAAACTTCTCCTGGACGCTCAGTGGTCATTTCTTCACGAATCTCTTTATTGGCGAACTGACCCCACTCATCTTGCTCCGTAGGTTGTGTTGGCTGAGATACCTGATCTTGAGGAACAACCTTAATCTGATGACGAGGATCAGAACGGTTAGGACAACTCGTCATTGCAGTTGGAATTCCTTGTTTATAAAATTTAGATATACCCTCAGGAGGATTAGCCTTTTCATCCATTGTATATCCACAATCAAGACATTGTGTAAAATGTAAACGATAAATGCCAGGAAAATATTTATGTGTAAGTTCTTTCAAATTATAATCATTAAGAACCCAATCTTCAAAAATACCCTTAGCATGTTCCGAACCTCTCATACCCAAGCTATGAGAAATAGATGCAATCTCTCTCTCAAAGATCTTAAATATGTCAGCCATCTCAATTTCCAGATAACCTAAGTCTCTTCGAGGAATTGTATCAATAAGCTCTGATGTGTGTCCCTCCTCATCCTGCATTCTAATATTTAAAGAAATCTGAGGATTAATCCACATCATTGTATAAATCATATCTTCAGATAATTTTGTAATATCAAAAGGTTGCTTACATTCATTACAATGAACTAAAGTTACTGGATCCTTACTTCCCTTACTTGTAGTTATATCTTCAGTATCCTTAAATTCGCCTGGACAAAGAGGACACATATAAACCTTAATGCGATGAGCTCTACCACTACTACGCTTATCACTTACATTATATGTATAACGAGAAATACGATCATGAATCATAGAGTGTGGTGACTTTAATGCAATTGGATGACGACACTCTCTATAGAGTTGTCCATCTTTCTCAAAAACCCATTCAGAACCAAAGGTCTTGTAATCACTACCACCCCCTAATTGCTTTTCAACTTCCCCAAGGTGCTCATCAACCAAATAATATTTAAGTGCCCCCTCATTAGATATGGAGCGTACCCTATTCTTGGCTCGCAACTCATCCCAATTGAGCCCTGACAATTGCTCTGCCTTCTCTATATCAACACCATCAGTGGTTGTTACATCATAAATTTGATGTCTACCACCACAATAAGAATATCCACCAGTCTCAAGCCTTTCACCTGTCGAAGGATTAAATCGAACATGCTCAGGAGCCTCGTCTTCAGATTGACGCCATTCACGAACTGGTTGCCCCTTAATGTACTGATATTGGGGATCACCGTTACCTGCTGATTTTGACCAGAAGGAAACATTACAGTGGGGACACTTCCAAGGTCTTGAATCTTTCATGGTGGGATCGTAAGCATGAAGATTAGGTGCGCCAGCTTGGGTAGGAATTGCTAAGCCTTGAATGCCACCCTGAAAGGTATCTTGATCGTCATGATACCCCATAAATACAGACTGGACATAATCCATATAGTCTCCAGCCATCTCTTCATATTGAATTCTCCTGGACTTAGGGCTCTGACGCTTTTCCTTAGCACTTCTCTCTTCTTTGAAATAATCATTTACAATCTGGGGTGCATAAATAGAATAAAGAAGAGACAACCCTCTTGTGTCGCGTATAGACTTACCATCTTTTGCCTTACCAATATCTTTGGGACCAAACCTCTCAAAGAAAACATTCTTAGGCATGTACTTAGTAAGATCTTGCTTGGCCTTTGCCATCTCTTCTTCACCAATGCCAAGACCTTTAATGATCTGATTGATTTGAGATAATGCTTTTGTGTGGTCCGATGTAAGCTCTCTCTTTTGTCCATATCGTCTGGCCATGATTTCTCCTAATTAGTATTCCCAAGGGAATACAATCCATTTATCGGTCATCTCAAGGTAAGTGTCTGGTTTCACTACCGAGGACTCTTTATAATAAAACGTAACTGTTGTAATTTCTGTTATCTTAGGATTCTTTTTAATTTTACTATTCAAAAACTGCAATGTTCTACCACTATCCGCAATGTCGTCACAAACTAAGATGGACCCCTCCCATCCTTTAAAAATAACATCAGGTGTATCACAAACCAATGTTTCCTGCTCATTGGTTTCATCGTTATAGCTACTTACACCAACAACAGAAAAGGGTAGATTCAATTTATGTGATAAGGCTACTCCTAATGGTAATCCACCTCGACTTATTCCAACAACTCTATCAAAACTTCTACCCTCAAGAAGGTCAGTTAAGTCATTTATTTTCTTACCTATACTAGCCCAACTCACTTTAACTTTCTCAGCAGTAGTCATGAAATTATTCTCCTTATATTATATAGTTGTAGTTTTAAATTAGTTTTGACTATAGTCCATCACAATGTCCCCACTCTCCTTCCTCATTACCCCTTTGAGTGCAAGGAATAAAAAAGTCACAAGACTGACAAAGGTTTGAAGGCTTGGTTTCCCATGTTGTGTCACCTGCAATTTGATCAGCTGCACTCTCTGCCTCATCTAAAAAGTGAATCAATTGATCCATAGTAAAATAATAAGGAGTATCTCTCATGTCGTGACGTAAAAGAACATAACAAGCTTCCACATCTTTGTTCCCATATCTACCACTAAGAGATCCATATTTTACTCCTATATTATAAATTCCAAGTTGCATATCTGTTAAATAATTAGGATTCTTAGTTGTTTTATAATCAACTATTCTAATTTTGGAAGGAGAAATGCTATCAATCCTATCAATACGACCTACCATTGTTATGTTTCGATACTTAAAATTAAACTCCTCCTCAACTGCAATAGGGTCAAAACGTTGTGCCTCATAATGAAGAATAAAACTCTTAAGCCAAGGCTTTATTTCAGGTAAAAACTTCTCCACCTTATGTTTGTAAATTGATGAAAGGGCTGTGTCTCTAAAGGCAGCAATCATTGCTTCCCCAGCACTCTCTCCATTCATTATTCTCCTAGCCCATGCTTCAAGTGTGTCGTGAACAAAATTGCCAATAATTAAATGAGCCCAAAAGTCGCATACAGGTAACTTCTCAATATACCTATAATAATACTTTTTAGGGCACGATTTATATGTTGTTATTTTAGACACACTAAGCCTGATTGGCTCTCTTACCATGTTTTCCAACTTCCTAAAACTTACAATTTATTCAACAGTAACCGTACCAAGAGTTTGTTGAGTGGTACCAATTGTTCTAGCCACCGTTACAATTTTAATTGTAATTGTTCCATTAGCATTAAATTCATATGTAACAGCGAGATCGCCTCTAGCTGAATTATTTGTTGAACTTAATTGAACACGAATTGCGCTATCCATAGCATCAACTACTTGCTTGAAAGTGTCAAGTTCACTTAGTGGTGTGCTAACCATTTTTAACTCCTTTTACATAACACTTCGGAACTCTCCAATAGAGCTTTCAGATCCCGAAGTTCCCGATTTTCCATAATAAGCTCTATTGGCTGACGAATGACTATAAGGCAATTGTAAAACCTGTGGTTTCTTACGAAGATATCTTCTACCTCTAGAGCGCCAATTGTACTGAGCATTGCTCACCAGTTGGTTAGCAGGAGGTCGCACTATTTCGACATCTTTACGTAGCCTGGTTACCATTTTAACCCAACGCAAATTGATTCTATCAAAGTGATAGGTTACCAAAATCTTATGCACTGGATCAACCATTGCTCTCAATAAGCCACCACTATCAGGTGTACTAAAATTATGCATCACATAATTTTGTTTAATGTCATCAGCAGAATCTACCTCTATGACATCATCTTCAGGTGTGTAAATCTTAAAGTAAGGATCATTGGTACAAGGATCTAAAGATTTATCCCACTCAAAGCGTACCTTCCTAGCTCCAAGCTCTCTGTCATCATGATACCTACTACCACCATGCCAAAACTTGGGAACCATAGATGGATCGCGAAGATAGCTGATGTTTCTCTGAGGGACATCAATTGGTCGCGGATAATTAACATTGGGGTCATTGTAGGACATAACGCTCCTTTTTAAAAAACAGTACATCCTTTTATAGATGTAGAAATCGATAGATTTGTTCTATTTTCTATCGACATATGACCCCTCTGCTGTCTTTCTAACTATGAGTATATCATTAAAATAATCTTTAAGTTGACTAGTATGTGTAATTACAAGCTGATGTCTGAAGTCTTGAGATAATATTTTAAATATAGTCATCATCCTATCAATACCATCTTCGTCTAGATCTTGGAAAGCCTCATCATAAAAAATTGCAGAGACTCGAGCCCCCGAACGTCTTGATAATAGTATACTTAAGGCAATTCTGATAACAAAAGCAATACGAAACTTTTCACCACCTGAATACATGGCAAACGGACTAGAATGATGTTCATCTGTGATAATTATATCAAATACCTCTCTAATGGTGCCATCTTGATTAGGTTTTTGGGTTTGAATCTGAACCCTAACACTTCCATCGGTTAGCTTTGACAATAGCTCATTGGCGATTTTTTCTATTTCAATTGCACTATTTTCAAGAATTAGAGCCTGAATGCCCACCTTTCCAAATGCACTAATGAGCTCTTTTTCAATTCTTCTTTCTCTGTCAATGCCAACTTGCTGTTCTTTATATATAGCAATTCGAGCTAAAACCTCTTGTTGACTTTTAATTCTCTCTTGAATTCCACCTATTTTTTGCTGAAGACCAGTGGCAGACGCCTCCACAAACTCTAATTCACTATTTTTTTCAGTTACCTGTTTCGTTAATTCATTAAATCGAGCAGGGTCTACGTTGCCAAGACTTTCTAACTTTGTCAAACATTGCGTTATCTCTTCCTGTGCAGAAACTAAAGATTCATTGTGGGACTTTCTTTCACTCTGTCTATTTTCCAAAGTTACTGTGTCATTATTAAATTCTTCCTTTTCTCTACCTACAGAGTCTACCAACCTTCGCCCCTCTTCTTGAAGTTTATTAAATTTATCTCTATTCTTTAAAACAACGGCCACCTTTTCTTCAGATATCTTCAGTTTCTCCTTAACTTCCTCCAGTAAGAGATATCCTTTCTTTAATTTTTCTTCATAAATTATTACCTTATCGTGAATTACCTTTAAGGCACCTTGTTTGCTTGTAGAGGTGACAGACTGATAGCAAGTAGGACAAGCTCCCTCATTTAAGGAGTCGATACGCTGCTCCTCTTCTCTTAGTGTCTTAATTTGCGACCCAATTGCACTCAATTTAGCAATTAAGGACGTCCGTTGCTCTGTAAATTTTTGTAATGCCTCTTCGCTATCGCGCAGCTCAACTTTCAACTGGTTGGGATCACCACGCTCATTCTTAATTTCCAAGAGCCTATTTTGACTTTCAATAATAATTTCTTTACGCTTCTTTAAACGATTCTCGTATGTCTTAACATCGTCAAAGGTTCGCTTAATACTAAGTGTGATAGATTGAATGCGTTGCTTGACACTTTCATGTTGTTTATTTAAATCTTTAACAACGCCAAGCTTTTTTCCCTCCTCAGACTGTTCTTGTCGTATTTTATCTAAAACAGACCTAAGGGCCTTAATTCTCTTTTGATACACTTCAATCTTTTCTTGATGAGCAACAAGGTCTTGTTCTGCTTCAATTTTATTCTTTTCCACATCACCATGGGTTCGAATAAACATATCTGACTCTATTGTTTTATTGTCAAGATCCTGCAACCTCCCTTTGGCTTGCATTGAATAAGTATCGTAATGACTCAGTTGTAATATCTTTGCTACTACATCTTTTCTCTCACTAGAGGTCATGTCAGCAAAGGCTGAGGCTTCATGTTGTCCTAAAAGAACACTATTTACAAAGACGTCAAAATCTAAACCTAAATGCTGAACTATATGAGCATTGGTTTCTTTTTTACTATCACCTGATACAGATTGCCATTTTTTAGCACCTTTAATCTGAAAGGTAACATCAGACTTACGACGCTTTTTATCTCTAGATCGAATAACTCGATAAACATTGTCGCTCAATAAAAAATGAAACTCTACTTCACAACTATCAGTTCCACCTCTTACAATGTCATCTATTCCTGTACTGGAGCTACCACTAGCCCTGCTCTTCTCGTAAAGAGCCCAGGTGATAGCGTCAAAGATAGCACTTTTACCAGATCCGTTGGACTGTTTCCCATTATCATTCTTAATGCCCACAATAAGTGTGATGGGATCAAGTTCATCAAACCTGATCTCACTACTAACGTGAGACATGAAATTAGTTATTCGTAAGTATAGTGGCGTCATGGTTCTTTAAAAGCTTAACAATTGTTTCTCTAACAAACAATAAGGCTTCTTCGTAAGTTATTATATTACCATAAGTTGAGCTCGACATTTCTCTAGCCCACCCTCTCATATCATAATCAAATATAGCTTCTTCTCTTTTAATATAAACACGCCACCCTTCAATAGATGCTATCTTTTCTTCATCTAACCTGAACTTAGTATTGGTTCCATAAAGAATAATCCATCCCACAAGTCCCATGTTAATCTGTCTTGCAGCATGAGTAGATTCGTGAGCGATAAGTCCTGCAAGCCAAACCTCTCGTTTCTCTCGAATGGTTGCTTCCCACAATTTCTGATCTACAAACAAAGTATCTCCTACCTCTACTAAGACATCGGAATTAACAAAGCAATTCCACATCCAATTCTTATATCGTATCTGTTTGATCTCAGTATCGTGAATTAGATTAGCAATCATAGGGTCTGTTGAGTTCCCTGGTGAGGAACATAAAAAGCACCCCACCAGAGGAAACATTAAACTCAACATAAAAAGCAATCTACATATCATTCTTTTGTCCTAGACTCTTTTACTTTAACTTCCTTAGGAAATACTACCCTATGGGTAGTGGTTACGAAAACAAAGGCTGCCTCTACATTTGGTGTACCGATTTCATCAACAATCCCAAACTTCCTTGCAGCTTCAGCGTCTAAATAAAACTCACGTCCCCCATTGTCTTGAAGAATCTTATACAAGGCTTTATACCCACCTTTTAAGTTGCAATTTCTAGCAAGAAGAGTCATAAAGTGCTTGTTCAATCTATCAATTTCCTTAGTGTCGTTCTTCATATCCTGAACATTACCAATTGTACCCGCTGATACTTCATGAATCATAATTCGACTATGCTGACCACAAAAGCGCACATCACCATGCGATAAAATAATCGCAGCTGCACTCATTGCCTTACCAGCACACACTGTGTAAATTGGGTTTTGAATTTCATCCATTGTTTCAATTATGGAAGCCATTGCATCAGCACAACCACCAGGACTATTGACGTAAACAACAAGGGGGTGATTGGGGTAAGGAATTTCCCTTACCTTTTTAATCATCTGTTCACGAAACTTAAAGGCTACCTCGTCATCGATTACACCTTTAATCCAAATTTCATCAAAGATTGAATTATTATCACTCATAATTCTTATTCCTATGATCTGTTTCCAAGTTGTTCTACGGAATATAAACCGCGCCACCACGTTTCACGCAAACTGCATCATATTGATGAATTGATTCATGATGTTCAGTAATAAACAAAAATCCATTAACCCTATCCTGCCACTCCCTCGTCTGAAGAATAAGAGCAACATCACGAGCAGCATCTTCTACAAACTTGGGATTTCTATAAGAAGCTTCTGTAACAAAGTGTTCATCAGGACGCTTTAGGGTGTTAAAAATTGGACAGCTTGCACATGATTCAACTACTTCAATTAGGTCTTCAATCCACACAATAGGACGAGAACCACTAACATCTCTTAAGCTAACGGTGACAGTACCCATGCTACGTTGATTATGAGCACCCTTGCCATACTCTTCGTCTGAGTCATCTTTACCTACGACTGACATCTTCTTAGAACAAGGACATAGTGACATATACTCAACTGCTGTTGTAATGAATAGACGCAAACCATCTCTATCAGTGTCACGCCCTTCAATGATCGAGTGATATCGCGAAAAAGATTCAACACCAGACACTGGAGCTTTCTTCTTTAAAAAGAAGGGAAAGTTAACCTTAACATAACTTTCACGAGAACCCAACTTCTCCTTACATGCTTGCAACATATCCTTTACAGCATCAACACTAACACACCCTTTCTCAAGAGCCTTAGAGACAACTTGTGAGTATCGACTCATATTAGCCCCTTTAACTTCTTCATTGAGAGAAACATATAGGCTAATACGTCCTGCCGTTTGCTGTACTCCACCATCTCTTGTTAAAATTGGAAAGGGAACCTCGTATCCTCTAATTCCTACCTTATCAAGGGGAACTCCACGTTCATCTTTTTCATTCTGTAAATCTGGAAGACTGCTCACATCAGGAATCATATAAATATTTCTCCTTTCAAAAACCTTTATTTTCTAATTTTTCTATGTCGCTTGAATTGAAAATAACTTCACCATCATGATCTACAAGCTTTAACTTATACCTTTCGAATATCGTTCGAATCTCTAAGATGTCACCATGATCTCTTAACACCTTAGCAATTTCTACGAGAATTTGCTCTAGCGTTGGAGCAGTAGCTTTAATTACCTTATTTCCACTCTTATCAACCAATGGGGGTGGAGATGGCACATATGGTAATGGTATTGTTGTTGGAGGTGGAACCGTTGTACTCCATGGTGGTGGTGGTGGTGGATAAGTATAGGGATCTGGATATACTGCTGTTCCAGTTCCTGAGACGGTAACAGTCCAAGGAGTGTTGTAGGGTGGGTCACCAATCCAAATAACCTCACCCATAGCATCGTTGCTTTGTGTTATATATATAGAATTAACCCCGGATGAAGAATTTCCATTGAAGTGTGCAGACTTTATTGTGATTGGGATTGGTTCTCCTATTGGTTGATCGTTAGATGTCCAACTAGCATTTGATGAGTGTAAATTATCCATTTTACCTTCCTTCAACATACTCTTTTCTTATAGCTCGCAATTCTCTCTGTAGAGCCTTGACCTCCTTCGTTAGGACGAATTCAAAACTACCACATGTTTCTGTTAATAAATAAGCTTGTATCTCATCTATAAGTACTAATTTACTGTACCCTAACTTTAAAAGTTTCTTACGAAACCCTCCTAACTTATACTTCTTTACTACTCTCTCCACTTCCGCCCTATACTTTGAATTCATATAAAACAAACCATGACACAATTCGTGTTTAAAATTAACTGGGTTATCATCTAATACGGTTCCTATAACATAAAACTGATGCTTGTCACAATCTACTTCACCAATGTCTACTCCTGCCTCTTCTAGGGCCCATATTAAATCTAACTCCCAGGGACGTAAGTCCCATTTAAAAGTGCTAAGAAATCTTCCCAGAATATGGGAGGGTATATTAAAGCCATCCCAATCATCGGGATAAGTAAAAACTCCTTTACCATATTCTTGAGAGTACCAATCCATATATTCTTCCAAAGAAAAATGGTGTTCTCTAAAGCGATTAGAGGAAGATTCATAGAACTCTTGAATCCTTACAAGGGCAAGACACATTTCATAATGGTTCTTAAATTGTAAGTGATAACATTCAGGTGACTTAATTTTTGTTGCTTTAATTTTTAACTTACGCATTTCTTACCAAACCCCTATTACACATCGCCTCTTTGAGATCCAAAAACTACCTTATGTTGTTGCATAATCACTCGTACATTCAACTTCTCATCCATAACTCTGTTTAGTGCTTTTTTTATCATATCATAATCAAAATCGTTAGCTCGCTCTGTATAACAAGGTGTAATCACAAGATGACAACAACCAAGTGAGCTTTCCAATTCTCTATAACATTGAACAATGAAATCTAAATCTTCATCAGTTGCACATACTATCTTTATTTGCATCTTATGACGATATAGTCCCAACATCAGCTTAATGTTTTCTAGATTTGCCCTCACCTCTGTGCTTGGCGGTTTAATGTCACAACTAATGAAATCAACACGATCGAAGACTTCTTTATCAAAATCCTGCCCTGTTGCTTCAATGTTTATTGTATATCCACTCATTGCAAGCCTCTTAATGAGGAGGGCTACCCCATTTGCTTCTAGTGGGTTGCCACCTGTAATAGAAACTCTTTGTAGTCCAAACTCCGCAACCTTTGATACAATTTCTTCAATTGACATTTCAATACCACAATCTGGATTCCAAGAATTCAATGTGTCACAATTCTTGCAATGCAAACTACATCCTTGCGTCCTTACAAACACTTGAGGTGCTCCAATAAAAACACCCTCTCCCTCGCATGCTCGATAAACAGTATTAATTTTCATTCTACTCCTTTATTTAATTCTGATAGCTTGCCCTACTCTTAGGTGTCTCATGCCAATCAACACGAGTAATCTTACCCAATTTTACCATCTTCTCACTTGCAATATCAAAGATCCATTTAGAAAGATTTTCACTTGTAGGAACAAAGGTTACAACAAAAAAGCTTTCATACCACTCTCTATCGGTATCTTTGATGGGAAGCCCACCAATCTTTTGATCTATATCAACAATAAAGCCAGTAGGTGCTACAACACCCAATACATAGAGAGGTTTTAACTTTACATGTTCTGGAATAAAATTACTATAGAGTGGATCTCTAATATCCACAATAAACTTATGGTCAATATAGTCATCAATAAATTTCTTAAGCCAATTTAGGTGGTGAAAATCTGTCACCATTCCACTCTCAAGATGGTCAGCCTCAAGAAACACCTTTAATGTTAGTTGGTGTCCGTGTAGTCTTTTGCATTTGCAAACAGTCATCTGGCTAAACTCTTCTATGAGTTGTTGATTATGCACCCTATGGCCATAACATCCTTCAATTGTCTTGTCGATTATCCATTTCATTATTTAGTTCTCCAATGATTAATTCTATTACTTTTCTCTCTCACTCTTGCGAATTTCATCCACTTCATAAGTCGTTACATACACTTCAGTCGTTCTAGCCTTTAGATAGGAGGGGATAGGACGATTTGGATAGTCCTGCTTATACTGCTTTATCCTCTCGGCGTGGTCCTCATCAAGAAACTTGTCACGTTGCCTCTTAGCCTCAAGTGCCAACTCTTTGGTCGAAAATATTCCTACTACAAATTCAACTCCTTCATAACCACACTCATCTACCACATAAGCTTTCATGATTGTTCCTATTGATCTTTCTTACCTATTCCATGTATCTTATCGTGGCACCACTTACAAACGAATCTTCCTATCCGTGGTTCGTCATAACTATCGTGGTGAAACTCTAATATGGTATCATCTTTTCCACAAACTTGACACGCATCAGGAATCGCTTCAGGATGCTTTTTAAACCATCGCCTATCGTTCTCACGACGATTGGCATGCTTCTTATGGTTTCGTTTGTGTACCATTATCTTTCTTCCAAGAATATACTCCATAAAGATTCATAACGATTAACAATAATGATAGAACTACCAGAGAAGGAGTATTAAGTAATATCGAATAGATTGCATAGAGAGCGTTGCCAAACACATTCCACCACATTGAATGAATCGGTTTTTTCATCTTAGCTAAGTAATAAAGACCTAAAATAAAACCAATGTTGCCTATCCAACCAAAGATGTCTGCTAAAAAAACATTATCCATTCTCACCCTCTCTCAATGTCAAAGTTCATTGTTCTTTCTTCTTCTTACATGAACAATCAATATGCTCCTCATCAAGACTACCTAAGTAGCGAATTTTCTTACCAATCTTCTTCGCAAAATCTAATTCTTTCTGCATGCCTTCAGAAATTCCATCCATTGAAAATACCCACATCTCTTCACATAGCTTGAGCAATTCTAATCCACTTGTAAGTCCTAGATCACGCTCATTAGAATTTCTATCATCAAGGAATCGTGTAAAGTAAATATGTGGAGCGATAGGAATGTGACCTTTTAATGCTACAATACGACATAAACATTCAGCAAGCTTCATATTATTTTCCATGTCACCACGAAGCCTACTGCTAACAAAGATTAACTTTTTACTAGGTTTACACTGAGAATTCTTCATGTTATTCCTCGTCGTTTTCGTGCTCAACATCTTTAGTCGGGGAATTAACTTGAATCTTTTTCACTTTAGGCTTAATTCCCTCTCTTTGAACCATCTCTTCATCCAACTCACCCATTCGCCAAGGGTAGAGCCAACAATCAAAACTATCGCACCTGTGAATCTCGGCCATCATATAACCCATACACTCCATGCAATGATTGCGAATAGCGCTCTTCCTTGAGACTACCTCACCTACCTTACGACTATGCTTTTTCAACTTTGCCATCTTTCTTTCTCCATTTCATCTATTTAAATCGCATAACTTAATAATATCGGCACCACGCTTTAATAATTCTTCTGCTATATCTTTCAGTTCAGCTCTACTACTAATATATCTCTTAAGAGCCTCTACAGCCGATAGGGTTTCATTTATTTCTTCATTACGTTGAATTCGCTCTCTTTGAATGTCGGGAACAATGCCTGCATTGAAGTGAGCCTTATCCATTATCTCTTGAAGGGTAGCCTTATTAACTCTAATTAAATCTGTTTCCCTAACCTTATATTCTACTCTAAAGATACTTTGAGGGAGGCGATCTTTATCTAAAGCATCAACAATTCTTTGAGTTAAGTCACCCTCTCCATCTGTTAGATCAACTTTAATCTTATATAAGTCAATGGCTGGCAACTGTTTG